>Ga0315555_1000624_pt1 | contig 25299 bp, 24 predicted proteins | sample SalMarSW160380MG_FD_202113 | JGI IMG/M metagenome (GOLD analysis project Ga0315555, IMG submission 202113) | Salt marsh sediment microbial communities from the Plum Island Ecosystem LTER, Massachusetts, United States - Salt Marsh Sediment SW1603-80 ... | reverse complement strand
ATTTAAAGGCGGAAACGCGGCTTCAACCAAGCGGTATCTATTCCGTAACGAAAAGGAAAACTTCCAACTTGTACTCACTAACCGGCAACACTGCGTTCACTGTATAGGTAAGGGTACAGGTATAGTCGGAATCGAGTATACGGTAAGATACAGACAGAATGTTTGACTTTAACCAACAACCTGCATTCATGAATAAATGCGCACTCAAACTCAGGTCTGGGCTTTAGCATTAAGTCTTTTCAGAGCCTCTAATAGCTGGAAAGGCAATTCAGTCTTTTGATAAGCCTGTTCATCGAAGGCAACAACTGTTACCTCAGCCTTTGCCGCCAAGATTCGTTCACCCTCTTCACTGTTTTTCTTGTAAAAAGCATGTGAAAGAGTAAGCGATGTTTTGCCCACTCTTTTTACTGTGGTCTCTATATCTATGAAGCTGTCAGGTGAAACTGGGGAGAAATACTCAAAGACGGCGGCCCTTCTTGGAAAAGATATTCTCTGCGTCCTGTAAAAATGCATAACGCTAAAGCTCAACATTTCCATCAGACCCGCTTCGCCTTCTTCGCAGTAACGAACATAGGCTAGCCAGTTCAGTCTGCCAAAAGCGTCGGTGTCATCAGGAAGCACTCTCACGTTCTTTTTTTCATAAATCATTTTTCATCGTGATACATTTTGTTCTATAGACTTAAAAATGCTATGTGGCGTGTGCGCACTAAGAGATACCTATCTAAGGCTGTCTTGACTGTTGTCTTTCAACTCTCGCTTGTTTTTTCTTCTTGCGAGCCTCTTCTCTTTCTTTCTTTTTTCGAGGCTGAGGTTTTACCCGATCTCGTTCTCCTGTTTCTCCTTTCTTCCGCATGTCACGGTCTCCTTCTCATAAAAGAAATGACTCATCTCTTTCGTGAAGCTGTTCCTTGTCTTCATACAACTAAGTCAGCAGAGTTTTTATGACTTGTGGAGAGAAATATTGATTGACACAATTGAGGCGCTAAACGTGTTGGTTGGACTAAACTTCAGTCTATTCTCTCAATTTCATATCTTTATCGCAGCAAACATGAACGCAACGAGTGCACGATACCCCTTTGGGATGTTTACCATCTGCAGTGCAACTCTTCGCAACCTTCAGTTCGAGTCCGCATTTCTCGCAAACATAAACCTGACCTGATTTCATATCATGACAGTGCACTATAATTAAATCACCTCTTACAGATAAGTTGAGAAACATACTTCGGTATTTAAATTTTTTAATATAACACGTGCGCTAACTTCCATTGGCGGATTTCGAAGTCAAAAACCATATGGAAAAAGTTAGAAGGCTTGTCTCAAAACAACGAAGCTATAGGCATACACTCTTGGTCGATGTTCAACCAGTGACGAGAGTCGTTGGTTTGTCACAGTAAACAAGAGTGCCTACTCCAGTTGCTACCACCTTGACTTTGTTTCCGCAGGTCTTGCAGAAATAGACTTCATCAAGCTCAGTCATAGATTTTTCACCTCAAACCCTTTCAAATCACAAACCGTTAGCCGCAAATAGCAAATTAACAAGAATTAACCTAGCAAAAAGCGCTCGCGCACTTCCTTACGGATTTTGTAATGCGCTTCTCAGTGTGTTCCTCACTCTTATTATGTTGAGATGGTCTTGTGTTCAAACAAAATCGCTTTGTGTTGATGTTTTGGTTAGTTGGATTAAAATTTAGTCAAAAGTGGGTCTGGACAATCCTTGTTACGCTGATAGTTTTATACGTGAGAAATATAGCACAATTGGTTACTTTTTTCTTTCCCTTCAAGTTCTTCTTCGGCCATCTCCATTTCTTGCAATAAAGAAAATCCAGTTAAATGAATATGACAGGAACATTTGTGGCAACGTATAACAACTTCTTCCAAGCCGCGACTGTTGACTTTTGAACCCAGAATGGAGTAAACCGTTTCAGTCTCGTCGTCTGGAGATATCTCAGTTCCGCATCTTGGACAAGCAAAGTCTCCGTTTCCTTCTATTTTTTTCAAGTCTATCTTGTATGCATGCATTTGCCTCATTGTTCTTGCCTCCTTTGTAGTTTGATAATTTCAATACAGCCTCAAGTTGGAGAAGTTATTTACGGGTTTTTCCGATTTCAACCCTAATCTATACCTAATTAGTTTTGATTGTATTATACCTCAGAAAGAGCGTATACTCGATTCCGACTATACCCTATCTCCGTACCTTATAATGATATGATATTTTACTACCCTACCCCTCATTTACTGCTTTGAATAAGCACATGTGTTCTGAATCGCGTATACTGCCCTGAGTGCATGCCTCTGCTTTCCATTAGTCACCGTGAAATTGGTTGGTTGGACTAAATTTTAATCCAAACCAACCAACGATATTTCTTTTTCACAATTGACATTTCTGTTTATTCTTTTCTGTCGAATCTTTTCATGCATTCTGGACAGATTTTTTGTTTGCGTGCTCTTTCTTTTTGAGTTTGAAAGAATTTTTTGCAGACACGGCATTTGATGTGAATGACAGGGTTAGGTTCAAGCAGATACAGCCTTCTCTCTATCTCAGCTTTGATTTCAGAATCATCCTCCGTCTTCAAAGCTTTAGTCAATAATCCTCTAGCAGTTTCTAAGCTTTCGTTTCCGAAAAATTTCATGAAAACACTTGATATCTTCCCACCAGAATCTATTCTCATTGGCAACATGCTAACAAAGTTAAATGGATAGCTCTTTGACTTGTTCAAATCTACCACAGCAAATCGCAAATGGTTCCAAGCATGATAGCCTCTATCATAATCTCCCTTAAAGATCATCAACTCAAAAGTCAAATCAATAATCCCTGAGATAAAGAGAACAATCAAGTTAATCAACATATCTACCCTAGTTTACCGATTTCTACGTATAGATGGATTAAATTTTAATCCAACCAACCATTTCTGCGCTAGATGGCTGGCTTCTGGATAAGGGATTGTACGCGTTTATTCTCAAGGTACCAAGCGTTGGCTATTCTGTAACGAAGAGGGAAACTTCATTCATCCTCGCTAACTTGCAACATTCTTAAGCAATTATGTCCAAAGAAGATTAAAGTTGCGGAAGCTATATTGAAGACCAAGAAGAAAATACTTCAGCAACTTCATCCTAAAAAGGAAGAGGAGACTGAATGATGAAAACACGAATAGAGATCGACCCGTTAGGCGAGAAGGCGATACCTGAAACCGCCTATTATGGCATTCAAACTTTAAGGGCAACGGAGAACTTTCCAGTGAGCGGAATCAAAGCCCCCTTAGCGTTTATCAGGGCTTATGTGCTCGTGAAGAAAGCCGCGGCTTTGGCGAACGCAAAAGTAGGCGGACTCGATCAAAAGACCGCAAAGGCAATCGTTCAGGCTTGTGACGAAATTCTCGCTGACAAACTTCTGGACCAGTTTGTAGTGGATGTCTTTCAAGCTGGAGCTGGCACATCTTTTAACATGAACGTCAACGAGGTCGTAGCCAACAGAGCTCTGGAAATTCTGGGCAAAGAGAAGGGCGATTACAAAACCGTGAGCCCAAACGACCACGTGAACATGGCACAATCCACAAACGACACGTTTCCCACAGCCATACACGTTGCCGTTTTGATGGCTCTGCAACCGTTGCTTCAGGAACTGGACAGCCTTGCAGAAGCATTTGAAGAGTTGAGCAAGAAACATGGTAAAACATTGAAATCGGGTCGAACTCATCTTCAAGACGCTGTACCCGTAACCATCGGACAGGAGTTCAGCGCGTACGCCTCAGCGTTAAGAAACGCCTGCGACCAGTTGAAAGAAAGACAGAAACAGCTCTATGAACTCGCGCTGGGCGGTACAGCTGCAGGCACAGGGGCTAACACGCACCCTCAATACAAGCAACTTGCAATCGCAGAACTGCAGAAGATGACTGGTTTTCCGCTGAAACCCGCGAAGAACACGTTTGAGGCGCTGCAGAGCTGCAGGCCAGTGCAAGCAGTATCAAGCGCGCTTAAAGAATTAGCTTTAGAGCTTATCAGAGTGGCGAATGATTTGCGGTTACTCTCGTCTGGTCCTACGACTGGATTGGCTGAGATCGTGCTTCCGCCAGTGCAGCCTGGCTCGTCCATAATGCCTGGGAAAGTTAACCCTGTAATGGCTGAATGCTTAGACATGGTGGCGTTCCAAGTGGTAGGCAACGATTTGACTGTGTCTTTTGCGGTGCAGGCTGGACAGTTGGAGTTGAACGTCATGACGCCTGTAATCATGTATAACGTGCTCTTTTCCATTGAACTCTTAACTAATTACCTGCCAGTTTTCAGAAGAAAATGTGTTGAGGGAATAACTGTGGACGAGAAACGCTGCGCCCAGTACTTGGAAAAGAACCCTGCTTTAGCAACGTTTCTATCGCCGCACATAGGCTATTTGGAAGCCAGCAAAATAGCAAAGCAAGCACTGGAAGAGGGTCGTTCTGTGAAAGAGATTGCGCTGGAAAAAGGATTACTTAAACCCGAAGACTTAGAGAGAATATTTGACCCGAAACGGCTGCTCAATGAAAAAAAATAGCAACTACGCATTTTGCTATGTGGTTATTCCATAAACGCTGATTCTAACGACAGCGTCTGTCGATGCAGAGCTTGCTTTGGCGTCAACCAAGATTTCCCAAATTAAGCTCTGCGAGGGAAGCATTTTCAGAATGTCGTCATCATCCAGCCATAAGGTAGTAGCGTTACTGAAGGATTTTTCAACGCTTTGTGAGATTACGTTGTCGACAAATTCCAGGCGGAACCTAACCGTGATTGTTTCGTTGTTGGCGAAGCTGCCTTGAACTTGTATTTTCGGCTTGAAGTCTGCAATGGTAAGTGGTCTTAACTGAATGTTTTCTGTTGGTCCGTATTGCCCGTTTAGACCGATGGGAACGTTCAGGTTTTCTTGCTTGAAGACGGCGCCAAGTCCAGAAATCCATTTGTTGAATGGGTTGTGGATTCTAGCGGTCCAATTGCCTAAGAAGCTGATGCCCCCTGCAAGGATTGGAGGTGTAATCGATGTTTCTCCCAATGATATTGCATACAGTTGTTCCGGATAATCCGCGAATGATTCGAAGACTACTCCAGACAGTAACGTTTGATGCATTGAGCCGTCAACCAGAAGCCCGGTCTGATTGTGTATAAAACCGTTTTCGCCCATCCACATTCTCACGTCTTGCAGTTGGCTGTCAGAGAATTCTGCGAGGTACTCCACTTTTATGCCCACCGAATTGTCAAAAATACTGAAAAAACAACGGCTGACCTCTGAGCTGGCATAAGACCCAGTGCCGTTGCCTGTTGGTGTCCTGAAAACTATGCTTTCTCTGGAATTTACAAAACGGCAGTTCTCTATTTTTGTGCCTTCGCTCCAAGTTTCCGTATTAGCGAGTTCAAGCGCTGTGGAGCTGTTCACGAACGCCATGTTTGATACGGTTGTTCCGAAAGAGTTTTCGATTCTCAGGGTGCCGTTGATTACTGTTAAACCTGAAACAAAGTTATTCTGTGAGAAGGCGTAGTTGTCGCCTTTTATCACTATTTTTTTGCCGTTGCCTATTATTGTTGCTCCGTCACTGACCAACTTGGCGTTTTTCTTGTTGTAAACTTGAACGTCTGAGCTTAATGTGTAATTGCCAGGTTTAATGTAAACTGTGTTTCCGTTAGCTATTGCTTGGCTTATGACGAGCGAAGCGTCGGCTGAGGTGAAGTCTATGTAGCCGCTTGCTTGATTTTTTGCCTTGTACATGCCGCCATCTTGAAAAATCACATAATCATACGTTGAATCGTGAGCAGCATCTTCCAGCGCTCGCCTTAGGTCAAATATCAAGTATGTATTGACAGCCGAAAGCGCAAGAGCAATTACCAAAATTAGTGCGAAGACGCGCTTGGAAAGAGTTATTTTCATGGCTGGTTTCGTCCTGAAACTATTCTGAACATGATAGCAAAATACATGTAGAGACCCATTCTTTAAATAAGGTTTGTTATTACGTGAAAAAACTATGCAACTATTCCGACTAGGCTAAAGCTTAACAATCTGAGCGTAAAACAAAAAGCTGGATATGTTCTGTTAATCTCCTGCACAACCTTCCCTTTTTTTGCTTATCTACACTGAATAATAGACGGTTTTATTTAGAAGCGCGCGCAACAGTTTACAAATAAATTCCGAGATACAGTTTAGAAACTAAACATAGATTAAATAAACCTGCATTCGCTACTTTGTAAATGGGATAATTATTGGTTTCTCTAACCCAAATTCAAGAAGTGCCACCCAAAAACATGATCTTACTGGTTGGTCCTCCAGGCTCGGGAAAGTCAACCTTCTGCCATCAAGCCATCCTCCAAAACCTAGCCGTGGATAGACCCATAATCTATGTGACGACTGAGTGTGGCCCATCTGAGGCTGAGAAGGACCTAAAAGAGAGGGGATTGGGCGAAGTCGAACTAGGCTTACTGAGCTTCGTTGACGCATATAACAAAACTGTGGGACTCTCAATCGCGGATCGCCCTGACACAGTTGGCGCAGACTGCGACGACCTTTCAAGCATAGACATAGCGATCTCGAAGCTGCAGGACAGAATAGGGAGGAAAGACGTTTTGTTGGTCTTCGACTCTCTGACTTCGCCCTACATGTTCAATGGATCAGAAATCTTGAGGTTCATGAGGCAGACCCTCTCTAGGTTTGCGGCAAGGGGGAACCCCGTATTAGCCTGTATAGACGAGGGCTGTGGGAAGCCTGAGGACCTTGTGACCATGATGAGCATGGCCAACGGCATCATCAAGATGGAGGTAGCAGATGGATTAAGAGTTCTGAACGTTGTGAAGCATCCTACGGTCGAGCCGACGAGAATCGAGGTTCCCACGACCAAAATCGTGGAGAAGTTGTATGATATGAAGTTTTGGGATGTGGAGCTGTCTAGACGTGTTCTGGAGGCGGAGCAGAGGGGAGCAGCCAGCAAAGAGTATGAGTGGAACTATGTGAACGTTTTCTGGCCTAACTTAGCGCGGTGGAGTGCGATGCTCTGGGACCCGAAACGGTTCCCGGAGATGACATACGAGCTATGGAAAGCGTGGGGCTTAATGTTTAAGGAGATAATTCCAATGTTTCCGCGGCGTGTGAGGCTTCTCTTCAAATTATTCATGCCTAAGAACCTCAGTAAGGTCAAAGACATGAAGAAAATGGCGAAGTTCTTTCAGATCATGAAACAACGGGGCTGGGGCATCGTAGAATACCTTGAAGACATCTCCAAGACTGACGAACACTACTTCAGAATACATGAGGGCTATGAGTGCTGGGGACTCGGAGAAGTCGGCGCCACGATGGCCTCGATGCTCCCTCCAGCTACGACAGCTATGTGCCAAGCGCTTGAGAGCTGGAAAGGACTTGAAAGGGAATGGAACGTCATTGAGACAAAATGTATGGGGTTAGGCGACCCTTACTGTGAATGGAAAGTGGTGCCTGGGGAAATCGATGAGCTAAAGGATTCTCTGAAAAAAGAAAGCTCGGCTGTCCAAACGATAAATGAACGGTTGATGCATCGTCTCATGGGATTTCTGCTTGATGGAAAGCCCCTTCTAGAGACGAGGGAAAGGTTAGGGAACGATTTCATGTTACCTTCCATGCTTATCAGCTTGCCTGCTATAGTCAGCGAGAGGTATCGTACGGCTCAAAGGATGGGAGGAGCAAAAGCAGGAAAGGAGGTCGGCGAAAACCTTGTTGACACAGGGATAAGAGAGGACGAAGCAGTGAACCGCATTATCAGTTTCCTAGAACACTGCAAGGTTGGAAATATCACGGTGGATGAAAAGATAAGAATGAAAGAGAACCGTGAAACCAACTGGACTAAGTTCTTCACAAAGGACTTCTTCAAGGAGCCCTCCTGCTATTTCACCACGGGCTTTCTAAACGGCTTCTTCTCGGCTGTCAAGAACCAGCATGTCAAAGAGACAAAGTGCATTGCGATGGGTGATCCTTACTGTGAGTGGGAGTTCAGGTAGGTGATGCTTGTTGGCGTCTTTAACTCAATTACAAGAAGTACCGTCCGAAAGCATGATACTTCTAGTTGGTTCTCCAGGGGCAGGAAAATCAGCGTTCTGTGAACAAACTGTTCTCCAGAGCTTAACAATAGAAAGACCCATCATCTATTTAACAACTGAGTGCGGCCCATCCAAGACGGAGGCATGCTTGAAAGAGAGAGGATTAAGCGAGGTTCAAAAGGGATTACTAAACTTTATAGATGCCTACAATGAGACTGTGGGTGTTTCAGTTCCAGATAGACCAGACACCGTTTACGCTGATTGTAATGACCTTTCCAGCATAGACATAGCGATATCAAAACTTCAAGAAAGAATAGGAAGAAAGGGGGCCCTTCTTGTCTTTGACTCGCTGACTTCACCATATCTCTTCAGCGGCGCCGAAATTCTCAGGTTTATGAGGCAAACCCTATCAAGGTTTGCTGCCAGCGGAAATGCGGTCTTGGCCTGTATAGACGAGGGCTGTGGGAAGTCAGAGGATCTGGTGGCGATGATGAGCCTCTCAGACGGCGTGATAAGGGTGGAGACGGAGGAGGGCAAGCAGTTCCTGAACGTTGTGAAGCACCCTAAGCTGAAGACGATGAGAATTGAAGCGTCCCTAGAACCCGAACCGATAGGCTTGGAAGAGCGTGTCATCGATCCCGATGTGCTGGCACGATTCATTCGGGGAGATGAAGCAGTGGTGAGAAGGGAGGTTGGGGACTTCGTGAACTTGTTCTGGCCGAATCTCGCTCACTGGAGTGGGATGCTCTGGGATCCCAAACGGTTCCCAATGATGGTGTACGATATGAACAAGGAGGATGCTCCCGCCATGGTCAAGCTGATGAAAGAGAATGAAGCGGTCAAGCGCGTCTTTTTTCCCTGGCCTAAGAGTCTTCTCCTCAGATTCTTTCCAAAGAGCTTCAGCAAGGTCAAAGATATGAAGAAACTGTTGAAAGAGGGTGCTAAATCAGAGGAGCGCTTGGGCAGCGGCACCTTTGAATACCTTGAAGACGCATCGAAGACCGACGAACACTACGTTAGAATATACGAATCCTCTGAATGCTGGGGCTTCAAAGACGTCGGCGCAACGATGGCTTTCTATCTTCCCCCTTTGATAGCAGGCATGATAAAGGGATTTGGGAGCTTGCGAGGACCTGAGAGGGAGTGGAACGCCATTGAGACAAAGTGCATAGGACTGGGGGATCCTTATTGTGAAATTAAGGTGGTGTCCGGAGAAATCGATGAGCTGCAAGACTCTTTGGAGAAAGATGTCTTAGTTATCGAAAGGATACATGAACGGTTGATGCATCATCTCATGGAGTTTCTACTCCATGGAAAGCCGCTCTTAGAGCGGCCTACGCTGGGAAGCATGGTGAGCATCCATAGGGTCATGCACGCCATGGTCTTTCCCGCTCTAGCCGGTGAGAGGTACCGAATGGTGTTGGGAATGGGGGGAGCCAGATCGGGTAAGCTGGTCGGTGAACGCCTGTTGAAAGCCGGGTTAAGTGAAGATGAGGCTGTGAAGCGTGTTCTAGGTTTCATAAACCAATGCAAGGTTGGAAAGGTTACGGTGGATGAGACCATAAGAATAGTGGAGAACTGTGAGAGCTCGCAGACGAAGATATTCACAACTAAAGAAAAGGTCCCTTCCTGCTATTTCACCACAGGCTTTCTCAACGGCTTCTTCTCCACTGTGAAGAACCAGCACGTTAAGGAGACTAAGTGCATAGTCTTAGGAGACCCCTACTGCGAGTGGGAATTTAGATAACAAGAAAAAGGAAATTGTTATTTTTCAAAAGCGACTGAGGTTGTCGTAATCCGCAAAAACCGCTAGAACAGAAACGGAAGCATTGAAACTGATAGAATCCGGGTTCGAGTACGTATGCACAATAGAAGAGGCTAAGCCTATTCAGAAAACGAAAGTAGCTGATTTTTACTATTTGTCCAAAAGCATGGTTAAAGTTTCACTATTTGAGCGTGAGGTACACCCTCTATGCGTAACACTGCCTCGGGGTGCACATAACCCTTCTCTATGGCCTTTCCAACACAGTTCTTGCCCACCATGTTCACAATCGTCGAATTCTCAATCATACCCACAGCCTCTTCAACACTAACTTTTCCGCCATTGTAAAACTCATCCTTCACATGAAAAACAATTTTCCCTTCCCGCAAAGTTCTACCAAGCACCTCACAGTCGCAAATAGCCAAAAGCACGTTTCTACCAATCTTCTTAAGATTAACGTAGGCGTCCAAGTTTCAACGCGCTCTCACAACTGCTTTATAGATGATCTCGCACCGCATGCGTTACACACCAGAAAAGCCAAACGCTTCTCCTTCACAATCTTCGTGTCCGGACGCTTGCAAACAGGACAAACTACAAAGCTTTCCATGTACCGCTGCAACAACCTTTCAAAGCTGTCCCGCCGAAATTTCCCTTGAAAAATCGCCCGTGAATCATGAAATGTCGCAGCCGTAGCCATTTCCCGCGTCAAAAACTTCAAAATGTGCTGCGGATCACGATCCAGAACATCGGCAACTTCTTTAAAATTAGAGATTACCGTGCGCATGCCTACCGTATTGATGAACAACCGTGGCAACTCCAAACGCTCGCGCTTCAGCGAAACCTCTGGCATCTGCGAACACGCCCGTTTCAGCAGCTCATCATAGTTGTACTTCATCTTTCGTCTCTCGCCAAAAACATGGAGCAACAGACTATTTAAAACTTATAACACTCAAAAAAGAAAACTCCATAACAAGAAACGAAAACGTACCTGAAATCAATATTAATTTGAAAACCACAAGTCTATTATGGCAACTCCCACAGAGGATAACTCTTGACAGAACAACAAAAAGCAAACCAAATCGCAGCCTTCAACAAGCAAATCGCCACGCTGAGAGAACAAATCAACAAAGCGAACGCAGAAACGAAAGTGCACATCGAAAAACGAGATAAACTTAATGAACAATTCAAAAAACATCGCGATGACATACACGTACTCGAAAACGAACGCAATAGCCTAAACGAAAAAGTCAAAACGCTAAAGCAGCAGCGGGATACCGCACGAGCTAGAAAGCGAACTCTCATGGAAGAAATAATCGTGCGGAACAACAAAATCGCGGAACTGAAAAAGAAAAAACCGAGAAAAAGCCGCAGACAACTAGAAAAAGAAATTCAAGACATCGAATGGAAAATCCAAACGACACCGCTTGACCTACAAGAAGAAAGAAGACTAGTGGAAGAGGTCAAACAACTCGAACCACAGCTAAACATCTACAAGAAAATCGAACAGCAAAACAAGAAAATCGCGGAGCTACGAAAAGAACTGAAAACGCTTGAAGCCGAGGCAAACGCACATCATCAAGAACTAATCGCAACTGCCCAAAAAAGCCAAGAATTTCACGCAACCATAGTTGCCAAAATCAGCGAAGCAAAAAACATCAAAAGAGAAGCCGACCGCCTCCACAGTGCTTACATCCAAGCAAACGAACAAACTAAACCCCTACATCAAGAAATGAAAGCACTAACGGAAAAAAAGAAAAAGCTACAAGACGCTATAAGAGAAGAAGACGAAAAACAAAAGAAGAATGCAGAAAAAGCGCTTAAAGAAAAGCTTGAATCGCAAGCGCAAGATAAACTGCAACGAGGTGAAAAACTAAGCTGGGACGAGTTCCAGCTGCTCGCAGACGACGACTCGCAAGACCCTCAAACACAAGATTAAAGTTAACTTATAGAGAAAATAGGAATAGAGAATAGATGACTGAAAAAGAAACGGAGCAGCAAACAGAGAAACGCATTCTAATTCTATGTGTTGACAGAGATGGTGATCTGGAAGCAAAGGCGGGAATAAAAACGCCGCTTCTGGGGAGAACCGTAAACTTGGATGCTGCAGTTTCCTTGGCCCTGCGGGACCCAGAAGAAGCAGACGCCAACGCCATGTTCGAAGCCGTCCGTCTACACGACCGCCTGCAAACCGAAAAGCAACCTGAAGAAATCTTCGAGGTTGCAACAATCTCTGGGTCGGAACTGGGAGGAGTGAGCGCAGACAGAAAATTGGTTGCCGAACTAAGCAATTTACTACATTCTTTCAGTGCAAACGAAGTCATTCTGGTCACAGATGGATATTCAGACGAAGCCGTCTTGCCACTTGTAGAATCCAGAGTACCAGTTTCATCCGTTAGACGTATAGTTGTTAAACACAGTGAATCCATTGAAGAAACAGCGGCTCTTTTTTCGCGTTACCTTAGACTTATATGGGAAAACCCCAGATACGCTCGCATAGCCTTAGGCATACCAGGACTGCTCTTTTTCCTTTTTGGGATTCTCTACTTAATACCTGGCGCCGTTAACTACTATCTTATAACCATAGTTCTTATTTTAGGCGTGGTCTTGCTCGTTAAGGGTTTCGGAGTTGACAGAGGAGCCAGAAACTTTTACAAGTGGGCCAAAGAATACTCACCTCCGCCTCTTCCAGTGCAAATCTCGAACTATACTGTCATCGCTGGAATCCTATGCGTAGCTGTGAGCGCATACTTGGGAGTAGCAAACGCTGCTGCTAACGTAACACCAGTTCCCACGGATTTAGCTGGATGGGTCAGCGCTCTTCCAACAGCGGCAGGTTTCTTCATCAAAGGATTCATGGACCTTATGGTGGTGGGCATAAGTATCGCGCTTTTTGGTAGAAGCATACGCTTGTACTTTGAACGAGACACGCGATTGCTGCGAAACGTCGCCTTAGTGGTGTTCGTTGCTTGGTTCCGCTGGATCCTTGATGGAACAGCAAACATCCTTATCAAGCCTGGCGTAGGACTCGATAACCCGGAGTTCTCCAACCTAGTTTTTGCCATAATTGTCGGCATACTCATAGCCATTGCTTCAGTTCTGTTAGTAATCATCATCCACAGGTCAACTAAAGACTTCTTCAAAGGGTCTGAAGACAAGGTTGACGAGTTTGGAGAAGACGTTTCTTCATCATCGGAAAAAAGGTAATAATTTGGTCGCTTTTACCCTTAATCATAGCAAGCTTTAATTGAAGCCATTAGGGCTTTACCTCTGGTACACAAAGAATGCCGTGCACCAGTGCTCTTAAAAATGTGAGGTTCAGTTAGTGCTCAAGAAACTTCTCTCCGTTATTGGCGCCTACAAGCTTTACGAAAAATGGTTGTGGCTTCAAGTTAAGAGCGGCGCGAAACTGGAGCATATCGCCATAATCTTGGATGGAAACAGGCGATGGGCTTCAGAAAACGAGCTTAACCCTTGGTTGGGCCACAAAAAGGGCGCGGAAACAGTTGAGCAACTTTTAGATTGGTGCGAAAAACTCGGCGTCAAATTTGTAACGCTCTACACGTTTTCAACAGAGAACTTTAGACGGGCACCAGAAGAAATCGCGGAGATTATGAAGATTGCCGAGGAAAAGTTCCGCAAGCTCTTGACTGACGAGCGCATACACCGAAACAAAGTCCACGTTAAAGTTATCGGTCGAGTAAACCTTTTGCCAGAGAGTCTCCAGCAGCTTATTGCGGATGTGGAGAAGGCTACGGAAGATTATGATAACCAGTTTTTGAATTTCGCTTTCGCTTACGGTGGCAGAGCAGAGATTGTGGACGCGGCTAAAATTATTGCAGAGAAAGTAAAGGATGGCGAATTAAAACTTAAAGATGTAGACGAAAGCACGTTTGAGAAGTACCTTTACACCGCACATATGCCTAAACAGGAACCAGACTTGATCATTAGAACCTCGGGGGAGGAAAGGCTGAGTGGTTTTCTGCTCTGGCAATCCGCGTACAGTGAGCTTGTTTTTTTGGATGTTTACTGGCCTGATTTCCGTCTGATAGACCTCTTGCGAGCTATCCGGACTTTTCAAACACGCAAGCGACGCTATGGCACGTAAAAACTTGTTAAGCGCGTCTTTTGGCGCTTACGATAGAGATGACATCTCTATCGCGTAAAACGGCGTCTTCACCGATTCTTCTTCGCTCTCGTGCGTCCACTGCGTAAATGAAGCTTTCACCCAGTTCAGTGTGGATTAGATAAGCGAATTGACGAGCGGTTGTCCCATAAGGCACGAGGTAAACGTCTGGCAAGACGCGCCCATTATGGTCGGCTAAATGCTCCAAGTCTTCGACAGGGTAAACAGTGATCATGCTTAGGAGTTTGAAGTAAGCCATGTTTATAGCGTCTTGAACGCCTGTGGAACCATTTTTAAGGAGCACTTTTTCACGTATGATTTCCAAGGCTTTGATTTGGCTTTGGGACAGTCTTTCTGGTTGCAGTATTTTGAAGTTGCAGTCGCCTGGTTTGTAATCGATTAGCTGCTTTTCAGCCGCGCGCCTAAGAGCAAGTTCGGCTTCTGCGCAACAAGGGATAACAGTGTAATCGAGTTTTCGCAGCTTCTCCAAGTTGGCTTCAGCGGCTGGTAGGTCAATTTTGTTAGCCACTATTAGCATGGGCTTCGAAATTCGCCTCAGCGTATTCACGAATTTTAAGAAGTCTTCTTCGCTCCAAGTGGTTGGTTTGTCAGCGTTTAAACCTGTTTTTCTAGTGGCTTCGAAAATATGGCTGCGCTTTATGGATAAGCCGCTCAAACGTTCCTCTAGCATTGCGTAGAAGTCTTTTGATTCAGCTTCGGCTGTTCTAGCGAGTTTCAGCCAGTCTTTTTTAAGTATAGACACCATCCACATAGTTATTTCGCGTTCTAGAAATTGCACATCCTCAAGTGGGTCGTGTTCGCCTGGCTTGCATAAGCGTCCTTCGCAGTCTGTTCCTCCTGAAGCGTCAACGATATGGACAAGTGCGTCTGCTCTATGTATTTCGTCCAAGAATTGGTTGCCTAGTCCGCGTCCTTCCCATGCGCCTGGGACGAGGCCTGCAACATCTATCATCTCCACAGGAACGAGTCTTACGCCGTCGAGGCAGAGGGAGTTGTTTGGATTGTCTTCAACTTGGAATTCTTCGTGGACGCAGGGTGTTCGCACGTAGCCGACGCCGCGGTTGGGTTTTATCGTCGTGAAGGGATAATTCGCAATTTCAGCCGGCGCCAGAGTTGCGGCGCTAAAAAACGTTGACTTGCCCGTGTTAGGCTTTCCGATTACGCCAAGTAACCGCGAATAAGACCTTTGCATGAAGACGACCTCAGCGGTCGGTAATACTGTTTGTAACGTGTGGCGCTATATGATTTATGCTTTAAACGCGAGAAAAAAGTATTTATTGTTATGTTTGAAAAGAAAACCGCGAAAAAATTGGGTTAAGAGAAAGCCACTTTTGCTAACAATAATGCCCTAGGCGAGTTATTCTTCCATCATTATCAATGTCAGTGTTGATCGGACCTTGCTGAGCGTTCTGATTTGACGGGTTACCAATTCTTTAAGTTTGTCCATTGAGTCGGCTTTGATTTTCGTGATTAGGTCGTACACTCCGTATGAAAAGTAGGCTTCTTCTACTCCTTCGATTGTCTTCAATTCCGTCAAAACTTCGTCTTCTGAACCTGATTCTACGTTTATTAACACAAAGGCTCTTGGCATTTCAACTCTCCTCAACTATTTCTTACAAGCTTTGCTAATTAAAATATTTTGCCACAAACCGCGTAAGCAGATATAAAAACTGCTAAAGTTAAAAAATTATAATGTTGCATAGACTTCACAAATGAAGAATACTAATCAGCAACAGCTCCACCATAAAAGAAGTGTAGAAGCTAATTCAAAATTAGAATTTTCTCTTAAAGACAGTTGTTATTCCAACAACAACCAGTACAACAATGCTTGTGGTGAATAAGTATGCTGTAAACGTTTGGATCTGAGTCTTTAAAGAGGAAGCTATCATCGGCAAAAAAAGCAAGCCGCCAAGTAGCATAGCGGCAATAAAGATGATTATTGAAAGGGCAATTAAATCACTGTCAGCCCTCAATGTAATAGGACTCTCCTTCCTCCCACAATTAAGCTGGATTCAAGTGACTTATTAGGGAAATTCCGATTTTCACAATATTCAAAGACTCCCGAAGAAAGATTCATAGATTACATACTGAACTGGATGTTGTTTACCTCAAATTTTTCATTCTAAAGAAATTTTCATAAAATTAGAATGTTTGTTTGTAAATTACGGTTAGGAAATGTCACCTCCTTAGAAATGAAAATATGGATTCATGTATTCTACTTCAGTTCTTATGACTTGTGGAAGAAACTTTGCTTTATTCTAAACGATTCATACCAAAGTGTTAGATACTTGATAGTGGTAACCGTAAAGAGGGAAATTGTGTCTCTTATTCCAGCTTTTGAATTAGGCTTATGGAACGCTTGGATTTTCATGGTTCCCGCTCTATTGGCATTGCTTCTCTGTTTTCCTGTGATGATGAAAAAAGGTGCACCTGGTGGTCCAGCGCGCGTTACATGTAAATCGAAGATTACGCTGTTAGTTGCTATTCTCTCCAAGATTATTTTCTTTCCAGCCGTATTATACTCTGTTTTCCTGCCACTACAATTAGGAACGATATGGTTCTATGCAGGTCTTCCAATTACGCTAATAGGATTAGTTGGGATCATACTAGTGTTGGTGGACTGGGCTAACACTCCAGCGGGTCAACCAGTTACCAGAGGTATTTATCGTTATTCTAGACATCCTATGTATGTAACTATGGTTTTGCTTCTTTTGGGCGTGAGCATAATTTCAACTTCATGGGTTTTCCTGCTGTTTACCATCATATGCATAGTTGGAGTAACTCGTCCGTATTCCGTAAAGATCGAAGAAGCCCAGTGCCTTGGGCATTACGGTGCCGCCTATCGGGAATACATGAATAGAACTCCAAGATGGATAGGAGTACCCAAATCAGAGAAAAAAAGTAACAGCTAACAATACATTCGCAAGCCTTCCAAGGCGCGTGGTTTTGCTGATATAAGTCTGCAGAGTATAAGTAAAAGTATAAAACCTATGCATTCACAAATCGCACGAAGCAATCAACGGAAGATATTCCTCTTATACTCTTTTCCACGCGCTAGAGCGCACGCAACGCCGTCAACAAATAACTCAACAGTTCGCGTGCACCAAAAGTCTTATGAGCAGACTCGTAAGAATAATCAAAAAGGGAGAAGCATGGTTTACTGCACTAAATGTGGCACTAATAATGCTGAAGGCGCCACGGTTTGTGTTAACTGCGGCGCTACTCTTTACGGCACGAGCGCCAAAGGCAGATCTTACTGGGGACACCGACGGTATGAAGGCGAATATTACGGTTTTCACAGAAGAAGCGGAGCACTTGCAACCTTGATTATCGGCATAGTAATTGTTTTCATCGGGTTTAGCTTTCTGTTGTCTGAGACTTTTAATATACGCATACCTTGGTGGGAAATTATCCTAATTCTCTTCGGCGTTTGGTTCATTGCGCGTGCAGTTATGTGGAATCGCAGGCGTTAGGCTTCAGGCGCATTTTTCCATGTTCAACTCGCTAAACACTGAAAACTTATTTGGCGTACTGTTTAGTTTTTGGCGCACAAAAAAGTTATATTAATTGTCGTGGAAAGGTGTAGGTTATTACGAGGAACCGGCATGGTTAAGTACATTTTTGTTACCGGCGGTGTGTTAAGTTCGGTTGGTAAAGGTATTGTAACTTCTTCTATAGGCAAGATGCTTCAAATACGGGGGCTGAAGCCTTCGGTTGTAAAAATCGACCCCTACGTGAATGTTGACGCGGGAACCATGAACCCCTACATGCACGGCGAAGTCTTCGTTACAGACGACGGCGGCGAAACCGACCTTGATTTAGGGTGGTACGAACGTTTTTTGGACTTAAGCCTAAAACAAGAAAACAACGTTACCACAGGTCTCGTGTACAAAGCGATAATTGAGAAAGAACGACGCGGTGACTTTTTGGGGCGTTGCGTCCAAATCGTGCCACACGTAACTAACGAAATCAAACATCGCATAAAAACCGTGGCGAAAACCTCCAACGCTGATGTAATCTTAACAGAAGTGGGCGGTACGGTAGGCGACATAGAAGGGCTGCCTTTCTTAGAAGCTATACGTCAAATGCGGCTAGAAGAAGGATTCGAGAATACTCTCTACGTGCACGTTGCCTTGGTCCCAGTTTTAGATGTTACTAACGAACTGAAGACTAAACCCTTACAGCACAGTGTCAACGAGCTAAGACGCATCGGCATTCAACCAGACATAATCGTCGCCCGAAGTCCCAAGATGATTGACGCTGAAGCCCTGCGAAAGATAGCGCTGTTCGGAACAATTCCAGAAAGCGCGGTCTTCTGCTCCTACAACGTCGAGTCCGTGTATCAAGTTCCCCTTATTCTTAACAAGCAAGGCATGGGCGACTTCATCTGCAAGAGACTTGGTTACACATACACCGCTCAGGACTTGCAGAAGTGGCAACAGTTTGTGAATGCAGTGCTAAACCCTGAGCATGAAGTCAAGATAGCACTGATAGGCAAGTATGCTGGGTTGACAGACAGCTATGTGAGCATGAACGAGGCGTTGCGTCACAGCGGAGCAGCCTGCAAAACACGAGTGTGCATCACCTACTTGGAGGCAGAGAAGTTTGAGCAGGACCCACAATGCGTCAAGGACCTTGAAAACTTTGATGGCGTATTCGTTCCTTACGGCTTCGGCCCCAGAGGCACCGAAGGAAAAATAGCAGCTATAAAGTTTGCAAGAGAGAATGAGATACCTTTTCTTGGAATATGCTACGGTTTTCAGTTGGCAGTTATCGAGTTCGCCCGAAACGTCTGCGGCTTAAAAGATGCGAACAGCGTTGAGATTAACCCGAATTCGCCGCATCCAGTCATCGCTCTTATGCCAGAACAACGCGGAGTGAAATACAAAGGCGCTACCATGAGGTTAGGCTCTCATAAAGTGATACTGGAACCAGGCACTATGGCGTACAGCTTGTATAAGCGCAAGGAAATTTACGAGCGCCACCGCCACAGATTCGAAGTCAACCTTGACTACCTGAAGATTCTGAAGGAAAATGGCTTATGCTTTTCTGGCAAGAGCGCAGACGGTAGAAGAATGGAAATATTGGAGTTGCCTGATAGCTATTTCTTCTTTGCTTCACAGTTTCACGGCGAATTCAAAAGCCGCCTCGGCATGCCTTCACCTGAATACTACGGTTTCATCCGAGCATGTTTAAACAAGAAACTCGGAAAACCAAAGCCTGTTTTCTCTTAGTCTTCACTCCATTGTGCCATGTGTTTAAAGGCGAGATTAGGCATAGTTACTCTTCGTAAGTGAGGCGAGACTCTTGAGCGGAGGCGAATCTTCTGTAGACAAGTTCCGCAGTAGCCTCGAGACAGCGGAGAGCTACGCTGAAGTCTGGCAGATTGTCAAGGAAACGGTTGAATTTTCATTAGGCAAACGCAGGGGTAACATGCTGCTCTTTCTGGATGATTTACCCCTCCAACTAGGCGCGTATCACCCTGTTGGGACGAATAACATCGTCTTGAACAGAGCCTTAGTCGAAATCGTTGAGGCTTCAATGAGCTCGAAGCGTGTGGTGAACGCTTTAGTGTACAACCTTCTGCTGCATGAGTATTTGCATGCGCTGGGCGAATTGTCAGAAACTGCAGTAAGACGTAACGTCGTCAAGGTTGCGCGAGCATGTTTCGGCGAAAAGCACATCGCAACGGTAATTGCTCGTAAAACTCCATGGGTTCTGCTCCAGAGCATTCCGCTCCAAGCTATTAATGCGCCTAAGCGTGTCATGCAGATCGTGAAAGATTTTGAAAAAGCAGGCAAATACATAGTCTAAACTCTAAAAACTCCCTGCAATCAGAACATCAAACTGTGAGAATTAGACAAAATATATAATTGCAGGATAACATTCTGTCTGCGTTTATCGTAGGTGCAGAAACCTAATGGGGTATCCAACGGAATCACCGAAGCCGAAAATAACGCGCAAGACTCTGCTGTTTCCACTAATAGGCTTAGTTGCCTTCTTCGCGTACATTTACCTCTTTCGAGTAGACATCCCAACTATAATCGCTACAGCACAACGCGCCGACCCCGTTCCCTACGCCCTAGCCGCAGCACTCAGCTTAGCAGAAGTGTTCTTTTTCTCGGTGTCTTGGCGTGTCCTAGCCAATTTCCTCTTGATTAAACTGTCTGTAATAAAATCCTACCTTTTCGTCTGGTACGGAATATTCGTGGACATAATAGTCCCAGCAGAATCCGTAAGCGGCGAAGCCACACGAGTATATTTGATCGCCAAAGAGCAAGGCAACAGCACATGCGGACGAGTGGTAGCGTCCCTTGTTACGCATAGACTCTTAGGCATGGGCATGAACGTCGCAGTCCTCATTCTAGGCATGGGTCTACTTTTCACTGAAACACAAATTAACCCTCTAATTTTCAACCTAATCCTTTTTCTTGCAGTCGGCATTACTGTAACGCTTTTTTTGCTGATACTTTTCTCCTTCAAAGAAAAATGGATCCTAAAAGTAATTGATTGGCTAATACGACTGGGAAAGTTTCTCAGTCGAGGAAAATGGCATTGGCAATTAACCAAGATTAAGGAAGACGCCTGCAGAATAGCAAAGAGTTTTCACGATTCAATGAAAGAATTCAAGCATAATCCCAAAGCGCTTGTTTTCTCCCTGTTTTATCTCGTGTTAGCTTGGATTCTCAGTTTAAGCATACCGTATTTGGTCTTTCTGTCGCTCAGGTTTCCTGTTTCATGGAGTGTGATTCTCATAACCTCAGCCATAGTTTTAGCCGTCAAATCTATACCCCTGGGCATCCCCTTTGAGGTGGGGCTTCCAGAAATCACCATGACCACCATTTACATTTCACTCCTAGGACCAGAAGCAGCAGGAATAAGCGCCACAGCAACAATACTGACCAGGCTCATAACACTCTGGCTAAGATTTTTCATAGGCTTTATAGCACAACAATGGCTCGAACTGAAACCAGTTTTAGCTCCAGCGAACAACCTGCCTGTGGAAAAAGCCTAAAATCACCCTTTACACTTCTTGTTTCACGATAGGCATGGAGATAAAGATTGAAGACGTATCAATCAGACGTCTGGATAAGCTTTACGAAATCGAAAAACAATGTTTTGAACAGGAAGCGTTTACAAAACAACAATTAGCCTACTTGTTAACCGATTGCAACGCCATCGGATTAGTAGCACGAGTAAACGGCGAAATAGCTGGTTTTGCAATAGCACGAGTAGACATCAGAAGAAACGCGTCATTTGGACACATATTAACAGTGGACATAACACCTTCCTATCGCCGCAAAGGAATAGCGCAAAAACTGCTCCGCGAAGTTGAAACTATACTCAGAAAAAATGGCATCAAAGAATGTCGCTTAGAAGTTCGAGAAGATAACGTTGCCGCATTAAACCTTTACCGAAAACTCGGATACAAGAAAGTAGGCAACCTTGAAAAATATTATGGCGACACGCACGGCTTATATCTCCAGAAAACCCTACAATAACCGCCTCACGCAACCAAAACTTCACAGACAAGAAAGCTTTTGCCAGTTTAACATCAAAACTTACAGCCAAAGCTTAATTTTAAAACACCTAGCTTACGTTCTAGGAACAAACGTTTAAAAATGCTGATGTAACTAGGCTAGGTTGGTGGGGGAGAGTTGGGGGGTTTACGAGGACGCAAATCCAAAGAACAAACTCTCGTTCAGACAATCGTTGTTTTGATACGCAACACCACATGGCGATGCGGCAAACTTGAAAAGTCTATTGTTCGGCACCTCTACAAGCGGCATGCAAATTTTGGGAAGCCCGGCATGTCAATTAGGGATATAATGCAAAACCTGAATCTTACGGGAAAGAAAAAAGGCGAGTGCCTAGACGCCATCAAGCGTTTGGAAAAAAGAAATATAGTAAAAATACTGCCCCTGTAAACTTGGCAGTTTGTTCCCTTTTTTAAATGCTTACTTAACGAGTTCTTTCGCGCTAGCAATCCATTTTTTAGTGATCTTCGGGGAAATTTGCAATTTCTTAGCGATTGTTTTTGCTGAGGCTTTGGCTAAGTCATCAACGCTGTTTATTCCTAGGGCTTTTAGTTGCGTGGCTCTTTTTTCGCCGATGCCTTTCACCTGAGTTAATTCTATAGTGGGAGCTGCAGGCGTTGACGCTTCTGTCATGGCGGGTGTTTCAATTGTTGTTGCTGGTTTTTGCGGCACCGTTGTTTGAGGGATTTGCACTGCCGGCTGGCAAGCTTGTGCTTTTGTTTTTGGTCTTTGAGAGTAGCCCAAGCCGATAGATAAGAGTCCCAGCACGACGGTTGTTACCACCCAGAGGCTTCTTGTTTCTGATTCTACGCCTTCTATTGTTACGACAAAAGGTACTACTGTTATGATTAAGAGTAACGCGGCTAGTACGTATAAGGTATAGTCTAAACGCATTTTTTTTTATCCCTGACTTACTTATGTTCTATGGAACCGCTTAAATAATTTTCTCCTTTTTGGGAAGCTTCGGGGATTTTGTGGCTGGGCGCGGTTTATTTTAAAAGTTTGCCTTCAGATGGAGGCGGCTTTATTAAATTGTGTTTCATAAGAAGCTCTGTTGACTGCCGAGCGTTCTGAATTATGGCGGAAGCTCGCTGGTACAATTCCTGTCGGCTTGGCTTTACCCTTGCCACTCCCTGCTCAATCGACTTTAGTGCGCAGGCAACCGCTTCTCTTGGGAAAACCTCCCATTCCTCCATTCTCGGCAGAATATCTTTCTCGTGCATGCCTCTTTCCTCAGCGAATTTAGCCAATTCTTGAGCCGCTGCGATGCACATGTCATCTGTAACGGTTTTCGCCTTCACATCTAACACTCCACGGAAGATAGCTGGAAACCCCAAGCTGTTGTTAACTTGATTGGGGAAGTCGCTTCTGCCTGTTGCCACGATCCGCGCTCCTGCTGCTTCTGCCTCCCAAGGCCATATTTCGGGGACAGGGTTGGCGCATGCGAAGAGCACCGCGTTATCTGCCATTGTTTTGACCCACGCTTTTTTTATGGTGTCTGGACCTGGTTTTGACGCGGCGACTACGGCGTCTACGCCTTTGAAGGCTTCCGAGATGTCGCCTGTTCGTCCCTCAGCATTAGTTTTCTGAGTTAAATCGTATTTCCAGGGGTCTTCTTCTTTTGTTATATCCTTTCTATGGGGGTGAACTACACCCTTGGTGTCTACCATTATTATGTTGCCGGGTTTGACGCCCCACCTTATCAGCACGTAAGCTGTCCGTACGTTAGCGGCGCCAGAACCCACTAGGGTTATGAGGCTTTCGCGTGGTTTCTTGCCCACGATTTTGAACGCGTTTATCAAGCCTGCCAAGATGACGGTGGCTGTTCCCTGCTGGTCATCATGCCAAACTGGGATTTGCAATCGCTCTCTGGCTTTTTCGAGAACGTGAAAACATTTTGGCTTCTCTATATCTTCCAAGTTTATGCCGCCGAAAGATGGCTCAAGAAGCTCGCAAACGCGAACTATCTCTGCGGGGTCTTTGGTTTTTACGCATATTGGAAACGCGTCCACGCCGCCTAAGTACTTGAACAGAAGCGCTTTTCCTTCCATTACGGGCATGGCTGCTTCGGGTCCGATGTCGCCTAAGCCTAGGACGCGTGTGCCGTCGGTGACCACGGCAACGTAGTTCCAGCGGTTCGTAAGCTCGAAAGACTTGTCTGGATTCGCTTGAATCTCTTTGCAAGGCGCAGCGACGCCTGGAGTGTACCATATTGCGAAGTCGTCCGTGCTTGCTATGGAGCATTTAGGCATGACTTGGACTTTTCCCTCGTAGAACCTGTGCATAGGCGGAGCTAGCTGTGCTGGTTTTTTGGCTTTGGCAAGCAGTTCTTCCACGGTGGGTTTGTTTTCTTCTTTCTCTGAAACCAAATGGGCTTTCTCCTTCTGAACGGTTGAAGTGTCTGGTGCGGTTGGTTTTAAGTTTTTTCAACCTTAGACTAAATAATGATTAAGTGTAGAAATGAAAATTTGGGCATAATTATAAAAAAGCGAAAAAAAGGTTTTGTTCTACGTTTTAAAGCTAGTATCTTGGTCTGTATCCGCCGCCTCGCCTGTCTCTGCCGCCGTAACCGCCACCGCCGCGTCTGTCGCCGTATCGCCTGAACGGTCTTCGTTGCTGCTCGTACGTTTTGCTGGAAACGTTGTTCTCAGTGTTAACTTCGCCTTCGAACGGTTCCTTTGCCATTTCAAGTTTTCCGTATTTACCGATGTTGAGGCGCATGTTGCCTTTGAAAAGTGTTACGTAGCCGTTTTCTACGCGCACTGTGTCGTTTTCGTTTACTTTTTCGATGTTGTCGTCCCAAAGCGTGAGGTAGATGCTGCCTGTCTCGTCGCCTACTAAAGCGTCGCAGACTTTGTGGGCGGACCCGTCTCTTCCCATGGGAATGTCTCGGATTTCGCTTTTCGAAACCACTTTTGCCGTGACGTTAACCGCTCTTGATTGTGGAGTTAACTCGCCGACTTTCGCTTCTACTGGTTCTCTTTTGTTTTCGAAAAAACCTTCAACAGCCAAACTAATTCAACACCTTATTCATTAGACTAACACATTTTAGAATATCTGCCACACTTAAGGCTTTTGGTAGTGCGGTTTTTTGTTCTAAGTGGGTAATGCCCCAACCTGTTTAGACCTCCTGAACAGTAAGATGTTGCCGTCTTTCGATAATTCATTGGAAGCCTACATATAGCAGTTTTTGGTTTTTATTAAGCAAATCAACAGACCCACGCCAACAATAACCACTATCACCATAGCAGCTGCGACACGTGTTGTTGGGAATGACTCCGGTTGTGGGGTTGGTCCTGTTTTCGGTTCTGTTTTTTGAGCTATGTTGAAGTTAATGATTTCAGAGACTTCAGTGTCACCAATCATGGCAGTCGCAGAAATTGTTAGATTGTGAGAACCGTAAACCAAATCAGGTAGAGTCATGCTTTCAACGATCGTGATGTTAGCTTGCGCAACAAGGCTACAGTCAATCGACGATGGTGGGTTAACTGTAAAATTTAATGGTATATGAGCTGTGTCGTGGTTCTTGTTTTTACGGTGACAGAATCGAAGTCAATTAAAAAGTAAGGCCTTTGGGGTTTGGGGAAAACTAAGGCAATAAATTCTTCCAAATTTAAGATTGAGGTCTTACTTGGTTAGATGTACCAACTTTTTGGATGTACCTAAACGGTTATAAAAAAGAAGTTTGTTGAATTGAACATAGACGCACTTAAGATTTGAGACAGAATGACCGAAGCTGTTTCTTACAAGATCACCACAGAAATTTCAGCCAGCTACATGGAAAAACTATTTGATTTCATTTACAGGCAATACCTGCTTCCTCAGAAACAGCGGTTCAC
>Ga0315555_1000623_pt1 | contig 25313 bp, 24 predicted proteins | sample SalMarSW160380MG_FD_202113 | JGI IMG/M metagenome (GOLD analysis project Ga0315555, IMG submission 202113) | Salt marsh sediment microbial communities from the Plum Island Ecosystem LTER, Massachusetts, United States - Salt Marsh Sediment SW1603-80 ... | reverse complement strand
ACTTCATCGATGTTTCACCAAAACAGCTATTTAGTATAGCTGCTTGTCTTACCCCCTTTCTTGAGCATGATGATGCTAATCGGGCCTTAATGGGCTGCAATATGCAACGACAAGCGGTGCCATTATTGCGTCCCGAGTGTCCTTTGGTGGCTACGGGTATGGAAAGAGAGGTGGCTAAATATAGTGGACAGGTGATATTTGCCCCTGACGATGCCGTGGTTACTTCGGCGACAAGCTCAGAAATAGTAATCCAAAATGGAGGAGGAGAAGAGCAGTCGTTCGATTTAATCAAGTTTGCCAGAACTAATCAGGGAACATGCATAAATCAGCATCCTATTGTAAACAAAGGTGACAATATTAAGAAAGGGCAGGTGTTGGTAGATAGTTTTTCCATAGATGATGGAAACCTCGCCTTGGGACAGAATATCATTTGTGCTTTTATGAGTTGGGGAGGATATAACTTTGAAGATGCCATTATTATCAGTAGGAGGCTGGTTAAGGATGATGTCTATACTTCCATTCACATTGAAAAGTATGAAATAGAGGAACGTGATACCAAGCTTGGTCCTGAAGAAATAACCAGAGATATACCTAATGTAAGCGAAGAGAGCCTCTCTAACCTTGATGAGCGGGGTATTGTACGTATTGGAGCTGAAGTAAAGCCCAACGACATTCTGGTTGGGAAGATTACTCCCAAAGGTGAAACTGAACCTTCAGCGGAAGAAAAACTGTTACGAGCTATTTTTGGTGAGAAAACGCGGGAGGTGAAAGATAGCTCTCTCAGAATGCCATCAGGAGAGTGGGGGAGGGTGATCAGGACTAAAGTCTTTTCTCGTGACAGCCATGATGAATTACCTGCCGGTGTAAACACAGTTATACAAGCATGGGTTGCTCAAAAGCGCAAGATCTCAGTGGGAGATAAAATGTCAGGAAGACATGGCAACAAAGGGGTTGTTTCTGTCATATTGCCTGAGGAAGACATGCCATTTTTGCCGGATGGCACGCCTGTAGATATTGTCCTCAATCCTCTCGGTGTTCCATCCCGTATGAACATTGGGCAGGTTTTGGAGGCTCATTTGGGTTGGGCAGCTCAGACACTAGGTTTTAAGGCTATTAATCCCATTTTTGATGGAGCTGATGCTCTGAATATTGAGGATGCCTTAGCCAAGACTTGGATAGCTTGGAAAGCTAACGCTGTTAACTTTAGCCCTGAAAATCCAGGGAATGCCGGGACTGATCTAGAAAAGGTCGGAGAATGGCTTTCTTATCATGGTTTTGATGCCAGGGAAATAATGGATGAAGAGCATGTAGGTGCGGCTAGAAAAGCTTCCCTCTGCCTATGGCTTGAGGAACTGGGCATAGCTGATAATTCTCATCTTAGGGATCTCAGTGATAGAGATTTGGAGCAGATGGCACAAAAAGTTTATAAAGAGCGAAGGCTCTATCCTCCTATTTTTGGCAAAATGGAACTTCGAGATGGGAGGACTGGCGAACTGTTCGACAAGCCGGTGACTGTGGGTAATATCTATATGATGAAACTGATTCATCTTGTTGGTGATAAGGTACATGCTCGTTCCACCGGTCCGTACTCGCTCATCACCCAGCAACCATTGGGCGGGAAAGCTCAGTTTGGTGGTCAAAGGTTTGGTGAGATGGAGGTATGGGCATTGGAAGCGCATGGCGCAGCTCATACGCTTCAAGAAATGCTCACAATAAAGTCAGACGATGTAATGGGACGGGCCAAAGCTTATGAGTCTCTTGTTAAAGGCGAGGATATTCAACAACTTGGTATTCCAGAATCGACCAAAGTTTTATTCATGGAGCTACGTAGTTTAGGTTTTGCTGTTGAACTACTTAGCGAGGGGGAAAATGTCTCAATTTGATGGCATTAATGGTATTCGCATAAGTCTTGCCTCACCGGAGCAAATCAGAAGTTGGTCTCACGGTGAAGTAACCAAGGCGGAGACAATAAATTACCGCACTTTGAAGCCAGAAAGAGATGGTCTATTTTGTGAAAAGATTTTTGGCCCTGTTAAAGATTTTGAATGCCATTGTGGTAAATATAAAAAGGCGAGGTATAAGGGAGTTATTTGTGATAAATGTGGTGTTGAGGTAGCTCATTCGAGCGTACGTCGAGAGCGCACAGGGCATATAGAATTAGCTGCGCCAGTTACTCATATATGGTTCGTTAAGTTAGTGCCTAGTCGGCTTGGGTTGCTCCTCGATCTATCCCCACGGGACTTAGAGGGAGTCATCTATTTTGCTCGGTATATCATTATCTCTGTTGATGAGGAGGCCAGACAGAAGAAGCTTCGTCAACTTGAGGAAGAGATGGTTCGAAAAATTACCGAGCAAGAAGAACGCCTGAACAAAAAAATCGAGGAATTGGAAGCCAAAGGCTTGGGGGAAGAGCTTAAGATAAAAGAGGTAAACCAGCTTCGTGCTAAATTTATAGAAAAGAAGGAAGGACTTGAAGAGGAGCTAAAGGTAAGCATTGGAGGGACAGAAAGTCTTCAGCCGCTAAAATTGCTTAACGAAGAGGAATACAGGAAACTTAAAGATAAGTATGGTGCTATTTTTGAAGCTGGCATGGGAGCTGAAGCTATTCTACAAGTATTGAAGCAAATTAATATGGATGCTTTGCACCAAGAACTTCGTGAGCAAATCCATAGTATCTCGGGAGGATACCGTAAGAGGGTCAGCCAACGGCTACAATTAGTTGAAGCTTTTAAGCTCAGTGGGAATAAGCCTGAGTGGATGGTTTTAACCCTGCTTCCTGTACTGCCTCCGGCGCTTCGTCCCATAGTTCAGTTGGATGGCGGTCGCTTTGTTATCAGCGACCTTAACGACCTCTATCGGAGAGTTATTAATCGTAACAACCGTCTCCGCCGCCTTATGAAGTTAGGTGCGCCGGAAATAATTATCCGAAATGAGAAACGCATGTTGCAGGAAGCTGTTGATGCTCTTATTGACAACGGCCGAAGAGGGCGCGCAGTTACCACTGGTAATAAGCATGCTTTGAAATCTCTTTCTGACATCCTGAAGGGCAAGCAAGGACGGTTTCGGCAAAATCTTCTCGGTAAGCGAGTAGACTACAGCGGTCGCTCGGTCATTGTTGTTGGCCCTAAACTCAAACTTCATCAATGTGGTTTGCCACGCTATGTTGCTTTGGAGCTATTTAAGCCTTCGGTTATGCACAAACTCATAGCGAATGGATATGCCAATAATCTGAAGAGTGCCCGGCGTCTGGTGGAAAGAGGTAGCCCTGAGGTTTGGGATGCACTATATGAAGTAGTTAAAGAGCGCCCTGTATTGCTTAATCGTGCCCCAACGTTACATCGGCTCAGCATTCAAGCCTTTGAACCCGTGTTAATCGACGGCGATGCTTTTCAGCTCCACCCCTTAGTTTGTACCGCCTTTAATGCCGATTTTGATGGCGATCAGATGGCGGTTCACGTGCCATTGTCCAAAGCCGCGGTGAAAGAAGCCAGGGAACATGTGCTTAGTCCTTATAATATGTTGCTACCAAGTTGTGGTGAGCCTGCGACAACACCCACCCTGGATATGGTTCTGGGCTGCTATTATCTTACCATTTCGAAGCCTGAAGCCAGAGGTGAAGGAAAATTTTTCAGCAATTTTGGCGAGGCTAAGTTAGCTTACGAACTTGGCATTATCGAACTTGGTGCCGAAATTGTTGTGCGAGATTCTTCGTCCCGATATGATCGGGATTCAGATGGGGGGAAGATAAATACTACAGTGGGCAGAATTTTATTTAATGATGCCTTGCCTCCGCAACTTCGCTTTTATAACGAAATAGTAGATAGGGCTTCTTTAAGAACATTAGTCTCTGATTGCATACGTTTGTTGGGCAATGAAGGTGCTGCTGGTGTCCTTGATAGACTTAAGCAATTAGGGTTTGACTATGCTACAAAGTCGGGCGTTTCCATCGCTATGGATGATATTGAGGAGTCTCCAAAGAGGGCCAAGCTTCTTAAAGAAGCCGATGAGAAAGTTAGCCTTATTGAAGATCAACTTAACCATGGCTTGATTACCGAGGGTGAAAAGTATGAAAGTACAGTTCAAGTATGGATGGAGGCTACAGATAAGGTTACTGAGGATATATCCCAGTCGCTAGACCCTTATGGTAGCGTCTACATGATGGCTACATCGGGTGCCAAGGGGAATATTTCTCAAATCAGGCAGATGGCAGGGATGCGCGGGTTGATGACCGACCCCTCAGGAAGGATAATAGATTTTCCCATTAAATCGAGTCTCCGTGATGGACTGACACCCATGGAGTATTTCATTTCTACCCATGGTGCTCGCAAAGGATTAGCTGATACCGCCTTAAGGACATCGGATAGTGGTTATCTTACCAGGCGCCTTGTCGATGTAGCCCAAGATGTCATGGTAACCGAAACAAATTGTGGTACTACCGAGGGAATTTGGATATCCCGGGAAACCGAAGAAGGGTCCCTTCCCCCATTTGAAGATCGAATTACTGGCTACTTAGCAGCAAGCAAGATTGTTGATCCAGGCACACATGCAGTCATTGTTGACCGTGATGAAGAAATTGACGAAGATAAAGTGCGACAAATTATCGAGGCCGGCATTACTCAGGTACACGTGAGGTCGCCTCTTAGCTGCCGTTCTCGATTTGGTGTTTGTCAAAACTGCTATGGAAGGGACTTGGGAAAGAAGCGATTAGTAAAGATTGGAACCGCTGTAGGTGTTATCGCTGCCCAGAGCATCGGTGAGCCTGGAACTCAGCTCACTCTGCGCACTTTTCATACTGGGGGCATAGTAGGTGTCGATATTACCACCGGGCTGCCTCGCGTAGAAGAGCTTTTCGAGGCCAGAACACCAGGTGGCAGTGCAATCATTTCTGAGATTGATGGTACTGTTGAAGTAACCCATACTGACGGAACAAGCATAGTCAAGGTCATTAGCTCTGAATTCTATTTGGATGAATACCCAATTCTGCCAGGAGCGGAGCTAGCTGTAACTGATGGACAATCGGTGGATGCTGGTAACATACTATTTTATCTGCCAGAGAAGACCCCAAAGAAGACCAAAAAGAGATTACCAGCCCCGACAAGTCGGGGCCATGGTGAAGCAGGGCAATCTCAATCTATAGTAGCTAGAGTAGCTGGCCAAGTCGGCATTGAGGGTGACCACGTTTATGTTAGGTATGAAGAGGCGGAAGAGAGAGAATATAGTGTTTCCCATGGTGCATATTTGCTTGTTCAATCAGGGGATAAGGTCAAAGCGGGCGATCGGCTTACTAGAGGTCCTATTGGCCCGCATGATATCTTGCGTATTATGGGAAAGGATGCAGTCCAGCAATATCTGATTGATGAAATACAAAAAGTATATCGCTCACAAGGGGTGACTATACATGATAAACATATTGCTGTCATTACTCGGCGAATGTTAAACAACGTGAGAATTATTTCCTCAGGAGATACAAAGCTTTTGCCCGGCGAGTTAGTTGATCGGTTTGACTATGAAGATATAAATGCCAGGGTACTGGCCGAAGGAGGTGAGCCAGCAACGGCTCAAGCTGCACTTCTCGGGATAACCAGAGCTAGCTTGAGCAAGGACAGTTGGCTGGCAGCTGCGTCTTTCCAAGAAACAGGCCGTGTTCTTGTTGATGCCGCGGTCAAAGGCAAGTTGGATAGGCTTCGTGGTCTCAAGGAAAATGTCATTCTCGGTAAGCTCATCCCATCTCGGGTCCTTTCTGTGAGTCCTGATGATGGGGGAAGATTGAAGGGGGGAGGTCTTGGTGAAGAGGAGGCTGCGACTTTAAAATTAGAGAGCTAGTAAAAATTCCCCGATTTAATCGGGGTAAAGGTTAGCGGTGCGGATTATTTCAGGTAAAACGGCAACCGATGATGGCTTTATTGACTTTGACCTTCGCCCCAGACGCCTTAGCGAATTCATAGGTCAAGAAAAAATTAAAGATAATCTAAAAATAGCTATCGTCGCTGCTCAAAAAAGAGGTGAGCCGCTAGATCATATCATTCTTTATGGTTCTCCCGGTTTGGGAAAGACTACCCTTGCCTACATCATTGCTGCCGAGATGGGAGTCAATATTAAAGTTAGTTCTGGGCCGGCGATAGAACGCACTGGAGACCTAGCAGCTATTCTTACTAATCTACATGAGGGGGATATCCTTTTTATTGACGAAGTACACAGGCTTAGCCATACAATAGAAGAAAAACTCTATCCGGCAATGGAGGATTTTGTTTTTGACATTTTTTTGGGGAAAGGTCCAGCCGCTAGAAATTTACGGTTGAATTTGCCCCGTTTTACCTTAATTGGGGCTACTACGCGCTTTGCTCTATTGAGTCCTCCCCTTCGCGATAGATTTGGGGTGACATATCATCTTGATTTCTACGACGAGGCAGCAATACAGACGATTTTGGAAAGGGCAGCAACTATCCTTAAGGTGAAAGCGGAGAGAGAAGGGCTTGTCCCGATTGCCCAGCGTGCTAGAGGTACTCCTCGAGTAGCCAATCGTCTCTTAAAGAGAGTAAGAGATTATGCTCAGGTCATGGCAGACGGAGTGGTCGCCAAGGAAGTAGCTCTGGAAGCACTTTCAAAGCTGGAGATAGATTCTGTGGGTTTGGATGACATAGACCATAGAGTGTTGCATACAATAATTGACAAATTTGACGGCGGTCCTGTAGGTCTAGATACCATTGCTGCTTCTATTAACGAGGATGCTGATACTATTATGGATGTTTACGAGCCGTACCTTCTTCAGTTAGGTTTTCTGGAACGGACACCTCGTGGCAGGGTAGCTGCTAGGCTTGCTTACGAACACCTGGGACTGCCTTACAAAAGGGATATTCAGCCCCAACCTAGCTTGTGGAGTCAGGAACAGAGTTAATCTTCGGCTCCTTAGTACCCCACGAAAAATCCGCTTCGCTCCCGCGCCTCCATAGCCCCCTTGATTTTGTAGGTGGATTCCATGGCACCTTTAAAATGCCACTGGGTAAATCTTGGGGACGCTGAAGAACAAAGTTTTCAGGGAGGATTATTGGTATGCTCTGGCTTGCATCCATACTGGGATGGCAAAGGCACATAAAGCAAAGAGCAATATCAGCCAACCCCAGTAATCAATTTTTCCTCGGCTTGCCGTGGTTACCGAGAATAAGATCACGAGAGGTGGAATTAATAAACTCATAATTTTATATCTGCGCGGCTTGAGGCGGATGAAGGCGATAGTTGCTGCTGCCAAAGCAATAAAACTAATAACTATCCAAAGTGCATTTGTTTGCAAGCTTGCCAGCCAAATGCCGTTTGTCAAAAGCTCATTTCCCGTGCCCAAGGACGAAAACCAGGCGAATGTCACAAGCATAGGGGCTAGCATCAGTGATGCATATAGCCAGTCCCGCCTTGCAGTTTGCCTCACTATATGGATAAAAACAAAAAGAGCCAGGGGGATATAGATGAGCGCTGCTATCCAGCCCCAACCTTGGGGAAGGGAAAGCAGCAATATACCGGTAACTACTACTGGCATAAGGTAGTATCCCAACCAGGGGAAAATCCATATTGGCTTACCTCGATGCCAACCATAAATTGCTATGCCAACGATTAGCGCTAACATAATTGACACGTAGACGATATTTTGCCAGTAATATGAAGTGAAGAGTAAAGCAACCAGAAAGTGGGGCAAGGCACTGAAAAGTGCTTCTTTCCAGCTACCTTGAGCATGTGTTTCATAGATTTGCTGGGCAATTAATTCAGGGGAGCCCAGAGATTGTACTGCGATTTTGCTTGCTTCCTCTTTGCTTAGTCCGTTTTCTTCTAGCTCCCGACTCTTATCCTCGAGATGTGTGTAAAGCTCCTCAGCCACACCGTCCCTTATAGTCTGGTCGATCTGGAGGCACGCTTTAAACTTGTTTAAATAATGGCTTATGTTACTTCTCATTTGAGCCCTAGATTGTTTCCGCTTGCGTCACTGCTTGAACTGCCGTAGAAAAATCCTGCCATGTAGCTAACCTGTTAGCTAGGACCTGCTGTCCCCTTTCAGTTATGTAGTAATAACGTCTTTGCTGTCCATTAGGTAGTATCTGCCATTTAGCTGTGATAAGGTTGTCTCGCTCTAGGCGGTGTAGAGCGGGATAAAGAGTACCTTCTTTAAACTGAAAATACCCATTACTCCTCTTCTCCAGTTCCTTTACTATTTGGTAGCCATAGGTAGGCTCACGACTAATTAAGCAGAGCAGTAGAGAATCAGTGTTTCCCTTCAGTAACTCACGTCCATAGTTCATTCTTGCACCTCATTAGCTTGGTAGCTTCTCATTACTATAGCATCGGCTACCTATGTTGTCAATACCAGCTAGGCCCTATTCTGTAGAGTGCAGGTTGAAGGCGAAAAAGTGTATGGAACAGGGGTGCTGAATTGTCTGACGTAATGAAAGGAGGGATCAGGGCTAAAAGCCCGATACTATGCTAGAATTTCAATCGATGCCAGGCAAATATTATATCATCCGCCCTATGGAGTATGAGGATATCCCCCAGGTAGCCCAAATTGATAGAGAGGCTTTCCCTGGTGAGTGGGTGTTTCGCTCTCAATCGGCGTATAAGCGGGATCTTTACAATCCATCCGTCCGCTATATAGTGGCCTGTAATAAGAGGAGTACGTCAGAATCTGAGGTAGAAGCGATACAGAAACTGCCCTGGTTCAAACGGCTCTTCAGTTATGGACGTCAACTTAACGTATCGGAAAACGTAGTCGGCTTTTCAGGCTTCTGGATGATGATGAAGGAGGCACATATCATTGCCATTGGTGTAAGAGATAGTTATCGTCGACTTGGCATAGGTGAAGGTTTGCTTATAGAAACTATTGAGCTGGCACAGATATTGGATGCTAATGTAGTCACTCTGGAGGTGCGTGCCTCTAATGAAATAGCTCAGGAACTTTATAAAAAGTATGGCTTCCAGGTGGTGGGGAGGCGCCCCAGGTATTATTCAAGCGATGGAGAGGACGCTATAATCATGAGCACGGATAATATTACCTCTATGCCATTTCAAGCATCTTTACAGAAGTTGAAGGAAGCCTATGCTCAAAGACACCGCTGGATTTTTGCCCAGGTTCGCTAACTATATTTATTCAGGATAGCCTTAAATGAATCTATAACAAACCCTAGCTGTTGCCTATCGGCAGCGAAGGTGGAGAGTTTGAAAGACTTTGCCATGCCTGGCTGTGGTCCCCAAATGCCTCTTTCCTTTAATTCTTTGTATAGGAAATATCCCCTCTCTCGGACGCGCTTGGAGATTTCGTAGAGCACGGGGGTATCGAAGTGCAGCAAGTCATGCCTATGCGGCTTTTCGCCTATTTGTGTAAAGCCTAATTTCTCAAGCTCGGCGGAAAACCACTGTGCTTTAGATACCTGCTCATCCCAATGCTGAACTCTTTCTTTTACATAAGGAAAGGAAGCCATGAGCGTTATTAGAGGAACTCCTCTTACAGTACAGCCGAGGAGCTCAATATCTTTCTTGCTATATTTGCCGGATTTTCTCAACACTATCTCTTCCCATTTCTTCTTCATTCCCAATACCCCGACAGGTCCGGCGGAGGCCATGCTTTTGTGCCCACTGCCAATAATGAAATCAGCCCCTATCTCCTCCATGCTTACAGGCATTCTGCCTACAGCATATGCCCCGTTAAGGACATAAGGAATGTTATATTCCTGAGCGATTTCTCCCAACCTTCCGGCATCAGGAAGATTTCCATAATTACCGTCCGGATAAGTTAATAGAATTAGCTTGGGGGCATGTTTTTTTATTAGCGGTGCGTATTCGTTAACGTCGACTCTGAATTCCGGATTTCCGGAATGAGGCACCTCGATTACATTTAGTCCCACCCTTTCGGCAGCTACGACCGTTGTGTAATGCCTGTTACCGTCAACAAGAATCGAATCGCCCGGCCCTGCTAGAGAATGCATGACCACGAATTTAGCTTCCCGGGCTCCGTGGGTTATGGTGGCAACTTCGCAGCCTAAGAATTGAGGTAGAAGCTCCTGGACAAAGTCCTGGATGGGGGGATTGGTTACACTGCACAAAACGCCCTCGCAAAAGTCACATACAGAATATCCATCCCCGAATTCCGTTAAGGCCTCTTTGGCAGCATCGGTAAGCATGCCACCTGTCTGTAGAGGCATGAGGTTAATAAGCCCCTTATGTTGCCTTTTCAGGTTAGCGAGTTTTTGTAATGATTTATTTTCTGCTTGCTTTGTCACTTTCTCCTCACACAGGTCGTGCCTCTATGGTTATAAATACAGCGCCGGCGACCTTTATTTTCTTCTGCTGTCCTTCAACATGTTGTCGCACAGCTTCGGAAATCTGTAGATTAAGGTCGGAGAGATGCCTTATTCCCTTTACCTGATAAGTTAAATTATCTTTGCTACTTTCTATTGCTGCTGCGGCACCCATGGCTATAGCATGCATATAGTTTATCCCGGTGTGTATGCCTGAAGGCGCAACATCACTATAAATACTGCCATCGGCAACGCAGATCTCGTTGAAACCGGCGGGACCGATTAATCTCTTGCCGGCCTCTTTTTCGACAACTTTCACCTCAACGGACTTGTCTTGCCAGGCCAAAAATTCACACGGGGCAATCTCGTCCTTGTGCTTGCGGGCGGTTTCCTCGATTGCCTGAGCTATTTTCTGTCCCCTGGCTGTCTCAGGGCTGGCTATAAAGGTAATAGATTTAGCTATCTCTTCGTCGGAATACTCCATTACAGAAAACTGGGGATATGCCAGCTTTCTTACATCGTCTATTTTATAAAGAAGCATCCCCAGTCGCTCAATGCCGAATCCGGCGTTGAACACAGGGTATTTGATGTCGAAATTCGCCAGGGCGACAGGCGAATACATTCCGATGTCCGCTATCTCGAGCCAGTTGCCCTTATGCTTGACGAAGGCCTCTTGCTCCTGCCCGGGGACGAGGCAACTTGAACGAATCTTATGCTTGACGAAGACCTCTTGCTCTTGCCCGGGGGCATAGTACTTGGATGTTGCTATCTTGGTCTCAAATTTGACGTCGGAGAAGCCGTATTGCTGCATGATATCCCTGGTAATCGCTCTTCCCGCATCCAAGGACATTTCGGGGTCCATGACCACGATGGATGCCGAGTGGTGGACTCGCAAATGCTGGGCATCTTCTCTCTGTTCGTTGCGATACCTGGGCCCTACGGAGAATAAAGCGACTGGAAAGCTGGCTTTATCCTGTAAAGCTGCTAAGGTATGAAACCAGGTAGCCGTCATGTGACTCCTCAGAGTCTTGCTGGAGGGCACTGGCTGTAGGTCTTTCATCTCGGGGAAAACCTTGTCCAGGAGCTCCGTAGCCTGGCGATCAGTGATGCCCAGTCCGGCAATAAGCTCTTCGATGAGGTTATCCGCCTCGATTTCCCCTTTTTTATAATTTCTCAAAATAGTCTGCAGTTTTTCAATGTCAATTTCTTCTGCTATCTTCTTTAGTTGAGCTATTCTTCTCGCGCTCAACCCTATGTCAGGGCGGGGCAATTCAGCTAGGTAAAAAGCCCTGTCGAGAATAGCTCGAGCTTCCGGCCCATACTGCTTGACCACATCGCTGTCGGGCAGCATTGTGAGATTCTCGACCTCGTCAAAGCCCAGGTTTAGCAATATCTGGCGGGATTTTTGAATTAATTCCCGTACAAGATGGGGGTTGCCTTTCCTCGGCAGAGAGATTTCAGTGCCAGTGGGAATAAGCTTCGCTGTAGCTGTCCAGGCATCGGTAAAGTTGCCTTTTGCCCTGGACTTTATTTCACCTGTATCGAAAGTTGCCATGATGCAAAGTATACCTTAAAGGGGCTATTCTATTCTACGCTCAGCCGCTGAGTGAAGAGGGACGGACCTTAATCCTTCAGAATTTTCTCAGTCAAGAAATCCTTCACTACGTCTAAGACTTGCTCTTTTGAACACTCGGCTCTCCACATTCCATCCGGAAAGTTGAAGAGCAACCACTTCCTGTGAGTCCCCTTGCCCACGATGAGAATGAAATTCCCCGTCTTAGGGTCCTGGGAAATTTCTATTAAGCCTTTGTTCTTCAGCCCCCGCATTCGCATTCTGTCTCTAACCCTTATTTCCTCGATTTTAATTTTTGACACCTCCTTCTTGTCCTTATAGCCCTGTGTGGAATGCAGGTCGTTCGGGTCGGCAGCGCTTACAGTCCCCGAACCATTGCCTAGAGAGTAGCTAGATTTCTATTGTTTTTCGCCCTTCTCTCCCGCGGTATCTTCTACCCTTTCTACCTCGATAGTGCATTCCGTGACCAGTGCGGCAATTGCTCCCAGCGCAGCCAGTACCGGGGCTGCCAGGACCGTTACCGCAGTCACACCAACGCCTACCGTCAGCGGAATGTCTATCAAAGGACGCCCCTTATGTATTAAACGGACTCTTCTGATATTTCCCTGATGTATTAGCTCCTTGATCTTCTCGACCACTTGACTTCCATCTACAGTGAACTTCTCGGTTGTCATTGCTTTTAACCTCCTTACCCTAATTTTGTAGTGCGACCCTTGAGGGTCGTGCTGCACGAGGCTAAAGCCTCGCACTACATCATCCGGCGTTGATGCACCGCAACAAGTATTGCTTCAGCATGTTTAGCGCGGCTTCGGCAGCATCCCGCTTGTTTCCCTCTCGATTTCCCTGAAAGACATGCTTCTGATTCAAGCTCTCACCTCTGGCTGCCAGGCCGAGATAAAACAAGCCCAGCGGTTTTTCGGGAGTATCGCCTGAGGGACCGGCAATCCCGGTATCGGAGACGCATATATCCACATCCAGGAGCTTTCTGCCGCCTTGAGCCATCTCCAGAGCCGTTTGCTCGCTCACGGCCCCATAATTTTCAATGGTCGCACTTTTTACCCTGAGCAAGGCGATTTTTGCTTCGTTGCTGTAAGCCACTACAGAGCCCTTGAAGTAATCCGAGCTACCGGGGACGTTGGTTATCCTGTCAGCTATCCTGCCGCCGGTAGCCGACTCGACTGAGCCAATAGTCAAGGCCTTTCCTGTTTTAGCCTGGTATTCCCTTATCAGCCGGGCGATTTCTACTTCCAGTTCCGCCATTATTTTCTCTTATCTGCTAAATGCGTTTCTATTTTATTCATTCCACCATCCTCCGCCTGAACAAGAAAGTACCTAAAGCAAAAAACACCACGGTATAGCCCAGGACCCAGTAGACATCTGTGGCAATACTACTGAAGTCAGCCCCTATAATAACAGCTCGTGCCGCATCAATAGCATGGGCAAAGGGAAGAGCATTCCCTATGCCGTAAAACACGCCTCCTATCGTTCCTAAGTCTATCCAGATTCCTCCGAGTACAGCTACGAGGGTTATTATCGCTGAGCCAACGCCCGACACTTGATTCACGGCAAAGAGCAGTCCCAGAATCATTCCCAGTTCCACAGAGCATATCCCCATGATGAGAAGGATGAGAAAAGCGAGGCCGGTATTCCCAGTCACCTCAAGTCCCAGCAAAGCCCCTATGCCGAAGCATAGTAATATTTGAAGGATAACCAGTGGGATGTAGGGCAAGGAGTAAGACAAAATAAAATCGTGTGGCTTGAGTGGGGCGACGAGGAGTCTTGACAAAAGTGCGCTTTCCCTGTCTCGGGCGAGCACCACGGCTGAAAACATTAACAAGAAAGTAAAACCAAAGACCGCTATTCCCGGTACTAACATGGAAGGAACGAGAAAGCTTTCGTCCCTCATACTCCGACCAAGAGCCCAGAATATAACCAGAAAACCTGCGGGAATCCCTATTTCGAGCCCCATAGATATAGGGTCTCGCCACATCTCCTTGAAGTTTCTTATGGCTAATTCCGCAAATCTCATTCTCTTAACTCTTTTCCGGTAAGGTGCAGAAATACATCATCTAAGGTGGGTTGTTTCAGAGCCATGGACTGGATAGCAACTCCCCTGGGGCGCAAATAATCTACTATCTCGTAGAAACTCAATTCTTTAGCTCCGATCTCAATTCCGTCCTCTGTTGCTTTCACTTCCGGGTATATCTCCTTTAGACCCTCAATGGCATCAGGGGGCAGGTTCTTTGCCTTGACTACCATTACTCGCATATCGGAGATGCTGTCTTTTAACTCCTGCGGAGTTCCCAGGGCCGCTATCTTGCCCTCGTCTATTATCGCTATTCTATCCGCCAGGGCATCAGCCTCTTCCAGGTAATGGGTCGTAAGCAGTATCGTCTTTTTCCCCTTAAGTTCTGCTATATGTTCCCATATACCTCTTCTTGACTGGGGGTCCAGGCCCAGGGTGGGTTCATCCAGAAATAGCACCTGAGGGTCGGAAACAAGAGCCATAGCGATGCTGAGCCTCCTTTTCATCCCTCCGGAAAACTTCCGCACTTGATCTTTAGCCCTCTTAGCCAGGCCTACCATCTCCAGCAGTTCCTCTGACCTCCTTTTCACCTCTTCTTTCGCCAATCCTCGTATCCCCCCAATCAAGCGCAGGTTCTCCCAGGCGTTAAGATGCTCCGCTATTGCTGTCTCTTGCGGCGAGACATCTATTATTTGTTTCACTGCCATGGGGTCTTCATGTATATCACGGCCCATGACCGTGGCTGTGCCACTGCTCGGTCTGAGCAGACAACATAGCATCTTGATAGCAGTTGTTTTGCCAGCGCCATTCGGTCCTAGCAGGGAGAATAGCTCACCTTCCTTGATAGATAAATCTATGCCATCTACTGCTACCAGCTCTCCGAATTTCCTGGAAAGGCTAAATGTTTGAATGGCGAAGCGATTGCCGCCTGTCCCGTAGCTCATAGGTCCTTCTATAACTCCACTTTATCATTTTAGCAGCTTTCCTTGCTATAATTCAGCGGTGGCTGAATTAAGCGACACAATTACCTTTCTGGGTACCGCCGGTGCCAGGTTTGTAGTGATTCGCCAGTTTCTTGCTTCAGGGGGTGCCTGGCTTACTCTGGGCGACACTCAAATACTCCTGGACCCCGGTCCTGGCTCCCTGGTCCAGATTGCCAGGAGGAAGCTCGATCCCACGAAACTGGACGCTATTATTTTGTCTCACAGACATTTAGACCACAGCGGGGATATTAATATCATGATTGAAGCTATGACCGACGGAGGGACAAAGAAGCGCGGCACGGTCTTTGCCCCCGCCGATGCCTTGAATCAAGACCCCGTTGTTTTGTCTTATTTACGGTCTTATCTTGAGAGCATCCAGGTCTTAACTGAAGGAGGGTCCTATGTAATTAACGACGTTTCTTTTAAGACCCCCATCAGGCACAAACATCCCGTGGAGACATATGGCTTTATTTTCCAGACGCCGCGGCATACCTTCTCCTGGATTACTGACACCAGATATTTCGATGATTTAGCCAATCACTATGAAGGCGATTTGCTGATTATCAATGTGGTCCGATTGAATCCAGGAGCTCCCATTGACCATCTAGCTCTTCCCGAGGTCAAGAGTATAATTGAGAAACTAAAGCCCAGGATAGCCATACTTACTCATTTTGGCATGACCATGTGGCGGGCTAAACCCTGGGAGCTGGCTGAGAAATTGACCGAGGAGACCGAAATCCGGGTCATCGCCGCCAGGGACGGCATGAAATTCGACCTGGCACAGTTAGAGCGATGACAGGATGCAGGCTCTACAATAGCAAGTTCTAACTCACCATCTTCCTGCTGAATAATGCAATCCCGGCAGCAAATAGGACGACTGCCCAGCCAACAAGCCAGTAAAGATCGGGCATGATAGCTGAGAGAGATGAGCCGTTGATAATAGCCCGAGAACCATCTATAGCATGGATAAAAGGAAGGGCTCCGGCAACGCTTTTAACAGCCGAAGGCATACCCTTCACTGAGAACCAGGCCCCGGAGATCATGGCCATGGGAACGATGAATATCCAACAGACGCCTGCTTGAGACTCACTCTTGATTAAGCTGCCCACTATCATGCCTATCCCGATAGAGCAAAGCCCGATAAGGAAAAAAATAAGAAAGGCATGCCCCAGATTGCCGACAATGGTCAAGCCCAGCGCCATCCCCACGCCAAGATAAATCAGCGTGGAGACGATGAGCACCGGGATAAAGGGCAAGGAATAGCCCAGAATGAAATCCCAGGGTCTTGCCGGGGTAGTAAACATTCGAGCCAGAAAGCCCTTCTCCCTATCACCGCCAATTATCTCCGCCGCTGTGGAAACTAAAATCATGAGTCCGAAGACAGCTATCCCGGGAGCAAAGAAATTGACCGTCTCGTTCTTTATTTTGCTCTCTGTTCCCTTTAGTTCAACATTTAAAGGGGGAGCCACTCCCAGGAATTCAGAGCCGACAGCCTCTATTATAGGTTTTACTTGTAGACCTATCATCGGGTCTGCTTCCTTGTAGACTAACTCTAAGTTGACAGTTTGTTGGGCCTGCTTTGCCGCCTCGAATCCTGAGGGAATTAATAAATAGAATGATATCCTGCTGTCCTCCAGGTCCTCTTGGGCCTGAGATTCTTCACTATATATCGACTCATTCAGCTCGATAGCCTCTATGCTTCCAAGACATTGTATAAAAGCAAAGGAGGTTTGGGAGTGGTCTTCGTCCACTACACTCATCGCAATAGGGCTGGCCTGCTCCCCGGCGAAGGCAGAGCAAAATACCAGCATAAAGGCAAGGGGCATTCCCAGGAGAAAGCCTAGAAGCACAGGGTTTCTATAAATCTCCTTCAGATTCCTTTTGCCAATTTCCCAGAACTTCATTTCCTTCGCCTCCCTTCTAGTCTCTAAGCTTCTTTCCCGTTATCTGGATGAAGACGTCCTCCAGGGTTGGCTGCTCTAAGGCAGCAGAATAAACGGTAACTCCTCGAGAATGGAGATAGTCCACGATCTCTTTGAAGTCTAAGTCCTTGTGGAAAATCCTGAGCTTCTCCTTGACCTTCTCCAACCTGGAGTATTTGCCTTGTAAATCCGCTATGACCTCAGCGGTGAGGTTTTCTGTTGAGACGACCATGCTGCGCATCTCAAGGAGATTTGTCTTTAGTTCTTGAGATGTACCCAAAGCTACAACCCTTCCTTCGTCGATAATCCCTATTCGCTCGGAGAGGAAATCCGCTTCCTCCATATAATGGGTAGTGAGAAGAATGGTCTTCTTTCCCTTAATCTCAGCTATATATTCCCAGATGGCTCTTCTCGACTGGGGGTCCAGTCCAAGGGTAGGTTCATCCAGAAATAATACCTCGGGGTCAGAAACAAGAGCCATAGCGATGCTGAGCCGCCTTTTCATCCCTCCGGAAAACTTCCGCACCTGGTCTTTAGACCTTTCCATAAGCCCCATCGTCTCCAGTAGTTCCTTCGAACGTCCTTTTACTTCGTTAGAACTCAAGCCATGGACCTTGCCAATCAGAGCCAGGTTTTCCCAGCAGTTAAGGCGCTCGGAGAGGACAGTCTCTTGAGGTGATACCCCGATGAGTTTTTTGACCTTAAATGGCTCCTTAGCAATATCGTAGCCCAATATGGAAGCTGTCCCCCTGGTTGGCTTTAAGAGGCAACACAACATCCTGATGGTGGTAGTCTTCCCTGCCCCGTTAGGGCCGAGGAGGGAGAAAAGCTCGCCTTTCTTTATCTCCAAATCGATGCCGTTTACCGCTACCAGGCCATCGAATTCCTTGGTGAGCTTAAAGGTTTGTACTGCGTTCATTTCTTCACCCCCCCTTACAAATAATAACATACTCAATACTTTAGGAACGATGACATCTAATGGTAAAAAGATTGACTTCAGCAGCAAAAATGAGAGCTTCCTGGCAACGACATATTTTCCCGGAGGGTTTCCCCTCAAGTATCGTCTGCGCTGGAGCGTTTCACTTCCGTGTTCGGGATGGGAACGGGTGGTTCCATTCCGCTAAAGTCACCAGAAAGCTCTCTGCCATAGTATAACGTGTTCCGGGAAAAATGTGCAAGCCTGTGCCGAGAGGGCCTTTAACAACATCCAGTTGCTATTCTGAGCACTTCGCCTCCTGTCATTCTGTCCCTGAACGAAGTGAAACAGAAGAATCTAATTGACGAACTCGAATAAGTGTCTGTATAATGCTGACGAGATTTCGAAATGGCGCAGAGCAGTCCAAGTAAAGAACAAAGTAGTACATCCGCTAACAGGCTTCTTTTCGTGTTGAGGGTCCTGGATGCCGAGAATCGGCTGCTCGAACGCGCCGACCAGAAGGCAATATCACTGCTCGCTGCTCTCGGCGTGTTTATGGTCTTCTTTATCGTCTACTACCGCCTCATCCCGATTAACTTGTTCACTGTTATACTGCTCTCGATATACTTCGTCGTTTCTTTAATGGCTATAGTGAGCTTTATCCTGACAGTACGTCCCAGGATTCGCCTGGTTGAGGAGGAAACAGGAGACACGGATAAGGCAGCCGAATGTGAGCCGGCCTTCTTCGTGGGAATCTGTAAATTCCCGACTTTGTCTGCTTACAGGCAGGCTCTTGAAGCTATGATAAAAGATGAAGCGTCTGCTATCGATGTATACACCAGGCAGATCTTTGGCCTGGCCCGGGTCAACGCAGCGAAGTATAGAAATATCCAGCGTGCTGTCCTGCTGATCATTATCGCACTGGCGATGGAATTAGCTCTCGTGGCTTACCTGTTTATCTACTATTACGGCCAGGGGGCAAACATGCTGCCACCGATTGGTGGCTAGGATTTGCAATTTTTTCGACAAGGCTTGCTCTCAAAGATTAGTGTCTCTCCCCCCTTAGAATAAGACCTTTCTTCAAATCTCCCCCTTATTTTAAGGGGGACAAAGGGGGTTATTTGCAGCACCCTGGTGCTGGTTGCTCAGCATCAATTGCATTCTCTTCATAACTCCCCCGCCTGCCAAAGAATTCCCGCCTGCCAAGGCCTGGCGGGCAGGTGTTCGGCCTGCTTGCGCAAAAGCTTCAGCGAAGGCAAGCGGGCAGGCCTTTCCCCCTCTTATCTTAAGAGAGGGAAATCTTGGAAGAACTTATCTCCTGCGTTCCTGTGGTATAATAGCCCTAAAATCTCATAGAGAGGAGGTTTGTTGTCATGGATTGGGGTATGCAAAATCGTCTGGCGCGATTAATTCAAGCAGATGGCCGCTGTTTGTTTTTACCCGTGGACCATGGGTATTTTCAGGGTCCTATCAAAAAATTGGAAAACCCGAGTAAAACTCTCGAACCCCTTCTCCCTTACACCGATGCGATTTTCATTACCCGGGGAGTTTTAAGGTCGTGTGTAGACCCTGGCAAGACAAAACCGATTATCCTCAGAGTATCCGGCGGCACCAGCGTATTGGGAAAGGACCTGGCTCACGAGGGGATAGCTGCCTCTATGGAGGAAGCCATCCGGCTCAATGTCTGTGCCGTGGGCATCTCCATCTTCGTCGGGACCGATTATGAGCACGATTCCTTGCTGAATCTGGCCAGGCTTGTTGATGAAGGGGAAAGGTGTGGCATGCCGGTAATGGCGGTTACCGCTGTGGGCAGGGAACTGAAGAAGCGTGACGCCCGCTATCTTTCTTTGTCCAGCCGTATTGCTGCTGAGCTGGGCGCTAGAGTTGTAAAGACCTATTACTGTGAAAAATTCGAGAGGGTTACAAGGGGCTGTCCCGTTCCGGTGGTCATTGCCGGTGGGCCCAAGGTCCCTACAGGATATGAAGTACTTCAATTTGTTTATAAAGGCATCCAGAAAGGTGCCATAGGTGTGAATCTGGGGAGGAACATCTGGCAAAACGAGCACCCCGTGGCCATGATAAGAGCCCTGCGCGCCATCATCCATGATAACGCTACTCCTGATCAAGCCCAGGAACTATACGATAATGTGAAGAACGGGAAAGAATAATGGTGATACCCGTGCTAAACAAGGCCAGCTTCTTCGCTGAAGGCAGCGGAGAGGCTGGTCTTATTTTAACTATCCGAAATCTGAAGAGGGGGTGATTAAATTGAAAAAGTTGAATGCCGCCGCTGTCTTGATGTGCATCATTGGAGCATTTGGTGTGTTTCAATTCGTCTGGGGAGTTGCAGCCACCGAAAGCTTCACTCAAATGTGGGCGGAAATGATGGGAACAACCGTCAGTGGGTCGGCAGTCCTGACGCTGGCAGTTAAGTTCTATGCTGTATATCACTTTATTGCTCTGGTATTGTTGGCCGTGGTTGCTGTGATTCCGCTCAGGAGGGCAGAGAAGTGGGCCTGGTTCTCGATCCTGGTTTTCGGTGGAATCGGTCTGGGCTTTGGCATCGCTCTCTGGGCTCCGTATTTCCCCGTCATATATGTTCTCTTTGCGATGTGGATAGCGGCGCTGGCGCTTTCCGCCAGGCCATGCCTTGGAAAGAAAGAATGAATACTGTGGAACGCTAAAAGAAAGGAGGAGAATACAATGAAAGTAATGGTACGAACCATTATGAAAGCAGTCCCTGGAAAGATGTCAGAGGCGATGGAGCTTGAAAAAAAACACATGGCTATCGCGAATCGTGTATTAGGGATATCCGGGAAGTGCTACCGCCCCCTTAGCGGTGGAGGCGATACCATGAACACCATCATTTCCGAGGGCGAGTTCGATAGCCTCGCTGCATTTGAAGCCCACCCCCAGAAGATGGGCGCCGATCCAGAGATGCAGGCGCTCATGCCGAAGTATGAAAAGGTCATCGAGAGCATGGAAGTCGAATTCTACATGCCAATGCCGTAGAAGCAGCCGAAACGGCGGCCAAAAAAAGGAGGTGAATAGATTATGGAACTCTTGAGATGGAAGACAAGAATTGCGGTGTTGTGGGTCTTTATGGCGGTGGCTATGTCAGCCCACGCTGTATTGTCCTTTATGGGACGAGAAGCTGTCGAACAGATGTGGGATATGGAGATGGGACAGGGAATGATGCTATTTATGGCTCTTTTCTGGTTGGTACCGCTGGTGATGGCTGTCCTATCCCTGACCTTGAAGGACTCGGCTAATCGCTGGGCAAACTTTGTTGTGGGCATAGTCTTTACAATTCTTAACATCGTTCATTTCACCGAGCATTTGTCACCGCCGTCTGCTTGCCAGATATTGATTATTGGTTCAACAATTGTGGTTACAGGACTGATTGCCTGGTTCGCTTGGAAGTGGCCCAAACAGCAAACATGAGCCATTGACGAACGAAAAGCATAGCGGATAAGTGATTCGCAGGTTCGGTACATGCGGTGCCGCCGCATCGCCTGAAGGGCTTCGCATTCCGTAAAGCCTGGGCACGCAGTGACAAATTTAAAAAAGGAAGGGCTCGCAATGACACCCCTTCTGTCTTTGCGAGGAGCCGAAGGCGACGAAGCAATCCCGGTGGAGGGGGGGTGTGATATGTGTATAGACGTAGTGGCAGGGTTTATCCCCGCCTTATGGTCTGCTGAGAGGAAACTACCATGCGCGTAGCTATGTATTACAGTAATCAAGATGTGCGGCTGGAGGAGATGCCCACGCCGCAGGTTGGCCCCGGCGAGGTACTGATGAAGGTGGAGGCCAGCGGCATCTGTGGCACCGATTTGCTGGAATGGTATCGCCTGCACAAAGCACCCTTAGTCCTGGGTCATGAAGTTGCCGGCGTGGTTGCCGCTGTCGGGGAGGGGGTGAAACGTTATAAAGTGGGCGCCCGGATCTGTGCCGCCCATCATGTTCCCTGTAACACGTGCCACTACTGTCTCAGCGGACACCACACCGTTTGCGATACCCTGCGCCGGACGAACTTCGACCCCGGTGGCTTTGCTGAATATGTGCGGCTGCCGCGCATCAATGTCGACCAGGGCATATTCCCCTTGCCTGACGAAGTATCTTTTGAAGAGGCGACCTTCATTGAGCCGCTGGCTTGTGTCCTGCGCGGGCAAAGATTAGCCCATCTACAGCCGGGGCAAAGTGTTCTCGTTATCGGCAGCGGCGTTGCCGGGCTGCTCCATATACAACTGGCCCGGACTTCAGGTGCCGGTTACATTATAGCGACGGACATCGTTGATTATCGCCTGGAGGCAGCACGAAAATTCGGAGCCGATATTGCCATTCACGCTAAGGAATATACCCCAACCTATCTGCGTCGGGCAGCCGGTGATCGTCTCGCTGACCTTGTCGTAATATGCAGCGGGGCGACGTCAGCGATAGCTCAGGCATTGGAGTCGGTGGAGCGGGGAGGCACTGTTCTCTTCTTTGCCCCCACGGAACCGGGCGTTAGCGTTCCGATATCGGTGAACGACCTGTTCTGGCGCAATGAGATAACGCTCACCAGCTCCTACGGCGGCAGCCCTGCCGATTATGCCGCGGCGCTGGAGCTGATACAGGCAGGCAAAATACGTGTACGGGAGATGATTACCCACCGGCTGGGGCTGGCGGAAACAGGCCTGGGATTTCAGCTTGTCGCCCGGGCTCAGGACTCTCTAAAAGTGATTATCGAGCCCCAGAGGTAGATAGCGGGTCGTGGGTTCGAACCCCTCCGGGGACGCCGCCAGCTGAGGCCCGATTTTTGCGGAAAGACGCCAAGAAATCGTTATCTAATGATCTGGCCTTTTGTTGTCGGCCCAACAATCTGAGTCTTTGTTACTTCAAATGATAGGCTAAGATACTACTATACCAGGGAATTTTAATTATCGATTATGGCTGTCCCTTCTTCATCTTCTCAACTTCCTTCTCGATAGCTTCATGGTCTGATTTTTCCCCAAAAACAAAGATGCGCAGACCATGACCAAGGACAAAGACGCCCCATATACCTAACGGCCATAGGAACCACATATAGCCCCGGTCAGTCAGTGCCCAGATAACAACTAGTACAGCATTCACAATCAAATAAGTAGTGAGATCACCGTAAAAACGTTTCTTCTCTTTGACCCTCCTGCTGGCCTCCTCATAGATTTGCTCTTCAGATGGTTCTTTCGCCATTTCCGCACCTCCTAGATTAATATTTTAGCATATGTATCAGAGATTCTACTGGTATTACTCCTTCATCCGGATACTCGCGCTGGAATTGTGGAGGGCGTCGGGGGTGTTGCCGGCTGGGGCTCATTTTTTCTGGACTGCATTTGAATTGGTTCATGAATAGGGCTTTGCGAATATATATTGGACACCGCATAAAAACTATTGACTATTTCTTAGATAGCAGTATAATAGCCTCTATGAAAATAGTCTCAAGAGGTAGTAATGAAAAGTAGAAAGTTGATCTTAAAGGTTTTATTGTCTGTAGCTCTAATAATAATGGTACTGAACCTGTCGTGCACGATAGCCGCAGGCGGGCGTCACACAGTGGGGATTAGGCCCGACGGCACCGTGGTCGCCACGGGAAATAACGACGATGGGCAGTGCAATGTTGATGGCTGGACGGATATCTGGCATGTAGCCGCAGGCTTTAGTCACACGGTGGGGCTTGAGGAGGGTGGCACCGTAGTCGCCACGGGAAATAACGACGATGGGCAGTGCAACGTCGGCGGCTGGACCGACATAGGCCTGGTCGTTGCAGGCGACTGGCACACGGTGGGGCTTAGGAACGACGGCAGCGTGGTCGCCACGGGAAAGAGTGACCAGGGGCAGTGCGACGTCCTCAGCTGGGCGGACATCCAGCAGGTAACCGCAGGCGGGGCTCACACTGTAGGGCTTGAGAGTGGCGGCACCGTGGTCGCCACGGGAAGGAACAACGAGGAGCAGTGCAACGTCGGCGGCTGGACGGATATTGAGCTGGTCGTTGCAGGCTACGCTCACACGGTGGGGCTTAAGGACGACGGCCATGTGGTCGCCACGGGAAATAACGACGAGGGACAGTGCAACGTAGACGGCTGGACGAACATCCAACAGGTCGCCGCAGGCCGCGCTCACACGGTAGGGCTTAGGGAGGATGGCACCGTAGTCGCCACGGGAAGGAACAACGAGGGGCAGTGCAAAGTCAATGGCTGGACGAACATCGTCCAGGTCATCGCAGGGGGCTGGCACACGGTGGGGCTTAAGGACTGCGGCACAGTGGTCGCCACGGGAAATAACGACGATGGGCAGTGCGATGTCGGCGGCTGGATTCTGGAAACCCTGTCAGACGAGCCCCCCGGGTCATATCACCTCACCATCTCCAGCGCTGCTGGCGGTTTGGTAACCGCTCCCGGCGAGGGGACTTTTGCCTATTGCGAGAGTGAGGTGGTCAACCTGGTGGCCGAGGCCGAGGCTGATGCCTGCTACGAGTTCGTCGAGTGGACCGGTGACGTGGGCACCATCGCCGATGTCTACGCCGCCTCAACCGATATCACCATGGACGGTGACTATTTCATCACCGCTAACTTTGTACTCCTGAGCTACGACCTTACCACAGACAGCACAGCCGGTGGCTCGGTAACCACCCCAGGAGAAGGTACGTTCCCCTATGACTGCGGCACGGTGGTCGACCTGGTCGCCGAGGCTGAAGAAGGCTATCAATTTGTCAACTGGACTAGCGATATTGCCACCATTGCCGATGTCGAGGATGCCACCACCACCATCACCATGAATGATAACTACTCCGTCACCGCCAACTTTGAGCAGACAACACCTCAATTTGACCTGACCATTTCCAGCACCGCTGGAGGTACGGTAACCGCTCCCGGTGAGGGGACTTTCACATATGACCAAGGAACAGTGGTTAACCTGAGGGTCGCGGTTGAGGTAAGTTCCCGGCGGTTTGTTAACTGGACTGGTGATGTCGACACCATTGCTGATGTCACCGCTGCCTCAACCAACATCACCATGAACGGCGACTACGCCATAACCGCCAACTTTGAGGAGAAACCATCAATCAACTGGCCGCTAATTGGCGGGATTATAGGGGCGGTGGTAGTAGTGGGACTGGTGATTTTCTTCGTGCGTAGAAGGTGAGTTGCCTTGACAAAAAGACGCTGAACTGATATCCAGGAAATTGTCAATGGTTTTTTGTGCGGCGCTGGAATTGCGGAGAGTGTCGGGGGTGCCGCCGGCTGGGGCTGGCGGAAACAGGCCACTTCTGTTTGTCATTGCGAGGAGCCGCAGACGACGTGGCAATCTCACTGGCTAAATTCCAAATACAATCGTAGTGCGACCCTTCAGGGTCGTGCAGCACGAGGCTAAAGCCTCGCACTACATTTTTGCATGACAGCCTTCCTTTCTTGTCATAGGCGGGAAGAGCATGAGGGAAGCCGGGATGATTCGTTTTGCAAAAATGGCTATTTTTTTCGGGAGTTCAGCAGGCCTTTTTCATACGTAAGGCGACTACCTCCGGAAGATTCAGTTGTTAAAGTACGTACGATTCGTTTCGTCGGTTCGCCCTTTATATTTGCGAGCTGTGGGGGCTGGCGGACTGACGC
>Ga0315555_1000620_pt1 | contig 25371 bp, 20 predicted proteins | sample SalMarSW160380MG_FD_202113 | JGI IMG/M metagenome (GOLD analysis project Ga0315555, IMG submission 202113) | Salt marsh sediment microbial communities from the Plum Island Ecosystem LTER, Massachusetts, United States - Salt Marsh Sediment SW1603-80 ... | reverse complement strand
TTGAAAGCTCAGTTGTATTTGGCGGCTTTGTCACAAGCCTTTCAAGAACTGCGCTCGTTGCAATCCGAGCTTTCTCAGCAGCCCTTGGTTGCGTAACATGAGTTAGTAAACAACTCAAAATATATGATTTATTACTAATCGAAGGGTTAGATCCCGAGCTCTTCCTTCCCAATTCTTCTTCGGATAGCCGACTGGAACCATTGAATGTTACGAGCGAGTATGGATTTCCCAGCGTAAGGGTTTACTCGAGATTCTTATGACGAGACAGAAAGTTCCGATCAAGATGCACATAGCGATAACAATTGTGGCAAGGTGACCATAACTAACTCTATTGTATGGACAGTATGTGTCTAATACCGGAGAGCTTACCTAAAGTAGATACCGATAAGCTTGCTGACGCAATGGAGGCAGGAAATTCTCCCGTCTCAAACATCCGCCAAATGACCAAGAATGTGATTCCCTAACCTTTAAACCGCTCTATGGATTTGGCCTCCGAATATTCTTATCCCACCCAAATTGAAGGAAATCTTCAAGGTCTTCTACGGCTATGTTGAATAGCTTCCTCATCACATCTTCAGATTTCACATAATCGCCACTTGCCATTCCGTCTCCCCATGCTGCGCGCAATTCTTGAGCAGATAACGCATATTCATCAAGTATATGAGTTTGAGGTTTTTGGCCAGCCCGGATAGGTTCGACTTGGTTGATCCACGGGAAACTCTCCAGCCAACTGGCATGATCATAGACGCTTCCACCTTCACCTTTAATAAAAGCGAGCGTTTTATCCATTTCATACCATTCACGGAACCTTATCGTTAAATCACTACGATCACATAAATATTCCGTGATTACATTCTTGGCAGGTGCGTTTCCGCCATGACCGCTGTAGAATAAGATGCGCTTAAAACCACTTCGGACCAAACTTTCGATAATCTCTTTGATCAAGCTCATATAGGTTATTACACTTAAGCTTATTGTCCCGGGGTATGCCATCGAAAACGCGGATGGACCGAAGGGCATCGCAGGTCCCACCAGTATATTCATATTTTCACATGCAACCTTGGCAATCTCGAATGCGCATAGAGTATCTGTAGCCATCGAATTTAAACCATGCTCTTCTATAGATCCCAAAATCATAACGATCCGATCATCTTTTTTGAGATACTCCTCAACCATCTTCCAATTCATATTTTCGAGAAGCATGTAAACCTCCATTTTATATTGTGTAAGGGTTTTGAGAATTCAATGCCAATAATCACTATCATCTTTTCAAAAGAAACCTGCAAGTTTATTTAACCGCTCCGAAAGTTATACCCTCCAACACCCTCTCAGACATGATTATATATATTAAGAGAGTCGGGAGTAAGATAATTACCACACCAGCAAAGAGACCGACCCAATCTGACGTATATTGCATAGCACCCTGGAGAGCGTAGAGTCCTAGGGATAATGTTCTTTTTCCATCGGTCGTGATCATTACCAGGGCGAGCAAATACTCATTCCATAGGCTGATGAAATTAAAGATCGCGGCAGAAACTAGCCCCGGAGAGGCCAAAGGGAGCATGACCTTACGAAAAATACCGAATTCTGAACACCCGTCAATTGCAGCCGCCTCCTCCAGTTCCGTTGGTAGTGTCCTGAAAAAGCCAGTGAGTAGAAAGATTGAGAATGGCAAAGAAAGGCCAGTGTAGGCCAATACTAGGCCGAGTCTGTTATCGAGTAGTGAAAACTGCTTAAATAGCATGAATAATGGCACTAATAAGACCTGGTATGGAATACCCATTCCAGCTATAAATAAATTCGTAATCGCCTCGTTGCCTCTAAATTTAAATCTCGATAGGATATATGCAGCGGGAGCGGCAATAGTTAATATTAAAAGAACCGCCATAGATACGATCACCACGCTATTAAGAAAGTAAGTACCCATATGCACGACGGACCAGGCTTTTATGTAATTACCAAATTGCAGTGATGATGGCAGTTGCCATACCTGGGAAAACAGTTCCCTATTAGTCTTGAAGGAAGCCACAATGATCCAGATGAATGAAAAGATTGTAAATCCTACCCAACAATACAGAACTAACTGAGAACCGAAATAAACAAAATTCGAAGGCAATTCTTTAATACCCCGTAACAAAATACTTTCACGCGAGCGTATCTTGGAATTTTGTATTACTGCCATATGCATATCCAATCTGTTATCACTTTTGGTCGATGAATGAGATTTCTCGATCGCTACACTGGTCAGACATTAGAGCGCCTTGTTCTTGACGTTATTAATATTCAATAACTTCTCGTCGCATGATGCGTCGAGTGAGGAGTACAAATAGGATTACAAAAATAAGGATTGTTGCTGCGACCGCAGTGCCATACCCCATTCTGAAGATCGTGGCTCGTTTTCCGAAGGATAGAATGTACATATAAACACCTACTGTCCAAATCTGGATTTTGGGTTGATCTCCTGATCCAAAAGCATAAATGAATTCAAACATCTTCAAAGCCTCGATACCCCAGAACACTAGACAAATGGTGAGCACATCCCAAATCATCGGAATCGTAATTCGCCAAAACATCTGAAATCTAGAGGCACCTTCTACTTTGGCAGCATCGAAAAACTCCTGAGGTATCTTGTCGGTACCAGCAAGAAGGATTACTGTATAGAATCCTGTAGAAATCCAGACTATTGCCACAAGAAGCGCCGGATATAACCTATCTGGAGCCATCCACTGTTGAGTCAAATTCTCCAGACCTACAGCGCGCAAAACACCGTTGAGTAAGCCAAAACGTGGATTGTAGATAAAGCTCCATAATGTGGCCAAGGCAATTGGAGCTACTAAATAAGGAAAAAAGATGATTGCTCTAAATATCCGTTTTCCGCGAAATCCCGATGTCAAGGTACCGGTGAATAAGAAAGAAAAACCAAATATCCCGATCCCACCTAAGAACAAAATCCCCAATGTATTTCGGACCGAAATCCAGTACTTCGGATCTTTTAAGAGCTCTTGGAAATTTCTGAGACCAACATAGGACATATTAGGTGTGAAACCTGACCAATCATTCAATGTAACAAAGAGTGCTTGAATGGTCGGATATACGAAAATAACCAAATAGATGATCGCTGCTGGTAGAAGGAATGGGATAATTAGTTTGTTTCGTCCCTTGCGCACGTTTACCTCCCGATTATTATGCGGTGGAGGAAGAGGTTCCTCTCCCTCCACCATACGATTTCCGCCAGATTACTTTTCAGCGCAATGGCGCTTCACCAGTGGGCTTATTGACCCAGTAATTTATCGATTGTTCTTTGAGATTTTGGATAAATTTCTCTGGGGTAAGTCCTCCCGTAAGGAGTTGATCATAGAGTGGATTGAGGATCGTGATCCACCATTCGCCATATTCGGCTTGTACACCATCATAGGGCTTATGTAATGAGGTTGCAGTATCGAACATGCCCTTTACATCCGAAATGACCTCGGGAACCTCCAGCCCTTTGCGGGCAGCCATATTCTGGCCTTTATTTACAATTTCCATTTGATATTTTTCTTGGAGTGCAAACTTGATGAAGTCAATTGCTTCTTGAGGGTGAGCCGAGTCCTTTAGAATCACATAGCCAATAAGATAGGATTCGACATCTGTGATCTTGCCCTTACCGCCCTCGATTTCGGGGAAAGGCATTCCTCGAAATTCAAAATCAGGGTCTGCGGTAGAGCGAACTTCATTGGGCAGCCAACTTCCCAATAGCAGTAGTCCTGACTTGTTCATCGACCAGTCGGTTTGCCCGGCAGGCCATACGTTGCCTGGGAAATTTGGGTCAAGGCAACGAGTTCGGATTTCCTCAGTCTTTTGGGCGACTTCCATAAAGCCCGGTGAATCCCAGGACGCGCCGCTTGTATCACCAGCCGCATTAAAGAAAGCGCCTGATCCGTTGATGCGCTGTGAAAGCCAGTAGAAGTAGTATGCATTAGCCCATGTATCGTTGTCTCCTCCTATGGCTGGAATACCCGAGGCATTTATTGTATCGCATAAATTCATTAACTCGGACCAAGTCTTTGCCGGCTCGACACTCAATTTTTTGAATAGGTTGCCATTGTACCAAAATGCTGATGTGATCACTTCGTAGGGGATTAAATAAGTCTTTCCTTCATATTGATATTGCTGAAGAGTTCCCGGCAAGAATATGTCTGCCCAAGTTGTATCCTCGCCGTAAGCTTTCCCCTGCAAAGCATCATCCAGTTGAAGAACGATGCCGTCTTTGATAAAGGCGCCCCAAAGTTCATCGGCTGCCTGATCCGTAATATCCGGTATCGTACCTCCTCCTGCTATGGCTGATCGCACTTTTGTGAGCACATCCCGCCCTGCCCATGTGACGTTTATTTTCACATTAGGATGCTCGGCCATGTAGTCTTCGATAATTTGGGCGGCCACTTCCTGCTGGGCCTCGCCTTGATTCCACAATGCCCAATATTGGAGTTCTATCTGTTCTGGCGCCGCTGTCTGGACCGGCTGTTCTGTCTGAACCGGCTGTTCTGTTTGGACTGCCTGGGTGCCGCCTCCACAGCCTGATAAAAGCAATGCCCCCGAAATAACGAGGGTCCATATACACTTCCATAAAGTTTTCATCTTCCTCACATCCTTCTTTTATGATTATGGGCTGAGACATAGGAATTCAGCTCAGCGATAAAAATTCAATGTTGCATCAAGCTATCGCCGATGACACTGGTTCAAAGCCTGATTCCCCCCATTTTAACTATTTGTGATTGCTCTCAAAGCTGATGTCTATCACCTCCTTTACGATCTAGCCTCCGGAAATTCCGCACCAGTCAAGTGCAAAGAATGCCAAAGTCTTGGTTACTTTTACTAAATCTTCAACAATCACGTACTCATTTGCGGCGTGTGCATTGCCCCCGCGCGCGCCAAACATGACGGCTTGACTATCGAAATATCGATTGACAACAAATGAATCAGAAGGGCCGTCAGCAAGATCTATATTCGGCTCGCAGCCAGTAACTTCGGTTATAGTGGACTTCAGCGTCTGAACGAGATCGCTGCTAGGCGGTACGACTGAGCCAGGCATCCAGCGAATGGGATAGATTATCTCAGGCAATTCGGGGAACAGCTCGGGTTTCGCTTTCTGAAGGCTTTGTAGCCAATTTAATAACTCACCGTCTACGTCTGCTTGAGATTCTCCCGGTTGAAGTTGCCAATAAAGTTCGACCTTACATTCTGCCGGGACTGTCTGTGGAACTTCATTGCCCCAACCTCCTGCGAAGATCTTGGTCACCCATGCAGGAACGGGATCTACGGCATACGAGCCCCAGTCATCTACATGTTTTCTGCGCGTGGCTCGAAAACGATCCAAATTGCTAAGGAAGAGTGTCAATTGATCAACCGAATTGATGTCAACATGCACTTCTCCAGCAGCAATGCCTTCGGAAGCCCTGAAGGTTAGATGGGCTGTTCGCCCACCTCGATCTCCGTTCCAAATATTCAAACCAGATGGCTCGGTGACAATCATTGCATCAGCCACGTAGCCACGCAGACGGCCAGCTAATGTGCCGTTGACACCTCCAAATTCTTCGTCGATAACGGTTTCTATCATGAGGTCACCGGCAAGTGGGATATCGAGCTCTTGAAAAATCCGCATGGCAGAGATAGCAGCTGCCACCCCGCTCTTCATATCAAAGGCACCCAATCCGTAGAGCTTTCCATCCTTAACTGTGGGTGTAAAAGGATCGGTATCCCAGCGCATCAAACCCAATGGAACAGTGTCTATGTGTCCAGAGAGTACCAAACTTCGCCCATCGGTTTGTCCTGAGCGCTTCGCAGCCACGTTAGGGCGATTCGAGTAATCGCGTGTGCCCCACCATGCTGGATGGTTCTTGATATCAGCAACGTCTGTGATGAGGTATTTTTCAACGCCAAGTCCAATCCTTTCCAGATAATTGGCTACAAATTGTTGGCATTCAGCTTCATCTCCCTTGGGTGGGTGATTGATCGATGGAATACTTACCAGTATCTTCGTAAGATCTAGGATATCATTGGATATTTCATCAACCTTGGCCGAGATATCATTTCGGTATTTACTAAGACGATCTGACATGGAATACCTCCCGATTAAGACTATGTATTCTCTTTAGTAATTTATCCACTTTCATCTGGAGTAGTTGGACAATCCAAACCACCAGATAAATATGGTTATTCGGATGCAATGATTACTTTTACGCCTTTGGACTGCATCGCTTTAACTTCGCTAAGTGAAATGCCCTTGTCCGTCACCACATGTTGGATCTGATCAATGGATGCTACTACCGCAGATTTTCGAAGGCCGAATTTTGATGAATCTGCGACCACAATCACTTCTGGTGCGAAATCAATAATAGCTTGATCGGTTTCAGCGTCGATGAGTGTTTCTGAAGTTATGCCCTCATCCACATCAATAGCCGATACGCCCATGATAGCCAGATCGGCTCGTAGGTAGGTAAGTGCTTTCTTAGCAATATGTCCAACCAGGGTGAGATGATCGTGAATTAAGGTACCGCCAGGGACGATGACATTAATATTGGGGAAATTGACGAAAACATTAACGATGTTGATCGCACTTGTTATAACAGTCAAATTGTTGCGAAAACGCAAATTCTTAGCAACCTCTTCAGTGGTGGTACCGCCGCTTAGGAAGACCGTGTCACCTTCATTAACAAGTTCTGCTGCCGCTTTACCGATCTGCGCCTTTTCCATGGCATATAATTGCGATCGGGTAATAACAGGTGGTTCAACGCCGTTAAATTTTGTTAAAACAGCCCCACCATATGTACGCGTTATAAGATTCTTCTCCGCCAGCTCATTTAGATCGCGGCGGACGGTGATTATACTTACCCCCGTCTCTTTACTCAGTTCAGCAACGCTTACCACGTTGCTCGATTTCAAGAGTCCTAGAATTTTTTTACCACGCTCATGCTTGTGCAAGGCCTGACCCTCTAGATGATCAGTTTCAATCAATAATACTTCATTATCAATCAATTGTCAATCATAAATTATCGGATTTAATTCAATTATGTTGACATTCGATCAATGTAGTATTATACTTTTCATCAAGTATTTCATAAAGTCATCATACTTAGGCGACTATATGCTGGTAATGTTGGCAAATTGGGATTTACCAAAATACAGAGAATTAAGGACCGACCCTAATGATCATTAGTTACTCCAATCTACGTTGTTAGGATCGAAGGACGATCGGTAATCTGTATTTTGGCGTTCAAAGTTCAGCTAATACAATTGTATTTAATTCTCTTCGTCTAGAAGAAAGGTAAAGCGAGGCAATCATGAAATCGGATTCTGCAACCTTTCAAGAAATCTTCTCTCAACCCGCTATTTGGAACGGTACACTGAAAGATTTAGAATCGATATCGGATAAAATACTCCAATTCTGGAAGTCGGGTCCCTTTGACAATCTCCTTCTAACCGGTTGTGGTAGTACTTATTACCTTGCGCAATCAGCAAGCGCTCATATTCAAGAGCAATTAAGGATACGCACGAGGGGGACGCCCGCAAGCGAACTTCTGCTTCATCCTGATATCTATTATCTACCACAAAGCCCCAGCTTGTTGATCGCCTTCAGTCGCTCTGGAGAGACAACAGAAACTATCCGAGCCGTGCAACAACACAAGGATCTTTTTAAGGGTAAGGTTGCTGTTGTTACAAATAATCCGCCCAGCTCACTGGCCGCCCTTGGAGATTTAACAATCTCTCTTCCTTTGGGACGAGAGGATAGCGTAGTCCAAACGAGATCATTCACCTCCATGCATCTAGCGCATTCATTTCTTACTGCGCTGTGGTCTGGGAATGCTGATATCCAGCGGTCGCTTCACGAACTTGGTCGAGTTGGCCAGGAGATGATCAATAAATATACTTCCGATCTGGCTATAATAGGAACCGCAATTTCACTGGACCGCTTTTATTTTCTCGGGTCCGGTTCTCTTTACGGCATTGCCTGCGAGGCAAGCTTGAAGATGAAAGAAATGACCCTTACACATTCCGAGCCATTTCACTTCTTAGAGTTTCGACATGGACCAATGTCAATGGCAGGTTCCGGTTCCGCTGTAATTGGCTTTATATCCGATAAAAATCGGAATAATGAAGCTAGGGTGATGGTCGAAATGAAAGAACTTGGAGCGTTAACAATTGCTGTTACTGAGGATCCGGATGGGATTATCGTGGATCAGATTTTTCATTTCTCAAGTGGACTTTCTGATCAAATACGTGATATTCTTTATTTACTACCCATGCATATCATGACCATCTATCGTGCTATTGAGAAGGGACTAGATCCTGATCATCCCCACAACTTAAAGGCCGTAGTGAAACTCGAGCAATAATCAGATTATGAATAATACCAAGTCTCTTTTGGTCTTGGGAGAAATTAATCCAGATATTATTCTCTTGGGTGAAGTTGATCCTCGGTTCGGTCAGGCAGAAAAGCTAGTCGAGAGCTTCAAGCTGACGATTGGTAGCTCAGGAGCCATCTTTGCTTGCGGTGCTGCCAAGCTTGGATTTCAAACGACATTTATTGGGATTGCTGGAGATGATTTGTTTGGCCATTTCATACTTAAAGAAATGGAACAAAGAGGGGTTTCTATTGAAAGTGTACGGATTAGACCAGATCTTCAAACTGGTTTTAGCGTAATTTTGACATGTAAATCTGGAGACCGAGCAATATTAACATATCTCGGTTCAATTAATGCACTCCGGGTTGAGGATATCGACCGAAACCTATTAGGTAAGGCATCACATTTGCACATTGCCAGCTTCTATTTACAGGCGAATCTGCATAATGGATTAAGGGATTTCCTTACCGAAGCCAAAGGTCTAGATATGGTGATATCGCTAGATCCTAATTGGGATCCCGATGAACAGTGGAACGGTGAACTGAAAACTATTCTTCCATACGTCGATGTCTTTTTACCAAACGATATTGAAGCAATGGCTGTTACTGGAAAGAAGGACGTCGACTCTGCATTGATTGCTCTTTCAGATGTGATCCCAACCGTCGCCATCAAAATGGGTAACGAGGGAGCGGTAGCAAGCCACTTAGGCCAACATGTCCGGTGTCAGAGCTACCCTGTCGAATTCAGAGATGCGACTGGTGCTGGAGATAGTTTCGATGCTGGATTTCTCGCCGGGCTAGCATATGGATATGACGCTGCCATGAGTCTCGAGATCGGTTGTGCCTGCGGAGCTTTGTCAACACGTGCGCTGGGAGGGGTAGGATCTCAGGCTTCAATTGATGAAGCTTTGGCATTTATCAAAAAAAATCACCGCATACGTTAATGATTAATCTTGGTGCAATCCTATTCCAAATTCCGTGCAACGGAGCTTAGATGGTGTAAGAATTAAATGGTGAAATTTCTACACGATTTTGGTTTCAGGATCACTTTGGCATGTGAAAAACCTATCCGATTCATCCGAGGTGAAAAGTATGATGTCTTGCATTAAATCTATTCTGGCTGTCCCAGGCCTGAATGGATTTTATCACGACGATCAAACCGCGATCCGCGCAGGTGCGAAGCAGGATGGTATGACCTATATTGGCGATCCGAAGACCCCAGGATTTGGTGCCATTCGCCAGCCTGGTGAAGCCCTTTGTTTAATGGTTGTTTCCGAAGATGGCAATATCTCCTTGGGTGATTGCACAAGCGTTCAATACCCGGGAGTTGGTGGTCGAGAACCGTTTATTAGCACTTCTGAAATGGATCGATGGATCCAATCGGTATTTAGGCCTCATTTTGAGAGAAAGACGCTTGGTAATTTCCGTGAGTTAGTTGGTCAAATCCCAACACTAGGCAGGCAGGTAGAGGGCATCCCTGCTGCGGTACGCTATGGTTTGAGTCAAGCGCTACTACATGCCGTCGCACTGGATCACAAGTCTACCATGGCTGAGATTATTCTAAAAGAGTACGGACTCGAAACTATCCTCGAACCTATTCCTATCTATGTCCAGACGGGCGATGAGCGTTGGCTGAATGCCGATAAAGCCATTCTGAAGCGTGCAGAAGTGCTTCCGCATGGAAGCTTTAATGAATTGGATACTAAGGTTGGCCGCGACGGCGAATTACTACTTGAATATCTCTCATGGTTAGTAAAGCGCATACAGCAATTGGCCGGGGATGATTATTGCCCAACTATTCACATTGACGTGTACGGGACACCTTCATTGATTTTTGGCAACGATCTTAATCGAATTGCGGAATATTTAAGTTCACTCGCTAAATGCGTTGAAATTTATCCTTTGCAGGTAGAGGCACCCGTGTATTTCAAGGAGCGCCAAGCCCATCTTGATGGGATGTATCAACTTCGAAACCGTCTCAAGAGAATCAATTGTCCTGTACGTATTATCGCAGATGAATGGTGCAATTCGCTTGAAGACGTTCAAGAATTCGCCCATAATCGGATCGCTGATATTGTCCATATTAAGACTCCCGATATGGGTGAGATTACCAACACAATTGAGGCTGTGTTGGCATGTCGGGAAACGGATGTTGATGCTTTCTTGGGAGGTAGTTGCACAGATACTGATCAGAGTGCACGCGTCAGTGTTCATATTGCTTTGGCAACCCGTCCTATCCAAATGCTTGCCAAGCCAGGAATGGATATTGATGTGGGTCTAATGATTGTGCGTAATGAGATTCTCCGAGCTTTAACAATAATGAAAGATCATGAGCAATCCAAGGATAGGCCAAGTGAATAAGATAATAACACCCATCCAAATCGCCGATATCACTGTGGTGTTAGGCGTAATCGGCTTTGACGTCCACGTAGTTGGTTACCGTATTCTTCAGTTCGCATTAGAAAGTCAAGGAATACAGGTCGTTCCGCTCGGGGTACTCGTTTCTCAAGAAGAGTTTATCGAGGCAGCAATTGAGACAGGTGCTCATGCCATACTGGTATCTTCTGTATATGGGCATGCACAGATCGATGCTGCAGGCTTACGAGATAAGTGTAATGAAGCAGGCCTCGAGAATATCCTTCTTTACATCGGTGGTAATCTAAGCATTCATGATGAATCATATGAAGAAATCCAAGCACGTTTTCAAGGTATGGGATTTGATCGGGTGGCCTCACCCGATACATCTCCTGAAGATGTAATTTGTTGGCTAATTGAGGATTTATCTAAACATCGAGAGAATTTATCGTATGGAGCATAAGCAAGCGGCCATTTTGGCTGATTTTGGAAGTACCTTTACAAAAATTGCTATTCTTGACATCACCGAGGAAGCCTTCATATGCTCAGTGAAAGCACCAACAACTGCGTCCACTGACCTACGTGATGGATTTGCTGAAGCGCTGGCTAATATCAATCTGGAATTGGTTGATTTGGAGAAGTTCCAATTTCGACTTGCTTGTAGCAGCGCAAAAGGTGGCTTGCGAATGATCACGGTAGGCTTGGTCCCCAGTCTATCCGAGAAGGCTGCCCGTATGGCTGCCCTCGGAGCCGGAGCCAAGGTAATTGGCTCTTTCTCGTATGAGCTAACCCCAGAAGATGTGTCAAAAATTGAGGCCCTTCAGCCAGATCTCATTTTACTGGCTGGTGGAACGGATGGTGGCAACAAGCACGCAACTATCCTAAACGCGGAGGCTTTATCGGGGGCTGATATTGAAGTCTCGATAGTTGTTGCCTGCAATCGCGCGATTGCAGATGAGGTTGTTAGCAAACTAGAAGTGAAAGGTAAACGAGCGATCAAAGTATCGAACGTTATTCCCCAATTAGGCCGCCTGGAGGTCGATGATGCACAAAAGATCATTCAGGAACTTTTCCTTCGAGAGATTGTAAGAGCAAAGGGGTTATTTCAAGTCGGTGAGCTCCTCGGCGGGATTCTGATGCCAACTCCTATGGCAGCCCTTAGGGCTTTCTCGCTATTGGCTGATGGAACATCTCATGAGCCTGGAATCGGAGAATTGGTCGGCATCGACTTGGGAGGAGCTACCACCGATGTTCATTCAATCGCGGAGGGTAAACCGTCTTCCGAGAATGTATATCAAAAGGGTTTGCCTGAACCCTACATCAAACGCACGGTTGAAGGCGATTTGGGGCTCCGAATTAGTGTCCAAAATATCTTGGAAGCTTCCGACATCCAATCGTTGGCAGATGAATCCCAAACAAGCATGTCTAAGATTCAATGGAAAGTGGATGAATGGAGCAATCATTCATCTAGGTTGGCAGATACAGAGGAGGAGCGCCGAATTGAAGATAGCTTGGCAAAGTCAGCTATCCGTATTGCTATGCGTCGGCATGCTGGTTTGATTTACACCGAATTTACACCCAATGGTCAAGTGATGATTCAAGATGGAAAAGATCTTACTCCTGTGAGCTATATGATAGGGAGTGGTGGAATCTTCGCTCACCATGAGGATCCAGCCTGTCTACTTTCTGCTGCTCTCTTTGATCTTTCAGATCCTCTTTCCCTTCGACCTAAGGCTCCCACCTACCTTATTGATCAGAAACAGATAATTCCTGCTTGCGGACTTTTATCTACCAAATATCCAGATATGGCTATTCGCCTATTAAAATCTAACCTTAGAAAACTGTAATTGTGAAGTAGATCGTAACATTAAGGATCGGTCATAATGACAATTTCTATAGAAAAACTAACAGACGATGAATTTTCCAAAGAGCGATTGCAAGTACTGGCCAGTTGGGTGACTGGTAGTGAGATCGACTTCTCAGATGCTGTTGAGATTCACAAGAATTTGGATAAAGGGAAACGAGCTCCCGGATTACTCCAAGAAGCTGATGAAGAACACAAGACGTTGGTTCAGCCTCGTGGAGGCACAGGACATCTTGGAGATCACATTTCGCTACTGAAATTTTTACAGGATATTGGGGAAGCCGACCTTCTTCCAACAACAATTGATTCCTATACACGCCAGAATCAGTATAAGCTAGCTCAAGAAGTCCTTGAACGGTCGAAGGTTGAAGGTCAATCACTGCTAAATGGTTTTCCTTTAATAAATTATGGAGTGACAGCTGGAAGAAAAATTATTCAAAGTGTATCGATACCCATTGAAGTTCGTCATGGCAGTCCGGACGCGCGACTACTCTCCGAGATTGGGCTAGCTAGTGGTTTCACCAGCTTCGAAGGTGGAGGTATCACTTATAACATCCCTTATGCGAAGAATGTATCAATCGCTCATTCAATTCGATCTTGGCAATATGTCGACCGATTGGTTGGACTATATGCGGAACAAGACGTCATCATTGACCGAGAATCCTTTGGTGCATTGACGGGGACTCTGGTACCACCTGCAATTGCTATTGCTATTTCAATCATCGAATTGTTACTGGCTGTCGAACAGGGTGTAAATTGTTTTACCTTGGGTTATGGACAAGGAGGAAATTTCCTCCAGGATGTAGCCGCCCTTCATGTGTTGCGTCAACTTGGTGAAGAATATTTACCAGCAAGGACAAGTGTGCATACTGCTTTTCACCAGTGGATGGGAGTCTTCCCTAGTAATGAATATCATGCCACTGCTCTTATTGCCTATGGCGCCTTCGTGGCCGGTTTCGCAAGATGTACAAAATTAATAACAAAATCACCAAAGGAAGCTCACCATATTCCGGACGCCGAAGCTAATGCAGCTGGAGTAAGTATTTCCAAGCGCATTATTAGATTCGTTCAGCAACAGAATCTACCTATTGATCAGGAAGACTTACAAAGAGAGGAAGCAGCGATAACTGGTCAGGTTCGGGCAATCATTGAAGGTGTTCTTCAATTCGGAAAGGGAGATGTTGCTTTGGGAACAGTGCGCGCTTTTGAGGCGGGAATCCTAGATGTGCCATTTTCACCAAGTCAATACGTAAAAGGCAAACTGGTCTGCATTAAAGACTTTCAAGGGGCTATCAGGATTGCCGACCCAGGCAACCTGCCTTTGAATAATAACCAGATTGCCTATGACAAGGAAAGAATTAAGGGAAGAATTGATCTAAATAAGGACGCACGGGTCTATCAATTAATGTTGCAGGATATTTATTGGGCAGCGAATACCTCCTCGAACGAGGAAAATAACTGACTTTATCCGCAACTTATATGAATTAATTGTGCCTACAAGTGACGCACTGCGCTCATTAATATAAAAGGATTTGTTATATAGTGTGAATTAAAGCATTTATGGATAAATATTTTCAGCCACAAGAATAATACTATGACTGTAGTTATTGCATGTAAGATAGAAGGTTTACCTGGCAGCTCACAATTCAATAACATCATCCCGATGTTCTTGTATGCGAGAAACCCAGATCTTAATCAGTTGGTTGAAGGTTCTAGTCCTTCGTTGGTCACCTATATATGGCGCAACCAAATCCACCAAGCGGTGCAGATTACCCAAGCTTTCTTTCAAAATCAACAACAGGAGATCACCGCATTGGTAGAAAAATTTGCCACCTCCGACATGGTTTTCGGGGTCGACATAGAGGCAAACGGTGGAACTACAGAGGAAGCTTCGAAAAAAGTGGTCGAAATCTCCAAAATTCATTCTGTTAGCAGGGAAATGGAGGACTTTTTCCACGGTTTTGATCGCAAAATGAGCCGCGACAGTGTGATGTTTTTAATCGCCATGCATGGTCGCCCCCTGGAGTGTATTCTCGATTTTCTCACCTTCAATCGGAAAGTAAGAATATCCTAGATTGTACTCACATACGAACTTAATTGGGACATAAAAAATACCTCCGACCAAATGATCCTCTTGGAGGAGAAGCTGGATGAGCTAACTACCTCCCTGGCATATATTACTCCCTTCTACCTGTGCAGCTTCCATTTGATAATAAAATGAGGCGAGCGCTGGTTACCGGGCATCATTACTCTTAAGACCAGCTACAGGCAATAGAAGGGTTAGATATAATCCAACAATAGAAAAGGAGAACAAAAAAATGCTTGACCTAAAACTGAAAGATTATCAACCAAAATCTAAACTAATTACCGAAGAACACCTGGTGCAAAAACCGAAATTCCGCGTCTTTGATGCCCATGTCCATTTTGGACGATTAACAAAAAACGGGGAGTATTTTAATTTCTACCCGGATGGCTCTTGGGTTATTGAGGATGTACCCGCGGCTATTGATCACCTCGATCAGCTTGGTGTTGAGTGGATTGCCAACATGGATGGCGGTTTTGGCGACCTGCTTAAGCAAAATATCGAGCGTTATAAAGATCCCTACCCGGATAAGTTTGCCATCTTTTGCTGGGTTGATTGGTCATCTGCATCAGAGGATGGTGAGAAATGGGCTAGAGAGCTGGAAAAGTCGGTGAAAGCCGGCGCCCAGGGTTTAAAAATCTTCAAGTCTCTCGGCACAGGTTTCCGTGACAAAAACGGTAAGTTGATAATGCCGGACGATACGGTTCTGGATCCCATTTTCCAGGCAGCTGGCGAGTTGAATATCCCGGTAATGATCCATACCGGCGATCCCGTCGCTTTCTTCGAACCGTTGGACGAGAACAACGAACGCTACGAAGAGCTGGTCGCGCACCCTGACTGGCATTGTTACGGGAAAGATTATCCCTCTTTCAACTACTTGATACAACGGCTCCTGCATGTAGTTAAAAAAAACCCAAAAACGAAGTTTATTGGCGCCCATACGATGGGCTACGCCGAGAACCTGGGCTTTGTATCGAACGCACTGGATAAGTATCCCAACCTGTATGTGGACATCACTGAGCGCGTTCCCGAATTGGGGCGCCAGCCTTACACCTCCCGCAAGTTTCTGATCGATTACGCTGACCGTGTTTTGTTTGGCACCGACACCATTGAAATTACCCCGGAGTTTTACCGCATACAGTATCGTTTTTTGGAAACAGATGACGAATATTTTAGCCATGGTCGTGACCAAGGCCGCTGGAATATCTACGGGGTTTACCTGCCCGATGACGTTTTACGCAAGATCTATCACGAAAATGCGCTTAAGCTGATCCCGGGCATGAAGAAATAACGGAAATCCAATAATTACTGCTGACCAGATGCGCTTCTTCACTTCTCGATAACAAATGCAAAAAGCCTTGGGCAGGAAACCCGCCGATAATTATAAAGTGTTATCTTATGAGCCTTACGGCGCTGCGCTACCGGATGGATTAAAGCGACTTATCGAGGGGACGTCAGATTAGCCGCACCAGATCGGGTAAGATCTTTCTACCAATCGCTTTTTCTTCCTCGGAGGCGGACCTCTTTATAGGCAGGCATGTGAAGCGATGCTGACGATGAAAGAAATGTCCTACTCTTAGACGATGGTTTATCATCCATTGGAATTCAGACACGGCCCCATGCCGGTGGTAGATCAGAGAACTCTGGTTGAATGCCTGGCTTCCGACAGCCGGTTGGCGTAGGAGGTCACGGTCCTAAAGGATATGAAGCATCTCGTTACAAAGGTGCTAGTGATTACGGAGGATTCAATGGCAACAGATTGAAGTGAAATGGATTATGTGTTTTCTTTGAAAACCAGCCTGGATGAGCGGGATCGCGGGGCAATATATATGCCTCTGATCCAATGGATCGCTTTTAATCGCTCTCTTTCAAAAGGACACAGTCCTGATCAACCGAATAATCTTTTACTGGTTGTGGAGTTAGATAATGATTGACAAATATCTAATTCACAAGGTTGAGGTACTGGATTGGGAAGGTCAGGGTTTTCGCCCTTTAGTTGAATTTGGGAACTGGACGGTGGCCTTAATGAACTGGGAACCGAGATTCGATCCAGCCGGGGTTGGAGATGTTGAACGGCATACTGAAACCTACGAAGTGTTTATCCTAACCCACGGGTGCAGCGTTCTTTTTATTGCTACTGAAGATGAGATCCAGGCATTTGATATGGAACCTGGCATAGTCTACAATATAACAAAGGACACCAGGCATAGCGTCATTAGCGCAAAGTAGACCAGCTGGTTGATCTTCGAATCTAATGATACCAGCTTGGAAAATACCGTTCATCGCCAATTAACTGGAACTGAATTAAACGCCTTGAGGAAGCGATATCAATACTGGCTTAAATAAATGACCGCGGAGCCTCGAATAATAAAATACAAATTCGTCCAACCTTCCGATGCCTGCCAGGAGGTCATTAATACAGCTTGGTTTGATGGGAACTCAGAAATGGTTCTCAGATTCGGAGAGTTAGGTATATTTTTTTGTTTTATTTTTACAGGAGTGCGGAGATGGATAAAAGAACTGTGATCAAGTTTGCTTTGGATTGGAAACAGCCCCCCTATGTGCCATGGAACATCAATTTCACTATACCGGCAAGAGAGAAGCTCCAGGCACACTATAACAGGCGGGATTTGGAGGAAGTGATACAAAATCATATGGTTGAAGTGGAAAACCAGACATACCTCTTCCATGATATTGGTAATGACTGTGTCCAGGACATCTTTGGAGTTGCCTGGGACCGGAGCGTGGATAAAGATATTGGAGTCGTAAAAGGACAGGTCTTACCGCAACCTACCTTGAAAGGTTATACGTTTCCCGATCCTCTCGCTCCCTATGTCTTCGAGGAGATTCCCGAAAAAATAAAAAAATATGAAGATCGGTTTCGCGTGTTTGGAATAGGGTTTTCATTATATGAACGAGCCTGGACCCTGCGCGGCCTGCTAACTCTGTTGATGGATTTTTATGACAATCCGAAATTTGTCCACGATCTTTTTAATACCATCGCGGATTACAACATTGCCCAGATCAAAGAGGCCCTAAAGTATGATATTGATGCGGTTCATTTTGGAGATGACTGGGGGCAACAACGCGGGCTTCAAATGGGGCCAAAGCTTTGGCATGAGTTTATCTATCCAGTGCTAGAACGGATGTATGGGGTGGTTAAAGAGGCTGGCAAGTATTTAATCATCCATTCATGTGGCGATGTCGACGAGCTCTTCAATGAATTGGTCGAGATTGGACTGAATTGTTTTAATCCGTTCCAGCCCGAAGTGATGGATGTGGCTACCCTGATCCCTCAATTCCGTGGCCGCCTGGCCTTCTATGGTGGCATGTCCACCCAGAAAACCCTTCCATATGGGACGGTCGAGGACGTGCGCAGGGAGACCCTAAAGTTGCTGGAATTGGGTAAGCATGGCGGCTACATATTCTCACCGGCTCATGATGTACCCAAGGATGTCCCGCTGGAAAATATCCTAGCATTCATCGATCTGGTCCAAAACCAACCCGGATATGTTAAACAATCCTGAACGGGTTAGTTTCGTACGGTAACAATATTGCTGATCAATCCCGAAGGGAGGAATCAACCCAATGCAAGGAGCCGGCATCGGTGAACAGTCAATATTGGTCTAAAAAAGCTTCATAGGAGACCAACATGGAACCCATTTTTCAAGAGATCTACGACGGTATTTTGAACGGTGAAACGAAAACCGTCGAGGCCAAGGTCCGGGCTGCCTTGGAGAACAAGATGAACCTCAAAGAGATCCTGGATCAGAGCATGGTAAGTGCCATGGCTGAAGTAGGCCGCCGATTTGAGATCGGCGAATACTACATCCCCGAGATGCTTATCTCGGCGCGTGCCATGCAGGCTGGCATGGCCATTCTTAAACCCCAGCTGAAAGGTGCCAATGTCGACGCAGCTGGCAAGGTGGCAATCGGAACGGTAAAAGGCGACCTGCACGACATTGGCAAGAACCTGGTGGCTATGATGCTGGAGGGGGCAGGTTTCGAGATAATCGACCTAGGGACGGACGTCGATCCAGAAAAGTTCGTCACCATGGCCGACCAGGTTGATGTGATTGCTCTCTCCGCCCTGCTCACCACGACAATGCAAAATATGAAGGTTACCATCGATGCTTTGAAGATCGCTGGTAAGCGAGGCAAGGTGAAGGTCATCATTGGTGGCGCGCCAGTCACCGAGGCTTTTGCCCGCCAGATTGGAGCGGACGGGAGTGCTCAGGATGCCAGCCGCGCTGTTTCAATTACGAAAGCGCTGCTCGGAAAATAAAAATGGGGAACGCCTAGTCCTGTCCTCCGACTTAATATGCGTCTCTGTCAAAAATTCTGGCATTGTGCGTTTTTTATGGATCAGGTAGGATAACGCCTTATTAAGGGATGACGATGAATGAAAGAATCCGTATTGGCAGTTTCCAAGGGCTTTTCATCGACAAAGATTTTAAATGCAATCGTAGGAAGTTGAGGAAATCCTAGACCAAACCAGGGACACGCAGCTGGACTTCCTCTGTTTTCCAGAAACCTTCCTATTTATTCTTTCATGATATCTGGATAGGGCCAATTTGTGGCAGGTCGTTGACCCGATAATTCAATAACCCCTTCCATTGACGAACTCTCAGGTTTTGATTATTAATGATTCAATTTTAGTGGAAGAAATCCATGGCTGTTATATGCTCCCACCGGAGCTTGGTAAAAAAAAGCGTAATGTATCACCGTCTTTCACGATACGATCCATATCTTTTTCGATTTGCTCATTGACAGTACAAATGCAATCTATCGGTAGGTCTAGTTTAGTGATAACATCCCCTATTGTGCTTCCATTGGGCATATCAATGTTGACTCGACCATGTGCTTCAGGCGGAAGCTTATCTCGTAAAATCGCGTAGAGAATTATTTTACAATTCAATCCAGTCTAATCCCAGTTCTTCTAGTTTTTTTCTGGTTGGGTTACCAGTGCTAATATCGAAACCTGCTAATTTATAGTAGTAATCTTTATTGTGTTCCAATTGCCTTTCGTCCATAAATACACCAGCAGTAGGACCTGTACCTACCAATGGCTTAAAAAATTTCTTTGGTAGAGAATCATCAATACGAGTAAAGCCTTCACGCATATTGAAGGCACGCATCATATTCAATCTTCGCTCACCAACTTTTAAAAATTCATCAACATCCACATTCCAACCAGTAGCGGCTTGTAACAACTCAATAGTCTCGTCTGCTGAATAAAGGTTTCCGGCAGGTCCGAAAACTAATTGACAAAGGGCGTAACTATCCAAGGCTGAATAGTAAAGTTCTGTTAAGTATGTGAAGCGTACCTTTTCGTCATTCAGACTGCCCACCGGTTGAATTTTATCAAGACCAAGTTTAACTAGACGATGTTTTGCTAAGTCACTGGTACCTTCTTCATAAGCCCCATCATATTCATGTGCTTGGTGGTCAGCACCATATGGATTCACAGCATATATGATGCTGAGCGTTTTTTTTGCTTGTGGCATATGAGCTGGTGCTTCAGTACCTTTTACGGTAGTAAGATAATCGCTGGCGTTTCCACCAATTTTTAGAGCCGCTCGATATGAGCCATCCGCTAATTGGTTGCCAAACCCTTTACGCAACGCAATCCGTTCGATCATCTCAATCATGGCATCTGCGTTCCCAAAACGTAAATCTATACCATCCGTATCTTGGGTGGTAAGTAATCCATTCTCAAAACATTCCATCGCAAAGGCAATATTTGCACCAGTACTTATTGTATCTAAACCATACATATTACATAGTTGGTTCCCAAGAGCTACAGCATTTAGGTCGCCAATATCACAGTAGCTTCCAAGGGCACTCACCGTCTCATATTCTGGACCACCATATACTGGTAAAACTTTACGACCTTTGAATTCTGTCTGAACCACACGCTTGCACCGTAATGTGCATGCGTAACAAGTATCGCGTCGTCTGAGGATTGTGTCTGTCATAAGTTCGCCCGTCAAATTTTCGTATCCAGAAAATTGACCTTGACCATAATTATGAGTAGGTAAAGACCCGATAGCATTCTGGCTGCCTACTATGCTGGCTGTGCCGTATACAGCGATATTGTTTAGATGGATAAAATCTGGTAGAGCTTTATTAGCCCATTTAGCCCACTTGATAATCTTATCCATATCAGTAGCACCGACCTTGTCATTTCCATGCGCGACAACTGCCTTAAGTCCCTTAGATCCCATGATTGCTCCCATGCCAGTTCGCCCACACGCACGGTTTGCCATGGTCATGATTGCTGCAAAACGTACCAGTTTCTCCCCTGCTGGTCCACATTGTAAAACTTCAAGGCGCTGATCACCGATTTCTTTCTTAAGTATTTCATCGACATCGGCTGTTGGTTTTCCCCATAGATGGCTGGCATCACGGAGCTCAACCTTACCTTTATTTAGATAAAGATAAACCGGTTTTACCGCGCGTCCTTTGACTACGATGCCATCTAACCCCCCAAATTTCAAAAAAGCTGGAAAATAACCACCAACTTGACTGTCGCCAATAGCTTCACCAGCAGGTGATTTGGCATTGACACACAAACGCGAATTGCCCGGGATAGGCAGTCCACATAGAGGGCCAGTAAAAAAGGTAAGAATATTTTCAGGTGAGAAGGCATCTACCTTTGGTTGGATTTCTCTCAGAATGTAGTAAAGTCCCATTCCGCTGCCACCACCGTACTTACGATAAAACTCAGGGCTTGGATGCACAATTTCCAATTGGTTTTGAGTAAGGTCAACCCGCAATATTGACCCCGTCCAACATGGCGCCATTTCCATAGTGATCTCCTCTATTTCAAACACTCTTCGTCAATTACTAGTGCATTACTAATTATTCCTACTAATAGAATATGAAAAAGCTGCAGCTACAATGAATGAGAATGCATTTATCTTATAGGCAAATGTATCGAATGAAGAAAACGCTCGAAGTAAACCAGATGACTTGCACGAGAATTGGTCTACTTTACCTTTAGTCTGCCCAGGTGCTACTGTTGTGATATTGTCTGTAGCCATTTTACTCTTTCCATGGAATAAATTCTCACTCTTAATTATTAGAGTTTAGACTATCCTGATCAAAACAGAAGGGCGGCCTGTTTGCACAAACCGCCCCGTGGCACAATAGGGGAATGTCTAATCAACATGACCTAAGTGCCACAGAGCACTTTGCTACGAAAATAGATTAAGCAGCCAAAGACACGGCATATCCTAACTTGGTCAATTCGGACACCATCCGGCTGACGCGTTTCTGGTTAGTTGCTTCCTTGCGTTCCAAGAACTTTTGCTCATCGTAAGGCCGATGGGTTTTGAGCATCGTGTAGATAATCACCAGAAGTTTGCGAGCCAATGCGACAATCGCCCGCTTGGAATCCGTGCGTTGCTTTAGTCGCCAATACCAACCAGACAGGTACAGTTTTTTGTGAGATGCGATGACCCAAGCGACTTCGCACAGGATGGTTTTGAGATAATTATTGCCTGGTGTGACGCGCTGCTTTTTCTTCTTCCCGGCGCTTTGATGATTCCCGGGAGCCAATCCTGCCCAGGAGCAAATGTGTTGGGCTGTAGAAAATGCTGACATATCCTGGCCAATTTCTGCCAGAATGGCATATGCAGCGGTTAGATCAATCCCAGGGATCGAGTCCAGCAATTCTATCGGACCTTCAAATTGAGAAAAGTCGTCATGTATTTCTTCTTCAACTTCCTGTAAATTGGCTTGAAAGTCTGCCAAATGAGCCAGTTGCATTTTGAGAAGTTTGCGCTGAGAAACGGACAATGCCCCATTGAGACTGGATAAGATATTGCTAGCCTTCTGGCGTGCTCGCCCCTTGAGACACATATCCAGACTCTGGCTTGAGATGGAACCGACTTGCACCAATTGGTGCATAATCGCCAGGCCAGAACTGCCGAAAATATCGGACAGAAAGGATGACAAGCGGAACCCGTTGGACTGCAATAACTTCTCGGTCCTGTTTTTCTGGGAGGTGATATCTCGGATCAATGCTTTTCGATAGCGGGTGAACTGCCGCAAGTCTCGAATGTCATGCTCGGGTACAAAACTGCCCTTCAAGAGACCAGCCCGTAATAAGGTGGCAATCCATTCGGCGTCTCGCATATCGGTCTTCTTGCCGGGAACATTCTTCATGTGCCGTGCATTGACAACCAATAAATGCATTTCATCCGACAGCGCTGTCTCCAGAACTGCGTACACCGGCTGCCAGTATATTCCGGTGCTTTCCATCGCCACATGGCGGCACTCATGCTCCTCCAGCCATTTCCGCAAAGCGATCAGATCCTTCAATTGTGTCCCGAATTCTCTGATCTCACTCCGGGGCTTTAACCCCTCTCCTACTGGGCCTTTCAATAGACAGGCGACGATGCTCTCTTTATGAATGTCTAATCCGCAACAACATTCCAAGATGTCTTCCATTTCCTATCTGCTCCTGTTGGGTTTCAGCAGGGATTGCCGAGATAATTCGAACTTTGCTACGCGTGCTGGTTTGACAAACCGCAACAATTCACTGTGCTCATAGGCAATCGGTTTACGTTAACAAACGGGATGAATATCACCAGTGTGCAACCAAACTCTGTCTGCTGTTACCGGAGCTTACCATAACATTTTCATCCTTCACTGTGCAAGGCCCTTACATGATTCGTTAACAAGCTAATCCAATTTCGTCAAGCGGCGTATGGGCTTTTGGGTACCGCCAGAGACGCCCTCTTCGAACTGAGTGATGCCGTTATCGCCATGCACTCGGTTCAATCCTTTGCCGAATTGTCCTGTTGTCGATACTTTCGGCGCGAATGGTCCAGCTTGTACGAAGCACTTCAAGATGGGCGACCGGATCGTGAGCAGTTGATGCAGCTCTACAGTCAGCACATCCCAGGTAATGGACGACCGATATTGGCTGGCGATCATACCGCCCGGTCGCGGCCCACGGCCTACACCCTGCGTGATCGAACCGTCGAGCATCAGCCCAACCCAGTACCGGGTGGTCCTCCCATTACCTTGGGGCACGGGTACAGCACCCTGGTTTGGGTCCCTGAAAAGCAAGGAAGTTGGGCCTTGCCCATGCTGCACGAGCGCATCGCCAGCCAAGAAACCCCATTCGGCAAGGCCAGCGAGCAGTTGCGTCAAGTGCAAAGTCTGCTGCCGGTCCGATCTATCTCCTTGTGGGGTGCTGAGTACGGCTGTGCGCCGTTCTTATGGGCGACTGCTGATATTCCCGCCGACAAGATCATCCGTCTGCGTCCCAATCTGCGCCTTTTTGGCCCGCCGCCAGCCTACAAGGGCCGGGGGCGCTACCCGATGCATGGGGCCAAGTTCAAGTTCAAAGACCCTACCACCTGGTTGGAAGCTGCGGCCGATGTTGAGATGCAGGACCCTGTCTTGGGAAAAGTGCGCATCCGCATCTGGAACGACCTGCATTTTCAGAAAGCGCCCGGCTGTCCCCTCCGAGTCGCTTGCGTAGAACGGCTGGAAAGCAAAGGCACCCGACGCTTGCCCAAGCTGATCTGGGTGGCTTGGATCGGCGAAGAGCCGCCGGATGACACCACCTGGTGGCAGACTTATCTCCGGCGCTATGCGGTTGATCACTGGTATCGCTTTGCCAAACAGCGCCTGCACTGGACCTTGCCGATGTTCAGCACCCCCGAACAAGGTGAGCGCTGGAGCGACTTGATGCCTTTCATCACCTGGGAGCTTTGGCTGGCTCGCCCCATTGGCGTCGATGAACCGCTGCCCTGGCAGAAAAAGCTACCCGAGATGACACCTGGCCGGGTATGTCAGGGAATGAGCAACATTTTTGCCATGATTGGCACTCCTGCCCAACTGCCAAAACGGCGAGGAAAAGCACCCGGTTGGCCTAAAGGACAGCCGCGCCAACGCCGACCTCGCTTTGAGGTGGTCAAAAAGAGCAAGAAGCGACCAAAATCGGCTCAGGCAACCACTTGATATTGGATTGGTAAAGTTCGATTCGTTTTGCTCGGCTCTGCCGAGTTGTTCGACGTAATCTAAACTCTAATAATTATAATAGACTCCACTGCAAAAACGAGTGGATAGGGATAGTCCAAATTTCACCCTCCTCAAAAGGGGCAAACTTTAATATAATTCAAGCCATCCCATCTTGCGATGCATAAAAAAGCCCGAGGCCTGTCTATGTTCAAGAAAAATCGTCGTCATCTGCAAATTCCGCTCACCAGCCACGTAGAGGAGCTGCCCGAGAAGTTACGCAAGCGCCTGGAAAACTCCTGGGCGGGTGTATTCTATCGGGATTTCTTCTGCCGCATTGACGAAGCGCCGTTTGCGGGGTTGTATGCCGATTGTCCTTCGCGCCCCAATGTGCCGGTCAATGTGCTGGTGGGGCTGGAATTTCTCAAAGCGGGCAATGGCTGGACTGACGAAGAGATGTACGACAACTATTGTTACGATACGCAGGTACGCTATGCGCTGGGCTATCGCCAGTTGGGGGAAGGCGACTTTGAGCTGCGCACGCTGTACTACTTCCGTGAACGCCTGAGCCGCTATATGCAGGGGACCGGCGTCAACCTGCTGGATCAGGCCTTTGAGCAAGTGACGGATAAGCAAATTGCGGCCTTTCAACTCAAGACCGGTAAACAGCGCATGGATAGTACCCAGGTGGCCTCGAACATCCGCCAGATG
>Ga0315555_1000618_pt1 | contig 25404 bp, 25 predicted proteins | sample SalMarSW160380MG_FD_202113 | JGI IMG/M metagenome (GOLD analysis project Ga0315555, IMG submission 202113) | Salt marsh sediment microbial communities from the Plum Island Ecosystem LTER, Massachusetts, United States - Salt Marsh Sediment SW1603-80 ... | reverse complement strand
TCCGGGACGTCTCGAAGATCGAGGGCTGACGGACACAGAAACGGCGGCCACAGGTGGCCGCCGTGCGGTTCTCTGCCCGGCCCGGCGATCTAGTCGCCGGCGAACTGATGCTGCGTGAGAGGCGGTCGATCCGCCGTCTTGTTCTCGCGCTTGAGCGAGGCCAGCCCTTCGGGGATTCCGGCCCGGCCGCGCAGCCGCCGGATGGCGCGCCCGGAGAGGGTATGGCCGCGCATCGTCTTGACGAGCTGCCTGCGCCGGTAGTCGATGCCTCTGTCCGGTCCCCTCATCGTGGTTTCCTCTAGCCCTTGGTTGTTCTGTCGTCAGCCTTGACGATCGTGCGGCACCGTGGCGTGACGCCGCTCCTACATATCGTTTCGTTAAGTGTTCGAAGGCGGATCACAGCCTTCCGATCAGCCAGCCGAGTACGTTGGTAAGGGCGTGGCGTCGCCAACCTAGATGAAGGGTCGAATCGAGGGTGTAGCGACGCCCGTCCGGGCCCTCGGCCGTCACCGCCAGCCACCAGGTCGGCACGCCGTGATCCAGGGCGCCGAAGCTCACCAGCTCGCCGCTGGCAGCGGTCAGAGCCGGCGATTCGGCGGCCGGATCCGGGATCACCGATAGGCCTCTTTCCACCGCCGGCCAGACCTCCAGGCGCGGCTCGCGCCAGCCGGGAGCCGCGGCCAGCGATATCTCCATTCGACCGGTTAGCTCCCCCGGCGCGCCCTGCCAGGCGGTCGCAGCGGGTACCCCCGCCTTGAACGGGGCTCCGTGCTCGGGGGCGACGGATGGGTCGTAGGCCCAGACTCGGGCCCCGGGGGCCAGCAGCGCCGGCACTGCTACCAGCAGCGCCAGGGCCACGCCGCGGGTGCTGATCGTCTCTCCGTAGAGCGAGGTCGGGTGGCGCGTTCCCAGCGCCCAGGCAGCCGGTATCCCGAACAGCGCCAGCACGGCGTTGCCGTCCAGGTGGAAGGGGAAGAGGAGGACGGGCGGCACCAGGAGAACCGCTCCCGCGGCCGCCCACATCGGCCAGGACAGCCGCTCCGAACGGCGGGACTTGAGGGTGAACTGGGGCAGGCTCCGTCTGGCTCCCACGAAGGCCCCGATCCAGCCGCAGACGGCGAGCTGCTCGGAGCGCCACTCGGCGGTCCCGGGGGCGAAGAGGTGTATGCCCATGCCGCCCGCCAGGGCGACGAGAGTGTCGGCCGCGACGGGAGTGACGTAGAAGGCGACGCACATCGCCATGGCGAGGGTGTAGAGGGACGTCAGCATCCCCACGGCACTGCCCCAGCGCAGGCCCGACCGGAGGCGCTTGTTCGTCAGCTGGGCGGCGGCGATGTCGCGGGCCAGCTCGCGCGGCGATCCCAGGCCGGCGATCGCGAGATCGATCGCCTCGCGGGGCCGGCCGCCTTCGGCGCGAAGGCGGGCCGCGGTCGCGGAGAGGTGGTCGCCGATCTCGGCATCGACGTCGTGGCGGTGGAAGTCGGCCAGAGGCAGGGCTTCGTCCAGCTGGGCGACGTAGGCTTCCAGCACCGCATACTCAGGCTCGTCCTCGTGGATCGCTTCGCGCTCGATCTCCTGCTGGGAGCGCCAGGTCCACTCGGGCTCGCCGGCGTCGGACGGGAGGGCGCGACCGCCCCGCCTGCTGCGCGCCGCGACCATGCCCCAGCCGTGGCGCTCGGCCAGCGCCATGCCCGCTGCCGTGATGCGGTAGAGGCGGCGCGTGCCGCCCTCCTCGTTCCAGTTCGCGGCCAGGAGCCCCTCGGCCTCGAGCCGGTACAGGGTGGGGTAGAGGTCGGCCTCGTTCAGCACGGCCTCCGCGCCCTGCACGGGCCCGAGCCACTGCCACAGCTCGAACCCGGAGAGGTCGTTGCCCCGCAGCGCGCCCATGATGGCGCGCGTGATTCGGATATCGAGCGTTGCCGGGAAATCCGCCATCGACGTCCGCCACTCCCCGATGCTGACCGCTCCCAGGCTACGCCCCCAGCGGTGCTGGCTCATGTTCATCCAGACGCAGTTGCCCGGTGCGCTGTTCAGGAATCAGCGGGCCCGCCAGAGAGCCGGCGGGCCCTGTTCACGAATCCCCGGCCTGCATGCCGAGCGCTGGCTAGCGGCGCCTGCGGCTGTACCTGCGGCGCACCGTGCCTGAGCCGTTGGCCGACCATTCGGCCCGGAGCTGCCCGTCTGCCTCCAGCCGGTGGAGCGCGGGATAGATGAAGCCGTGGCCCCCCGGCGCTCGATCACTCGCCTCGAGGCGGCCAAACGCCTCGAAGCCTGACAGCCGGTCGCCCTCGATGACCGCAAGAACCCGGTCCTGCGTACCTCGATCGAACGGATCCATCGCTAGCTCCCCGCCGTCAGCCATTCCCAGACCGTGCCGTCGAAGGTGCTGACGTAGTGCTCCGGCCGGATCAGGCGGTAGCGTTGCCCGTCCGCTGCGACGCCGGTCAGGAAGACCAGCCACGACGTGGTGCGGACGCGACCGAGATCGAGATGAAGCCGGATTCGGCCGTCCTGCACAAGAGCCGGCTGGGTCACGTATGGGGCGGCGTATGCGGGGTCGGGGACCATGGCTTCCTGGGCGATGGCCGGGGCCCCGGCGTAGTGAACGGCCCGCCAGGTTTCGAAGCGGAGGTCGTGGAACCCGGCCAGGGTCGCGGGGTCTTCGACCGTGTAGGTCATGTCGAAGACGGGCGAGCCCAGCATTACGCCTGTGTCCGTGGTGACGATGCCCGGGTAGGTCCTCTGGCCCCAGGCCGGCGCGACGCTATCCCAGGCTCGCTCCTGTTCCGTGGAATCGTACGAGTAGGTGTAGCTGCCGGCACTCGTCGAGGTCCCCATCAGCAGCACCACCGGCAATACCAGGGCGCCGATGGCGCCGATCGCGAGCACCGAGTGCGGCACCGCGTACGAGAACGTCTTGTGCGCCTTAAAGAGCGCACCGAAGGCGAACGCGACCGGGATGAGCAACTCGACCGGCACGGCCAGCCACGTCTGCTGACCGCGGACGACGAAGACGACCAGCAAGGCCAGCCCTCCCCCTCCGACCAGGGCCCACCAGCGGCCGACCGTTCCGATGGACCAGCGGCTCAGGCGATGGCTGGTTCTCACCGCGCGGCGGGCCGCCATCCAGGCAGCGAAGGCGCAGACCCCCGCAAAAAGCGCGGTGTTGGCGCCGGTGGCGTTCGGGTCGGTGTCGAAGGCCGGCAGGAACCCGGCGGCCAGATCCGTGACAGGCCGCAGGATCGTGGTCAGAAGGATCGCCGCCACCACGACGCAGAGCAAAGCCAGGATCCAGCCGAAGACAATGCCGACGACCGCGCCGACCCCGGCCTCGAAGACGCCGCCGCCGGCCCCGGCAAGGAGCCTGCGAGTGGAGCGGTGGGCCCGATTCATGGCCCTGGCCAGCTCGCCTGGATTGCCGAGCCGGGCGAGGGCCTCGCGGGTCGCGCGCTCCTGGTCCAACCCTTCGGCCTCTATCGCCGCAACCGAGTCGATCAGGTGGTCGAGCAGTTCGCTCCGGATCTCTTCCCGGTCACGAGCCGGCAGCTCCAGTCCGGCGTCCACGCGACTGAGGTACTCATGGGCCTCCGGCCCGAGGTCGGCCCCGGCGGACCGGGGAATCGCGCCCCTTCCGTGGCGCTGGATTCTGCTGTCGACCCAGATGGCGATCGCGAGGAGAGTCAGCAGGAGCAGCAGGTCAAGCACGGTCCGGCCTCGCCATGGCCTGCTTCATCGCCGCGGAGAAGGACGCCCACGCCGATTCGTGCTCCGCGAGCATGCCCTTGCCAACCTCAGTGAGGCGGTAGTAGCGGCGGCGCGGCCCCCTGTCGCTCTTGCGCCAGGTGGCCACCAGTGCGCCAGCGGCCTCGAGGTTGTGAAGGGCCGGGTAGAGCGAACCCTCGGACGGGGCGAACGCCCCGCCGCTCCGCTCCCGAACACGCTGGGCGATCTCGTAGCCGTACAGCTCGCCGTCGCTCAGCACGCGCAGCACCAGGAGGGGGGTCGTTCCCTTCAGGAGCTGGCCTCTGATCTGGCCGATCCCCATCTCTCTACCTCAACTAACGGTGCATTGGTTTCCGCTGCATCGGAATGTGAGGTAGCATACGGACTGGCCGCCGGAACGTCAAGCCGGCGGGCGAATCGGAAGGCCCGCCGGTTTCGCGGCGGGCCTCGATCTGCACAAGAAGAGCGACTACCGCGCCGGGACGCCCTCGCGGGTATCGACGCGGGCCGGGTGGGAGGCCTCCCAGGCCTCGATCGCCGGCAGCTTCGAGAGGACGTAGCCGATCTCGTCGGTGCCGGCCAGGATCATCGACCGGGCGAAGGGATCGATCTCGAAGTCGAAGGCGCTGCCGTCCGGCAGGGTCACCTTCTGGGCCTGGAGATCCACCGTCCACTCGCCGTCCGGATCGGAGGCCAGCAGGGCCGTCAGCGCCGTATGGCGCTCCGGCGAGACGACGATCGGCAGCAGCGCGTTCTTGAGGGCGTTGCCCTTGAAGATGTCGGCGAAGCTCGTCGAGAAGATGGCCCGCACGCCCCACGCTCGCAGCGCCCAGGGGGCGTGCTCGCGCGACGATCCGGAACCGAAGTTGTCGCCCACGAGCAGCAGCTCGCGGCCCTGGTTCTGCGGCTCGTCGATGAACGACGGCGGCTCGCGCCGCTTCCCGTCCGGCGTGAAGCGCCAGTCGAAGAAGAGCGCGTCGGCCAGGCCGGCCTTGTCCGTGATCTTCAGGAAGCGGGCAGGGCAGATCTGGTCCGTGTCGATGTTGGCCCGCGGGATGGAGATCACGCGGCTGGTCGTCTTGCTGAAGGGCTCGGGCATGTCAGCGGGCCTCCGCGGCCGCGGCCACAGCCACGTCCGCCACTGTTCGCGGGTCGGTGATGACGCCGGTGAGGGCGCTGGCGGCGGCGGTCAGCGGCGAGGCCAGGAAAGAGCGACCGCCCTTGCCCTGCCGTCCCTCGAAGTTGCGGTTCGAGGTGCTGATGCCGTACTGGCCCGGCTCGAGCTGGTCGCCGTTCATGGCTATGCACATCGAGCAGCCGGACTCGCGCCACTCGGCGCCGGCCGCCCGGAAGACCTCGTGCAGGCCCTCCTCCTCGGCTTGCCGTTTGACCTGCTGGCTGCCGGGGACCACCAGGACGCGCAACCCCTCGGCGACCTTCTTGCCGCGCATGATCGAAGCCGCGGCGCGCAGGTCCTCGATCCGGCCGTTGGTGCACGAGCCGATGAAGACGACGTCGAGCTTCTGGCCGGCGATCGGCTGACCGGCGGTGAGGCCCATGTAGGCCAGCGCCCGATCGACGTCGCCCGTGACGGCCCTGTCGACTTCCGCGGCCGAAGGCACCCGGCCGGTCACCGGAATCCCCATGCCGGGGTTGTTCCCGTAGGTGACCATCGGCTCCAGGGCGCTGCCGTCGATCACCACCTCGCGGTCGTAGGTCGCGCCCCGGTCGCTCGGCAGCTTGTGCCAGCGGGCCACGGCCTCGTCCCAGGCGGCTCCCTGGGGGGCATGCGGCCGGCCCTTGATGTATTCGAACGTGGTCTCGTCCGGGGCGACGAGCCCCGCCCGGGCCCCGCCCTCGATCGACATGTTGCAGAGGGTCATCCGGGCTTCCATCGACAGGGCGCGGATCGCCTCGCCGGTGTACTCGAAGACGTGGCCGGTCCCGCCGCCCACGCCGATCTTCGCGATCAGGGCCAGGATGATGTCCTTGGCGCCGACGCCGGGCTGCAACCGCCCGGTCACCTCCACCTTGAACGTCCTGGGCTTGCGCTGCAGCAGCGTCTGCGTGGCCAGGACCATCTCGATCTCGCTCGTCCCGATGCCGAAGGCCAGCGCCCCGAAGGCGCCGTGCGTGGCGGTGTGGGAGTCGCCGCAGACGATGGTCATGCCCGGCTGGGTCAGCCCCAGCTCCGGTCCGATGACGTGGACGATGCCGCGCAACGGGCTGCCCTTGCCGTGGAACGGGATGCCGAACTCGCGGCAGTTCTCCTCGATCTGAGCCAGCTGCTTGATGGCCAGCTCGTCGGTGAAGGGCACGGACGGATCCGTGGTCGGGATCGAATGGTCGGCGGTGGCCACCGTGCGCTCGGGCCGGCGGACCTTGACGCCGCGGGCGCGCAGGCCGGTGAAGGCCTGGGGGCTGGTGACCTCGTGGACGAGATGTAGGTCGATCGCGAGGATTGCCGGGGCGCCGGGCTCGGACGCCACTACGTGGTCGTCCCAGATCTTCTCCACCAGGGTGCGCGGCCTGTCTGCCATGGTTCCACTCGCGATCGATTGCCCCGCCTCACAGCGGACGGGGGCTCACGAGAGTACCAGAAGACGCGCTTCCGGCGGTGCGGCGAGGCGGCAGCGGCTCGTCAGGGGACGCGGGCTGCAGCTCCGGTCCGGCCTTGCCCTGCGGGAATCCTAGGAGGGCCAGTGGAACTCGGACCCGACCTCGGGCGCGTCCGTCTTCGCCTCCGCGACATGCCGCGGGTCGTCCGGCAGCTGGCCGCAGACGTCGCAGCCGATTCGCCAGGTCGAAACCGGTGCCTTGTACTCGTGGGGGTGCCTGGGATCGGCGGCCTTGGCTGTCGCCGGCTCCTTGCTCGTGAAGAGACCCATCTCGGCCTCCTTTGGCTCTGCTTCGGCCGCGGGCAGCACGGCGGCGCGGCTCATGTGAAGCCATGATCGGCGCCCGGGCGCTCAACCCCAATGGCCAGACCGTACCTTGCGGTGTACCTAACGGAGTACATGCCCGGCTGCGCACAATGAGTGAGGCCGGGAGGCGGCGCATCCCGGCCGGCGAGGCCCGGGGTTGCCTTCCGGTGCGAACGCCGGCTTGCCGGCGCGAGGGGCTGACGCGGCCGACCGGCCCTCAAAGCGCGCAGGCTCTAGAATCGCCTGACCTCTCCTCCGTGCCATCGAGGGCTTCTGTATGTTCGAGCGACTGGGCCGCCACGTGCTCCGGCTGCGCCTGGCTATCGTGGTGATCTGGGTCGCGGCGGCGGCGGCCTTCGGCATCCTGGGGCCGTCGCTGGCGAACGTCGGCTCGGCCGACGAGACCGCCTTCCTGCCGGCCAACGCCGAGTCGCTGGCGGCCCGGCGACTCGTCGAGGAGGCCTTCCCGCAGGACTCCGCGGTGGCCGTGGCCCTGATCGTCTTCACCCGCGATGGGGGTCTCACCGACGCCGATCGGGCCGCCATCGAGAACCTGGGGAAGTGGTTCGACGGGCCCGACAGCCCGGCCGCCGTGCAGGGCTACGTGACGGTGGGCCGCGAACCTTCGTTGGAGTCCATGTTCGTGAGCGCGGATGGCACGGTCGAGCTGGCTCGCCTCGATCTCGATGAGCCTTCCTTCCTGCCCCTTGCCAACGAGGCTATCGACGCGGTACGGGCGCACCTTGCCGAACCGGGGGTACTGCCCGAGGGTTTGGTGGCGCGGGTGAGCGGCCAGGCTGGCATCGGCCGCGACTACCTCGAGGCCATCCGCGAGGGGACGGATCGGACGACGCTGGCCACGATCGTCCTGGTGGTCGTGATCCTGCTGCTAATCTACCGCGCTCCGCTGGCCGCCCTGGTGCCGCTGGCCACAATCGGCTGCGCGTTCCTGGTATCGCGCGGCCTGCTGGGGTTCGCCGCCCAGGCCGGCTGGCAGCTGTCGTCCATCCTGGACTCGTTCATCGTGGTCCTGGTCTTCGGCGTGGGCACCGACTACTCGATCTTCCTGGTCTCGCGATTCCGAGAGGAGCTGGGCCGGCATGGCCATGCCGACGCGGTGCGAGTCACGGTCGGCCGCATCGGGGCCGTCATAGCCGCCTCAGCTGCCACCGTGGTTGTGGGCCTGACCTCGATGATCGTGGCCAGCTTCGGCATGATCCAGACCACCGGGCCGGCGCTGGCCATCGTGATCGTCATCACCCTCCTGGCCGGGCTGACCCTGACCCCGTCGCTGCTGGCCATCTTCGGGCGGCGGCTCTTCTGGCCGCTCCAGGAGCGGACCCGCGCCGCCGCTCCAGACGACCATGGCTTCTGGGCCGGCCTGGCGCGGCGCATCACCGCCCGGCCGGGCGTCGTGGCGGCGGTGGCCACGGCCGCTTTGCTGCTGCCCCTGCTGGCGCTTCCCGGCCTGAAGGAGAACTTCAATCTCATCGCGGAGCTGCCCCCCACGGCCGAGTCCCGCCAGGGCTTCGACGAGTTGAGCGGGCACCTGGGCGAGGGCCGGCTGATGCCGCTCAACGTTCTGCTCGAGGCACCGGGAACCGATTTCTCGAGCCCGGCCTCGCTGACCCGGCTGAGCGAACTGCAGGACCGGATCGCCGCCACCCCCGGCGTGGAGTCGGCCAGCGGCCTCGCGGATCCCAGCGGCGAGGGCGGCATCTCGGACGTGGCGCGGCCGGCGGCCCAGCTGGTGGCGGCCGCCAGGAGCCTCCGCGAAGCCCCTGTCAGCGATCTCAACGCCCAGCTGAGCGACGAATCGCTGGCCGGCATCCAGTCGCTGGCCTCCTACACCGGCGGCCTCGGCGCGGCCTACCCCAAGGTCTCGGGAGCCACCCTGGACGCCGTGACGGCCGACCTGGCGCTGATCGGCGACGGCCTGGTGGCGGCCCGCGCCGAGGCGGACGTGGCCGTCCAGCTGAGCGCCATTGCCGACCAGCTGGCAGCTGCTTCCGGAACGGTCTCGGGGGCCTCGGCGACCGAGGTTGAGGCCCAGCTGACCCAGCTCACCGCGTACCTGGATGAGCTGGGCGCGGCCGTGCCGGAGCTGAAGGAGACCGAGGCCTACAAGGCCGCCCAGGCGGCGATCCCCACGGTCGAGGCTACGCGTGACGCCACCGCGTACCTGACATTGCTGCAGGCCTTCCGCCAGATGCAGGCCTGGTTCGAAGACCGCCCCACCGCCTTCTACTTCATGCCCTCGGGCATGACCCTATCGGCCGAGCAGCAGGCGTCGGCGCAGGCCATGGCGACGGCCCGCCAGCGACTCCCCGACGAGCTGGACGCCCTGGCCACTCTCTTCGACCCGGCGGACCTGTACGCGCCGCCCGAGCTGCTGGCCGCCTATGTCTCAGGCACGAAGGACCTGACCCGACTCTACGTGGTCACCACCACCAGCCCCTACGACGCCCGGACGTTCGACACCGTCCGCGAGCTGCGAGCGATGCTGGCCGGGCAGGCCTCGAGCTTCGGCCCCGACGCGCGGATCGTCGTCGGCGGACCTTCGGCCGAGTTCGCCGACGTCCAGACGACCATCTCGGCCGACTTCATTCGGGTTGCGGCGATCACCATCCTCGGCATCCTGCTGGTCCTCATCCTGCTGCTGCGAGCCGTTGCCGCCCCGCTGTACCTGGTGCTGACCGTGGTGGTCTCCTACTCGGCCAGCCTCAGCCTCTCGGTGTTCCTGCTCGAACAGGTCTTCGGACAACAGGGGATCAACTACCTCATACCACTCATGGTCTTCGTGCTGCTGGTCGCCCTCGGCTCGGACTACAACATCTTCTTGATGTCCCGGGTCCGCGAGGAGAGCCGCGACCGGCCGCTGCGGCAGGGCATCCGCGCCGCCTCCGCGCGCACGGGCACGGTCATCACCTCGGCCGGGCTGATCCTTGCCGGAACGTTCGCGGCGCTGCTCACCTCGCCGCTGCAGATACTCTTCCAGGTGGGCGTAGTGGTCGCCCTGGGCGTGCTGATCGACACTTTCCTGGTGCGCAGCATCCTCGTCCCGGCGCTCACGGCCTTCATCGGCGAGCGGGCCTGGTGGCCCTTCCATCGAAGGTAGTGCAATGAGATCGGCCGGCCGCTGCTCGGGGGTTGAGGCTGCGGCGCTGGCGGGCAGCCAGGGCCTGATGGGCGATTCCACCGCACGTGGCGCTCTGCGGTCCGCTAGATTGGACGCTCGATGAGCGCACCCCGGGGCAAGAGCCCTGCTCCAGTGGGAAAGCCCGCTCGCCCGGCACGCAGCGGGTCCAGGGCCGCGCGCCCGCTCCACTGCATCGTCCTGGTCAAGCAGGTCCCCGACGTCTCGAACATCCCCGAGGACGCCTGGGATCGCGAGAAGGGGACCCTCAAGCGGGCGATGCTCGATTCGATCCTGAACCCGCTGGACTTGCAGGCCCTGACATTCGCCCGGCGGATCACCGAGGCCCACCCCGGCTCGCGGACCATCTACCTCACCATGGGCCCGCCCCAGGCCCGCGAAACTCTGGTCGATTGCCTGTCGCGCGCCCCGGGTGAGGCGGTCCTGCTGACAGACCGCGCCTTCGCCGGCGCCGACACGGTCGCCACGTCCTACTCGCTGGCCTGCGCCATTCGCCGCATCGAGAAGGAGTTGCTCGGCCGCAGCCGGGACTACGTGATCGTCACCGGCATGCAGTCCGTGGACGGCGACACGGCCCAGGTTCCGCCTCAGATCGCCGAGGAGCTGGGCATCGAGCACATTGCCTACGCCCAGGCCCTCGAGACCCAACCCGAGCTGGCCATCCGCCGCATCGGCCCGCAGGGGGCGGAGGTCGTCCGGCCGCTGCGCTACCCGGTGCTGACCACGGTCACGGCCTGCATGGACCCGCTGTACCGATCGTTCCACCAGGCTCGAGAGGCCCGCTCGGGCCCCATCCACGAATGGAGCGCCGAGTCGGTCGGGGCTTCGCCGCAGCGGATCGGATTGGCCGGCTCCCGAACGCAGGTCTACCGCATCTTCTCGCCGAGCGAGGAGCGGTCCAAGGCCTGTGAGTTCGTCCACGAGCCGGCCGAGCTGATCGATCGCATCCAGGCCCGCTACAAGGCCGCCGGCGGGCGGGCCCGGGCAGCCGAGGGCGAGGTCTACGACCTGGCCGGGCGCAAGCCCAGCTACAAGGGTGAGTTCTGGGTCCTGGTCGAACGCGAGGGGGACGGCATTCGGTCGGTGTCGCTGGAGCTGCTCGGCAAGGCCCGCGAGCTGGCCGATTGCCTGGGCGAGAAGGTGGGCGCCGTCCTGCCCTGCGGCGAGGCGGGGACGCTGGCAAAGGACCTGATCGCCTGCGGCGCCGACACGGTCTATGCCATGGAGCATCCGCTCCTGTGCGAGTTCCTGCCCATCCCGTTCAAGAAGGCCGTCTCGGAGTTGGTCCGCAAGCACCGGCCCCAGGTCATGCTCTTTGGCGCCACCCCGCTGGGTCGCGAGCTGGCCCCGCGGATCGCCTACGCCTGCGACTCGGGCCTGACGGCCGACTGCACCAAGCTGGAGATCGGCGACTACGCCAAGGGCGACCTGGACCTGGTGGGCATCCTCAAGCAGACGCGCCCGGCCCTGGGCGGCAACATCATGGCCACCATCCTGACCCGGGACTCGGCCACCCAGATGGCCACGGTCAGGCCGGGCGTTCTCCGCGTCCCGCCGCGCGACCCGTCGCGGACCGGGCGGGTCATCCGCTCCAAGCCCGACCTGGCGGCCAGGGAGCTGGGGGTGCGCACCGTTTCCGTGGAGGCGCTGGAGAAGAAGGCCTCCATCCGCGATGCCGACATCGTGGTCTCGGGCGGCCACGGGCTGCGCTCCAGGGCCCTCTTCGAGCGCCTCCTGCGGCCGCTGGCCGACGAGCTGGGCAGGGTGCTGGGCGGCGACGCCAAGGTGGGCGCCTCGCGCATCGCCGTCGAGGACGGCTTCGCCACGCACGACCGCCAGGTGGGCCAGACCGGTCAGACGGTGCAGCCCAGGCTGTACGTGGCCCTCGGCATCTCCGGCGCGGTGCAGCACATCTCGGGCATGGCCGGCTCGGAGATCATCGTCGCCATCAACAAGGATCCCAGGGCCCGCATCTTCAACTACGCGGACTACGGCATGGTGGGCGACATCGAGCTGATCGCGCCGGCCTTGATCCACGAGCTGGAGAAGCGATGAAGCCGATCGACGTCCTGATCGTCGGCGCCGGCCCGGCCGGCCTGGCGGCCGCCATCCGCCTTCGCGACCGGTTCGACCAGGATGGCCGGGACGCCTCCGTCGTCGTCATCGACAAGGCCTTCGGCCCCGGGTATCACAACCTGTCCGGAGCGGCTTTCGAGCCGGCCGCCCTGGACGAGCTGCTACCCGGCTGGCGTGAGGAGCGGAACCTGCTGACCGACCACGTCACGCCGGTCAAGCGGGACGAGATGTACTTCCTGACCGGGCGCTGGGCCCTGAAGCTGCCGCACTTCGTGGTTCCCAGGCGGATGCACCACACGGGCGACGTGACGATCCCGCTCTCGCGCCTGGTCCAGTACATGGCCCAGCAGGCCGAGAAGAAGGGAGTGGAGCTCTACTACGGCTACTCGGCTCGCTCGCTGATCGTGGAGCGGGGCGTCGTTCGGGGCGTGAAACTGGCCGACGCGGGACTCGACAAGGACGGCCGGCCCAAGCCCAACTACATGCCCGGCGAGGAGATCCGGGCCCGGGTGACGATCCTGGCGGACGGCACCCGCGGCGTCCTCTCGACCCAGTTCCGGGAGCTGTTCGGCGCCGGCCGCAACCCCCAGGTCTATTCGGTCGGCATCAAGGCCGTTGTCAACTTCCCCGACGAGAACCCCTTCGGCAACAACAGGGTCGTCCACACCCTCGGCTACCCAGCGCCCAACAGCGTCTTCGGCGGCGGCTTCATGTACTCCATGGGCGAGAAGACGGTGGCCGTCGGCTTCATCCTCGGGCTCGACTGGAAGTACGGCGACCTCAATCCCCAGCGCGAGCTCGAGCGCTATCGGGCCCACCCGTTCGTCCGCCGCCAGCTCAAGGGCGGGACGGTGCTGGCCACCGGCGCCAAGACGATCCCGGAGGGGGGCTATCTGTCTCTCGGGCGGCTGACGGCGCCCGGCGCCCTGATCGCGGGCGATGGCGCCGGCTTCGTCAACATCGAGAAGATCAAGGGCATCCACTACGCTATCCAGAGCGGCGTCTGCGCCGCCGACACCATCGCCGACGCCTTCCCGGCCGGTGACTTCCGCCACGACGCCCTGTCGTCCTACTCCCAGCGATTGACCGAGCTCGGCCTGATGCGAGAGCTGAAGCACGCTCGCAACTACCGCCAGAGCTTCCGCTGGGGGCTCATCGCCGGCATGCCGCTGTCGCTGATCCAGAGCCATCTGCCCGTGGCTCTGGCCACCCACCCCGATCGCCTGACGACCAGGCGCGGGGCCCACCGCGGCGGCAGGGACGCGGGCGGCATGGACCAGACCACCTACATCTCGCTGACGGGCACGTCGCATCGAGAGGACGAGCCCTCTCACGTCTCCATCCTGGACGCCTCGCAGTGCCTGGAGTGCGCCGACCGCTTCGCGGCCTCGTGCACGCACTTCTGCCCCGGCCAGGTCTACCGCTGGTCCGAAGGCGAAGATGGGGCCGACGGCTCGGTCGGGGTGCCTTCGGGCGACGCGCCACGCGGCGGCGAGATCGTGCTGAGCCCGTCCAACTGCCTGCACTGCATGACCTGCGCCGTGAAGTGCCCCTACGACAACATCCGCTGGATCCCCCCTGAGGGCGGCGAGGGCCCGCGCTACAAGGCGATGTAGGAGGGAGCGGAGGCGGCGCAGAGCCGGGCGGCTACGATGAGGGCGAGGAGGTGGCGCCAATGAGGACCAGGGCAAGCGTCAAGCCCAGCAGGCCGATGGCGGCGATCGGCCTGGTCGTGGGGATCGTCTTCATCGGCATCGGGCTGACGACGGTCATCCCGATGGCCGGTGAGTTCGGTGTGGCCTGGCTGCTGGTGGCGGTGGTCATCACCGGCTACAACGCCCTCAACCTCTTCTCCGAGGACGGCGTGGCGACCGAAGTGGTCGACTTCGAGACGAAGCCGGGAGCAGGCGGCGCAGGCGAGGCCGCGCCCGACGTCTCGAGCTCGCCGGAGCAGCGCCCGGCCCGCCTGGATGACCTGCGGTGGCAGCGCCTGATCACCGAGCAGGGGTACGTCGAGCAGCACAAGAGGGTCCTGGACAGCCTCTAGCATTGCTGGCGCCGGCAACACGACCCCGCGAAGATCGGCGCTGGCGAGGGGTCGCATCGAGCCGTCTCCCAGGCCATCGACAACTGGCGACGCCAGGACTCGATCTATGAAGGTCAGCTGCTATGCCAGCCCAGCCGGCGAGCAAGCTTGACCGTGCCAGAGCTTGGGCTAATATATGTCAGAGGCACTTATAGACCATGAGTACATCCGACCTTCCGTACGGCCCCCGCGGTCCTCGTGGCCATCGTGGCCATCGTGGCCATCGTGGCTGGTTGCCTGGCGGACCCAGACGGCGCTGGCTCGAGCCCTTTCTGCTGTTGTTGCTGGCGAGCGAGCCAGCTCACGGCTACTCGCTGCTGGGCCGGCTCAACGAGTTCGGCGTGGCGGAGGAAGTGGACGTGGGCCAGTTGTACCGCACCCTGCGGGAGCTGGAGATGACGGGTCTGGTCCGGTCGCGCTGGGAGACGCCTGCCGCCGGGGCGGCGCGGAGGGAGTACGAGATCAGCGAGCTTGGGCTGGCCGCCCTGGAAGAATGGGCGGTAGTGATGAAGGAACGAGCTCGACTGGTTAGCCAGTTTCTCAAGGAGTACGAGCGACCGGGCCACGGCCGCGGGTCCACGACATCCGACGAAGGAGGTCCACGATGAGATTCCACCATGGATACGGCCGGCACTACGGACACGGCTGGGATCCGGGCTGCGGCTGGGGTCCGCGCTACGGCTGGGGCTGGGCTGATTTCGAGGACTATCCGGCGCCCCGCTGGCGGGGTCGCGTCGGCGACCCCGCAGGCTGGCGACGTGCCACCGCTGCCCAGCTCGAAGCGTATCGGGCCTCGCTGCAGGACGAGCTCCGAGCGGTCGAGCAAGACCTGGCCGATCTCGCCGCGACTGAGGACAACAAGGGCAAGAGCGTCAAGTAGTACTCCGCACCCTGCCGCACAAGGAGATCCAATACGGTGAAGATCGCCATCGCGACCGAAGACGGACACACCGTCAGCTTGCACTTCGGGCGAGCCGCCGCATATGCCGTCCTGGACGTGGAGGGGGACGCCATCGTGGCTCGGGAGTTGCGGCCCAAGTTTGCGCCGCACGGCACTCCCGCAGCCGTGCATGAGGACGACCCGCCGGGCGGTCCTCACGGCACCGGGCCTTCCGCCCAACTCCGACACGACCAGATGGCGGCAGTCATCGCCGATTGCGAGGCGGTGATCTGCGGCGGCATGGGATACGGCGCCTACGAGCGGATGATGTCGAATGGCATCCGCCCAATCGTGACCGACCTCCGAAACGTGGATGAGGCGGCCCTGGCTTGCGCCGCGGGCACGATCGTTGACCACTTTGAACGACTGCACTAGGGCCGCCAGCTGGAGGTCGGGCACTCAGGGAGGAATCGTAAGTGAAGGTAGCAATCACTGCGGCTGACGCAGACATGGGTGCCGCCATGGACCCTCGTTTCGGCAGGTGCCCCTGGTTCGTGCTCGTCGAAACCGACGACATGAGCTTCGAGGCCTTCCAGAACACCGACACATCGCTCAGCGGCGGCGCCGGGATCCAGTCGGCCCGATTGGTGGCCCAGCTGGGCGCCCGGGTCGTCCTGACCGGCAGTTGCGGGCCTAACGCCCACCGGACACTCGCCGCCGCCGGCATCCAGGTGATAGTGGGATGCAGTGGTACGGTTGCCGAGACAGTCGAGCGTTTCAAGTCGGGCCGACTCGAGTCGACTCCCGCGCCCAACGTGCCCAGCCATTCGGGCTCCCGAGGCCGCCCGCGATGAACGGTAGGTGGGGCCGCCGCGGCGGCGGCATGGGCCGAGGTCGCGGCGGCGGCATGGGCTGGGGTCGCGGCGGCGGCATGGGCTGGGGTCGCAGAATGGGCCCGGGCCTCGGCATTGGCCCGGGTCGTGGCCGGAGAGTCCGGACACTCCTGGACTCGCCGAAGACCAAGCTGCCGGCCAGCACCTATTCGAACGAGGCCTCCTGCAAGAGCCGGGAGGACGCACAGGCGGATACCGGCCGAAGGATCGCGGCAGTCGATTTGGGCACCTGTGCGCGCTGCGGGGCCTGCCTCGACATCTGCCCCGAGAATGCGATCTCCATGGACCCGATAGTCACCATCGACCCTCGGCTTTGCACCGGCTGCGGGACATGCATCGATGCGTGCTCTCGCGGCGCTCTGTCTCTCGTCCGCCAGGAGCCAGCACGAGTCTCCGGCACCGTCGGATGAATCGGCCGGTCCGGATTGCGGTCGCCAGCGGAAAAGGCGGCACCGGAAAGACGACGATCGCGACGAATCTGGCGGCCGTTCTGGCCAGGGCAGGTGAACCTGTCGCCTACGTCGATTGCGATGTCGAGGAGCCCAACGGGCACCTCTTCTTCGATCCGGTCATAGGAGAGAGCCTGAGGGTATCCATCCTCGTGCCTGAGGTGGACGCCACTCGCTGCACCTTGTGCGGCGCGTGCGGAAGGGCCTGCCGTTACTCGGCTATCGCGGTGTTGCCTGCCAAGGTGGTCACTTTCCCCGAGCTATGCCATGGCTGCGGCGGCTGTGCGCTGGCCTGCTCGGAGGGTGCGATCCGGGAGGTGCCGAGAACGACGGGCGTCGCGGAGATAGGGACCTCGGGCGGGCTGACCTTCCTGCAGGGAAGGCTGGACGTTGGAGAAGCCATGGCGCCGCCGGTGATCCGTGCCGTGCTGGCGGCTGCGCCTGAGGATCGCACGATCGTGCTGGATGCACCACCGGGAACGTCATGTCCGGTGATCGAGTCGGTCAAGGGCGCGGACGTGGTGCTGTTGGTCACGGAGCCCACCCCTTTCGGCCTGAACGATCTCAAGCAGGCCGTGGAGGTGCTGCGGCAGTTGGGCCTGCCGTTTGGCGTTGCCGTCAACCGCGCCGGTATCGGCGACCGGGCAGTCTTCGACTACTGCCGGGACGAGCGAATACCCGTGCTTCTCGAGATCCCGAACAGCCTGGAGATCGCCCGCGCCTATTCGCGCGGAGAGCTGGCCGTTGCGGCCCTGCCAGAAATCAGGCCGCTGTTCGTCAACCTGTACGAGAGGCTTGTCGCCCTAGCTTGCATGGCGCCGCCCGAGAGTGCCGGCCAGCGAAGCGGTGTCTCCGTGGAAGCGAAGCGCCACGACTGCATGGAGCACCCGGAAGGCCAGCAGATGACCACCCGGGTCCCGCTGGCGGACCGCTCCAGCGATGTTCCCGAGCTGGTCGTCATCAGTGGCAAAGGCGGTACGGGCAAGACCAGCATCGTCGCCTCGTTCTTCGCCCTCGCGGAGCGGGCCGCCGTGGCCGACTGCGATGTCGACGCCGCCGATCTCCACCTGGTCCTGGATCCCAACGTGCTGCGTCGTGAGCCCTACTGCGGCGGCCAGACGGCCGTCATCGATACGGAGCGGTGCACTGGCTGCGGGCTGTGTGCCGAGCACTGCCGGTTCGACGCAATCGTGAAGACAAGCCCAGGGGCCCCTTCGGCACACGAGGTCGACCCGATTTCATGCGAGGGCTGCGGCGTCTGTGTCGACCTCTGCCCGGAGGGGGCCGCCTCGCTGGTCGCCTCGAGCAACGGAGAGTGGTTCGTCTCCGAGACGAGGTACGGCCCCATGGTCCACGCGCGCCTCGGCATCGCCCAGGAGAACAGTGGCAAGCTCGTTGCCCTGGTGCGACGGGAAGGCAAGGCCATCTCCGGGGCGAAGGGGCGCGAGCTGCTGATCTGCGACGGCTCGCCGGGCATAGGCTGCCCGGTCATCGCCTCGCTCACGGGCGCCAGCATGGCGCTCGTGGTGGTCGAGCCAACCCTATCGGGCCTCCACGATCTGGGTCGAGTCGCGGAGCTCTGCCGGCAGCTTGCGGTCAAGACAGCCGTCTGCATCAACAAGGCGGACATCAATCTCGATATCGCCGGCCAGATCGAGAAGGAGTGCGCGAGGCAGGGCCTGGCCGTCCTGGGGCGCGTACGGTATGACGATTCAGTGACGGCGGCCCAGCTGAAGCAGAGGGCCGTGGTTGAAGACGGAGCCGGTCCAGCAGCTTCGGATATCCGGGCGCTCTGGGAGCTCGTCAGGACAGCGATGGCCGAGGACCCGGACTAGTGGCGCGATGAACACCGATCTCGATTGCATACCCTGCCTCCTGCGCCAGAGCCTCGAGGCGGCCCGGAGGGCTACGGACGACCGCCGCATCCACGAGCAGGTAATGCGGGAAGTGCTGGGCATGGTGGCGGAACTGGACCTGCATCTGCCGCCACCCTTTGTCAGCCAGGCTGTCAATCGACGACTGCGGCAGATGACCGGCGTCGCCGACCCCTATCGGGCGGCCAAGACGATCACCAATCGCCTTGCTGTGGAGGCTCTGCCCGGGCTCGCCAATTCGGTTCGGCAGGCGCCCGATCCCCTGCTGGCCGCCGCGCGGTACGCTATCGCGGCCAACGCGCTAGACATGGGCGCTGTCGCGAACCTGACCGAGGTCGATGCTCGGAGGTTCTTGAGTACTTCCATCCAGGGGCAGGTTCAGGGCGATCTGGAGGGGTTCCGTCGAGCGGCGATTGGCGCAAGGAGGATCCTCTATCTGGCCGACAACGCCGGCGAGATAGCCGTGGATCGTCTGCTCATCGAGGCCCTTGGGCCCGACCGCGTCACCCTTGCGGTGCGTGGGGCCCCGGTGCTCAACGATGCCACCCTGGCCGATGCCGCAGAGGTAGGGATGGACAAGCTCGTCGAGGTCGTTGACAACGGCTCGGATGCGCCCGGGACCATTCTCGCGGATTGCAGCGGCGCCTTCCGGCGGCGCTTCGAGGAGGCCGACCTGGTCGTTGCCAAAGGCCAGGGCAACTTCGAGACGCTCAGCGACGCCGGGCCCGGGATCGCCTTCCTGTTCAAGGTCAAGTGCCCTGTCGTGGCCGGGCACGTTGGGCTGGCGGTCGGGTCCCATGCCCTGGTGTGCGTGGACGGCCGGTCCTCGTCGCGTCCTAACGTCCCGGCTCGGGACCTGCCATGAACGCCTCCAGACGCCGCTTCGTCTACGGCCCCGTTCCATCTCGTCGCCTGGGCCGGTCCCTGGGCATCGACCTCGTGCCCTACAAGACCTGCTCGTACGACTGCATCTACTGCCAGCTCGGGCGCACGACGAACAAGACGACCGAACTGGCCGAGTACGTCCCGCTGGACGGCGTGTACGAGGAGCTGGCCGAGAAGCTGCGACTCGATCCGGAACCCGACTACATCTCCCTGGCCGGCTCGGGCGAGCCCACGCTCCACTCACGAATCGGTGAGCTGATCGCTGGCATCAAGCGCATGACCCCCATCCCGGTAGCCGTCCTGACCAACGGCTCACTGCTCTGGATGCCCGAGGTCAGGGCCGCCCTCGCGGAGGCCGACCTGGCCATACCCTCGCTCGACGCAGGCAACCAGCAGACCTTCGAGCGCGTCAACCGGCCCCATCCCGACATCTCGTTCGAGGAGATGACCGCCGGCCTCGCCGCGTTCGGAGAGACCTTCGGGGGAGAGACGTGGCTGGAGGTCTTCGCGCTGGCCGGCATAACCGACGCGCCCGGCGAGATGGCCGCGATCGCGGCCATCGCCAACCGCCTGCGTCCGGCCCGGGTCCAATTGAACACGGCCACGCGTCCGCCGGCTGAGGACTATGTTGTCGCCGTTCCGCCCGAGCGCCTCGAGGGGCTGAGGAGCTTCTTCGACGTCCCTTGCGAAGTGGTAGCCGAGCATCGCGCCGCCGGACCTGCCGTTTCCCCGGCGACGAGCAACGCCAGGCGGGAAGTCGCGGCCCTGCTGGAGAGACGGCCGTGCACCGTCGAGGGCATAGCGGCCGGCCTGGGCATGGCCCCCAACGAGGTGATCAAGCATCTCAACGCCCTGGTCGCGGCGGGCGTCGTCCGCTCCGAGCGAAGGGGCGGCGATACCTACTACGAGGTCCGCCATCCATGAATGCCCAGCCGAGCCCGGTCAAGGTCACGATCCTCGTGGACAACAAGGCCCGACAGGGCCTGCTCGCCGAGCATGGCTTCTCGGCCTGGATCGAGGTTGGCGGACGGCGGCTGCTGTTCGACACGGGCCAGGGGCCGGCGCTGCCGGGCAACTGCGCCACGATCGGCGTGGACTTGAGCGGGACGGAGATCCTGGTCCTGAGCCACGGCCACTACGACCATACCGGCGGTCTGCCCCTTGCCATCGCCAGCGCGGCCCAGGTGCAGGTCTTCGTCCATCCGTCGGCGACCGGTCCCCACTACTCCATCCGCGACGGGCAGGCCAGGTCGATAGGCATCCCGGAGGCCGCGCGGCTGGCCCTCGAGGGCCTCCCGGCCGGGAATCTGCACTGGACGCGCGAGCCGCTCGAGGTTGCCGAGAGCGTGGGCGTCACGGGGGCGATCCCGAGGCTCACCGATTTCGAGGACCCGGGCGGCCCCTTCTTCCTGGATCGCGATGGCGTCCTGGCCGACCCGATCGCGGACGACCAGGCTCTGTGGATGCGCACGCCTCGGGGGCTGGTCGTCATCGTCGGCTGCGGCCACGCCGGCGTGGTCAACTCGCTGCGCTGCGCCCTCAGCCTGAGCGGGGAGTCCAGGGCCCACGCCGTGATGGGCGGCTTCCACCTGGCCCAGGCGAGCGAGTCCCGCCTGACCTCCACCGTGGATGCGCTGAGGGAGTTCAACCTCGACCTGATAGTGCCCTGCCACTGCACGGGAGACGCCGCCGTCGAGAGGCTCAGACGGGCCTTCGGCGACCGCGTGGTTCTGGGCGAGGCCGGGGCGATTCACATGTTCGGAAAATGACGGCGCCAGCCGTCGCGCCCCCAGCATCGCCCCGGGGCGCGGAAGCAAGCACAGGAGATGCCGGTACATGACCAGCGGGAACGATCCGAAGAAGCAGTCGCCCAGGCGGATCATCGTCGTGGGTGGTTCGGCCGCCGGGCCGAAAGCCGCTGCCAGAGCGCGGCGGCTCGATGAGCAAGCCGAGATAGTGATCCTCGAGAGGGGCCCCGACCTCTCGATGGCGTCCTGCGGCTACCCCTACTACGTCGGCGGCGTCTTCGACGACCGCAACATGCTGTTGACCACCCCGGCCGGCACGGTTCGCAACCCGACCTTCTACCTCAAGGCCAAGGGGATCATCGCCAGGACCGGGACCGAGGTCACCGCCATCGATCGCGCCGCGAAGGCCGTGACGATCCGGGACGTCGAGACCGGACAGCAGGAAGAGCTGACCTACGACAAGCTCGTGCTGGCGACCGGGGCGAAGCCCAAGCTGCCGCCCATCCCAGGGATCGACCTGGCCGGCGTGACCACCCTCCAGTCGATCAAGGACGCCGACTTCCTGCGCAAGGTTCGCGACGAGGGCAAGACCAGGAAGGCCGTCATCGTCGGCGGCGGGCTGATCGGCATCGAGACCTGCGAGGCCCTCCACCTGGCCGGCATCGAGATCACGGTCGTCGAGCTCCTGCCCCAGATCCTGACCTTCCTCGACTGGCAGCTGGCCAAGCTCGTCGAGCTTCACGTTCGGTCCAAGGGCGCCAACGTCATCGTCGACAACGGCGTCGCTGAGTTCCTGGGCCAGGACGGCCGCCTGAACGGCCTGAAGCTGGCCAACGGGACCGAGCTGGAGTGCGATCTGGCGGTGCTCGCCATCGGCGTGAGCCCCAACACGCGTCTGGCCAGAGAAGCCGGCCTCGACGTCGGGAAGACCGGGGGCATCCTGGTCGACGACCACATGCGGACCTCCGACCCGGACATCTTCGCCGCGGGAGACTGCGTCGAATCGGCCAATCTCATAACCGGGACCAAGGTCCACGCGCCGTACGGCGACCTAGCCAACCTCCAGGGGCGCGTCGCCGGGGAGAACGCCGCAACCAGCGACGGCGCCACCTTCCCGGGGGTCGTCCAGAGCGGCATCTGCAAGATCTTCGACTACTCCGCCGGCTCCACCGGTCTGTCGGAGGAAGCGGCCCGGGCCGCCTATTCGGATGACGTGGAGACGGCGATCAACGCCAGCACGGACATCCCCGGCTTCATGAGCGGCAAGCTGCTGGTGACGAAGCTGGTCGTCAAGCGCTCGGACGGCCGGCTGCTGGGGGCGCAATGCATCGGCCCCGGCGACGTCGGCAAGCAGATCGCCATCTGGGCCGTGGCCATCAGGGGCGGCCTGACCATCGATGACATGGTCAACGCCGATCTGCCCTACGCGCCGCCCTTCTCCCTGGCCATCGACCACAGCATCGCGACGGCCCACATCATGCAGAACAAGCTCAAGGGCCGGATGAAGGGCATCTCCGCCGTGGAGGTCAGGCACAAGCTCGACGCGGGAGAAACGCCGTTCATCCTGGACGGGCGCGGCCCGGACGAGTACGAGCAGGTGCGGCTGGGCATCGGTGAGCACCTGATACCCCTCGGCGCCCTGCGGGGCCGCCTCGACGAATTGCCGGCGGAGAAGGACAAGGAGATCATCTGCTTCTGCAAGATCTCCCTCCGCGGCTACGAGGCTGCCCGTGTTCTGGAAGGCAGGGGCTGGACCAACGTCCGGGTCATGGAGGGCGGCATCGCGGCCTGGCCGTATCCGCGCGAGAAGTGACGCCGGGCTAGGCGAGCGGGCCGGCGCTTACGATCCGTTTGCGCCGGCCCGCGCCGGCCTTACGAGACAGGCCCAGGATTCCGCCCATGTCGACCTCGCGCCGTCTCGCCGGTCTGATCTGTCTCGCGGTCGTGGTCCTGACCGCGGCTGCCTGCGGCCGCTCGGGGATTACCGAGAACGTGCCTTCGGCCGGGCTTCCGGCGGGAGAGAGCAGGCGCGATCTCAGGCATGACGGCCGCGATCGCAGCTATCTCGTGTACCTGCCCGCCTCCACCGACCTCGCCCGGCCCGTGCCGCTGGTCTTCGTCTTCCATGGCGGGACCGGCAACGCCCGCAGCGCTGTCCGCATGAGCGGGATGAACGCCGTGGCCGACGCCGGCGGCTTCGTGGCCGTCTATCCCAACGGCACCGGCCGCCTGCGCGGCGACCGGCTGCTGACCTGGAACGGCGGCGACTGCTGCGGCTACGCCCAGCAGAAGGACGTCGACGACGTGGGCTTCGTGCGGGCAGTCGTCGCCGACCTGGAGTCGTTGCTGCCCGTCGACGCCGATCGCGTCTACGCCACCGGGATGTCCAACGGGGCGATCCTGTCTCACCGCCTGGGCTGCGAGGCGGCGGACGTCTTCGCCGCCATCGCGCCGGTCGCCGGCACGCTCAACTTCGCCCCATGTGTCCCGTCGCGCCCCGTCTCGGTCATCGAGTTCCAGGGAACCGCCGACCGGCACATCCTGTACGAGGGCGGAAACGGGCCGGACGCGCTGGTGGATACCGACTTCGCCTCCGTCCGCGAATCCGTGGACTTCTGGGTGGAGACGGACGGCTGCGCCGCAGACCCGCAGACGGCGCGGGCGGAAGGGGTTCGCCACGACACCTGGACGGGATGCCGGGCTGGCTCGAGCGTGGAGCTGTACACGATCGAAGGCGGCGGACACGCCTGGCCGGGCGGCGCCGCCGGTCGCCGGCGCGCGGACAGCCCGGGCGACCTCCAGGCATCGCAGCTGATCTGGGAGTTCTTCGCCGCGCACCCCCGGGCGTAGCCCCGGCGCGGCGCGCTGGCAGACGATCGCGATAGCGCCGAGAATAGGGCCGACAGCCACAGCGCCCACGAGGTACACGCATGACCACTCTCGTCCTGCTCCGCCACGGCGAAAGCGACTGGAACAGGGAGAATCGCTTCACCGGTTGGACCGATGTCGACCTGTCGGAGAAGGGAGTCGCCGAGGCGCAACAGGCCGCGAAGCTCCTGGGCGAAGCCGGCTTCACCTTCGATATCGCCTTCACCTCGGTCCTGAAGCGCGCGATTCGCACCCTGTGGATCGTCCAGGACGCCCTGGACCTGATGTGGATCCCGGTCGAGAAGAGCTGGCGCCTGAACGAGCGTCACTACGGCGCCCTGCAGGGGCTGAACAAGGCCGAGACGGCCACCAAGTTCGGCGAGCAGCAGGTGCATGTCTGGCGGCGCAGCTACGACGTTCCGCCGCCGCCCCTCGAGCCCGACGACCCGCGCTTCCCCGGCCACGACCCGCGCTATCACGACCTCAGCGACGACGAGCTGCCGCGGACCGAATCGCTGAAGCTCACCGGCGATCGCTTCCTGCCCTACTGGCACGGAACGATCGTGCCCACTCTGCGTGAAGGCAAGCGCGTCTTGATCGCCGCCCACGGCAACAGCCTGCGGGCCCTGGTCAAGCATCTGGACAGCATCAGCGACGAGGAGATCCCGGGCCTGAACATCCCGACCGGCGTGCCGCTGGTCTACGAGCTCGACGAGAACCTGGCAGCGGTCAGCCACCGCTACCTGGGCGACCAGGCGGCCGTCGAGGCTGCCATGGCGGCGGTCGCGGCCCAGGGCAAGAAGAAGTAGGGCCGGCCGGGCCGAACGAAGCCCGCATCTTCGGCTGGCTGCCGTTCAGCCGCGTAGCTCGTCACTCGGTCAGGATCGGATCGCCCCAGACCGCCATGTCGCACGAGAACTCGCCGTTGTCGTCGACGATGAGCGAGAGCTCCCTGGACCCGAAGATCGGCACCTCGACAGACTGCGGCTCGTCCTGGCCCAACATCGCGGGGCTGCGGTACCACTCCTCGCCGTCCACCAGGACGACAAAGGTGGCGCCGTTTCCACAGTTGATCCACTCAAGCAGCCCCACCGTCGCAGTGAGCGTCTCGTAGTCGTTGTCCCCCAGGTCGAAGTCGATGCGGGAGGGCCCGTGGGCGAGGATGCCGTGCGGGTAGGCGACTCCGTGCATGACGATCGCGTCGCCTTCGTGGATGTTGTCGGTCGGATCCTCCGACGTGAAGGCGTAGGTACCCACCGAGTACTCACCGAAGCCCACCGAGACGTAGGTAGGGGTGAGGCTGGAGAGGTAGACCTGCCTGGCGGTAGGCTCGAGCGTGGGGATCGAGGCGGGCATGTCCGAGCTCTCCCACTCCGCCTGCCACGTCGCCGTGGGGTTCTCCTCCCAGTCCTTGCCGCACACGTAGACGCGGTATTCGCCTGAGGCGGTGGTTTCGCCCAGCTTGCCGCGCAGGAACCCTTCGGCCGAGGTGCCAGCCTGGGAGGCGAAATCGATCACGAACTCGCCATCGTCCCGGAGATCGATGCTGCTCAGCGGGACCAGGCATCTGCGGCCCGAGAACGGCGCCGCGAGGGACAGCTTCACGATCCTGCCGTCATCCGTCACGTAGAAGGTGATCTCGGGGTTGCTGCCTACCCAATGCCCGGCTCGGGGACCTGAAGGTCCAGCTGTCGCTGTCGCTGTCGCAGCCGCTGTCGCAGCCGAAGACGAGCACGCTGATGCCGCGAAGACGAGCACGATGGCAAGACCGGCGAGCCTCTTCACTTGATGACCTCCCTGGTGCATTTCGCCCGCCTAGCCCGACGGGGTGGGGGACGGGC
>Ga0315555_1000615_pt1 | contig 25423 bp, 22 predicted proteins | sample SalMarSW160380MG_FD_202113 | JGI IMG/M metagenome (GOLD analysis project Ga0315555, IMG submission 202113) | Salt marsh sediment microbial communities from the Plum Island Ecosystem LTER, Massachusetts, United States - Salt Marsh Sediment SW1603-80 ... | reverse complement strand
TCCCGGCCGACCCGGACGCCGCCTGCGGCAACGGCATCGCCCAGGCCTACAACCACACCATTCTGCCGCTGGCCTCCATGGCCGACCGGCGGACCGAGATCCGCTGGGGCCTGCGCGACTTCGAGCTGCGCTTCGGGCGACGGGCGACCGGGATGTGGCTGCCCGAGACGGCAGTCGACCTGCCGACGCTGCGCATCCTGGCCGACGAGGGCATCCGCTACACGATCCTGGCACCCTGGCAGGCCGCCAGCTCGCGCCTGGACACCCGCCGCCCCTACCGGGTGGACCTGGGGAATGGCCGCTCCCTGGCCGTGGTCTTCTACGACGCCGCTCTCTCGAGTGCCGTCTCGTTTGACGGCGGCGCCACCATCGACGCCGACGCCTTCGCCCGCGACAAGGTCGCTCCCCGCCTTACCGGCCCCGGCCGCGCCGACGGCACGCCGTACCTGGCCCTGATCGCGACCGACGGCGAGCTGTACGGCCACCACCAGAAGTTCCGCGACCTGTTCCTGGCGCGGCTGGTGAACCCGGGCCCGGACACGCCGGCCCGCCCCTTCGACGTGACAACGATCGGGCGCGTCATCTGCGCCACGCCGCCGCCGACCTTGCCCGCAGCCAGGATCGTGGAACGGACCTCCTGGAGCTGCCACCACGGCGTCGCCCGCTGGACCGCGGAGTGTCCCGATGCCGCCGACGGCCGCTGGAAGGGGCCGTTGCGGGCCGCCCTGGAACGGCTGGCGGCAGGCATCGACATCCTGGCCCAGGAGCGGGTGCGACGCTTCATGAAGCCGGCGGCGCTGTGGCAGGCCAGGGACGAGTACGTGGACGTCGTCTTCGGGGCGGAGACGGCCGAGGCGTTCGGGGAGCGGCATCTCCCCGGGGCCACGCCCGACGAACGGGACGCGCTTCTCACGATCCTGGAAGCGCAGCGCTGGCGCCTGGCGATGTTCGCCAGCGACGGCTGGTTCTGGGACGATCCAGTCAGGGTCGAGACCAAGCAGCTGCTGCTGTGCGCCGCCCGGGCGGCCAGACTGATGGAGTCCGCGACGGAGGCGGGCCTGGAGCGGCGCCTGGTCGCCGACCTGTCCATACTGTCCTCACCGTCCCGCCGCATCAACGGCGGGGCGATCTACAGCGAAGCCCTCGAAGCCGCTCACCAGCCGACCCCTTAGGAGAGCGATGGACCCCTGGATCGCCGGCGCCATCTTCGTCGTCGCCTACGGGCTGATCGCGACCGAACGCTTCGATCGGACGCTGATCGCCCTGGCCGGCGGCCTGGGCGCTGTGGCGCTGGGAGTCCTGGACCAGAACGAGGCGTTTGCCGCGATCGATCTGAACGTCATCTTCCTGCTGGCCGGGATGATGATCATGGCCGGCGTGCTGGCCAGGACCGGCTTCTTCGAGCTGGTCGCCATCAGGGCGGTCAAGCTCTCCCGGGGACAGCCCTTTCGCCTGCTGGTCATCCTGGCCCTGATCACGGCTCTTCTCTCGGCCTTCCTGGACAACGTCACCACGGTCGTCCTGCTGGCGCCGGTGACGCTCTCGATCGCCCAGATGCTGCACGTCTCGCCGTACCCGTTCCTGATCAGCCAGATCCTGGCATCCAACGTGGGCGGCACGGCGACCCTCATCGGCGACCCGCCGAACATCCTCATCGGCTCGCATGCCGGCCTGGACTTCGGCGCTTTCCTCTTCAACCTGGGCCCGGTGGTGCTGTTGATCCTGGTCGTCTTCATCGTCACCCTGCGCCTCTTCTTCGGCGGCGACATGACCGTCGACAGTGAGCAGCGGGCAGTGGTCATGTCGCTCAGCGCCAGGCGCGCCATCCGCGATCGGCGGCTGCTGGTCGTGAGCATGATTGTCCTCGGCGGCACGATCCTGGCCTTTCTCTTCCACACCACCCTCGGCGTGGAGGTGGCCACGATCGCGTTGCTTGGCGCCACGGTACTCATGCTGGCCGGCCGGGTGGACCCGCACGAGGCCCTGACTGAGGTCGAGTGGTCCACCCTGTTCTTCTTCGTGGGCCTTTTCGTGCTGGTCGAGTCCATCGTCCACACCGGCATCGTCGGCAGCGTCGCCCGTTCGCTGGCTGATGCCACGGGCGGCGACGCCACGCTGGCTTCGGTCTCGGTGCTGTGGTTCTCGGCCGTGGCTTCGGCCGTCGTCGACAACATCCCCTACACCGCCACCGCCATCCCCGTCGTGGACGAACTGGCCCGGTCCGGTCTTCCGGCCGAGCCGCTGTGGTGGTCGCTGGCCCTGGGCGCCTGCCTGGGCGGCAACCTGACGATCGTCGGCGCCTCGGCCAACGTCGTGGTTGCCAACCTGGCCAAGCGGGCCGGCTACCCAATCCGCTTCTTCGACTTCGCCAAGTACGGCTCGGTGGTAGTCCTCGAATCGCTCCTGATCTCGACCGGCTACCTGTGGGTCCGCTACCTGATGTGATGAGAGGCGGGGCGAGGGCCTGCTAGACTCGGGCGCAGGCCCCGGCGGATCGGGTAGAGCGTCGGCGCCAACGCTCGGAGCTGGTTAGCGGTGGCATTCGAATTCCACGTCTCGAAGGCGGCGCGGGGCCAGTACGGCTTCGACCGCGCTCTCTTCCAGACCACCGGCAACGTCATCATCCCGGACTTCCCGGCGGCTCGCGCCCTGGCCCGGCTGATGAACGAGCGCTGCGACCGCGAGCGCTATCCGGAGCGCGTCGTCCACGCCGCCGAGCTGAACGCGATGGGGCTGATCGACGAGATCCTGCACCACGCCATCGAGATCTACCGCCGCACGGTCAATCACCGGGTCATGGCCGATGCCCTGCTGGCGCTGGAGGCAGACCTGGGAGCCGGCAGGCTCGACGAAACGCTGCTGCAGTTCGTCGACCAGTTCCCCCCGCTGGCCGTGGCTCGCGACGGTCGAGACCCGGCCGACTACCTTGCCGACACCAGCGAGGGCGTCGCCAACCGCCAGATCGCGCTGGAGGAGCTGCTCCTTCTCTGGCTGGCCAACCTGAACCCGGCCTTCGGCCCCTTCGACGACCTGTTCGACGACACCGGCCTGTCTCGGGAGACCGCCTACGACAAGGTCACGGACGGCCTGCAGGCCTTCTTTGCCCAGCAGCCCCCGTTCGGGCCTCAAGAGCTGACGTTGCTGGACTTCCTGCGCGCCCCGGCCCTGGTCAAGCCGAACTCGCTGGCCGGCCAGCTGCGCTACATGCGCTCCCGGTGGGGGCTGATCCTGACCCCCTTCCTCGACCGCCTGATCGTGACCCTCGACGTGCTGCACGAAGAAGAGGTCGCGCTTTGGATGCGAATGCACCCGGCCGGCGCCCAGCCCGTCGCCCACGGCCCCGGGCTGGGCGGCCTGGAGAACGAGTACGAGCGTTTCAGCGCCGACAGCGACTGGATGCCACGGGTGGTGCTGATGGCCAAGACGACCTTCGTCTGGCTCGATCAACTGTCCAAGCAGTACGGGCGCTGGATTCGCCGCCTGGACGAGATCCCGGACGAGGAGCTGGACACGCTGGCCCGCCGGGGCTTCACCGGCCTGTGGCTGATCGGCCTGTGGGAGCGCAGCCGGGCCAGCCAGCGCATCAAACAGTGGCGCGGCAACCCCGAGGCCGCCGCTTCGGCCTACTCCCTGATGGACTACACGGTGGCCGAGGATCTGGGCGGCGAGGCGGCGTTCAACAACCTGCGCGACCGCTGCTGGGCCCGGGGCATCCGCCTCTCCAGCGACATGGTGCCCAACCACATGGGCATCGATTCGCGCTGGGTGATCGAGCACCCCGACTGGTTCATGCAGCTGCCGGAGCCTCCATACCCCGTCTACTCCTTCGAGGGCGGCGATTTGTGCGACGACGATCGGGTGGCCGTCCAGATCGAAGACCACTACTGGAACTCGACCGACGCCGCAGTGGTCTTCAAGCGCACCGACAAGCACACCGGCGACGCCCGCTACATCTACCACGGCAACGACGGCACGAGCATGCCCTGGAACGACACGGCCCAGCTGGACTTCCTCAAGCCCGAGGTCCGTGAGGCGGTCATCCAGACGATCCTCCACGTGGCCCGCCAGTTTCCGATCATCCGCTTCGACGCGGCCATGACCCTCGCTCGGCGCCACATCCAGCGGCTGTGGTACCCGGAGCCGGGCCAGGGCGGGGCGATCCCGTCGCGTGCCGAGCGGGCCATCACCCGGGCCGTGTTCGACGAGCGCATGCCCAACGAATTCTGGCGCGAGGTTGTGGACCGGGTAGCGGCAGAGGTGCCCGACACGCTGCTCCTGGCCGAGGCCTTCTGGCTGCTGGAGGGCTACTTCGTCCGAACCCTGGGCATGCACCGCGTCTACAACAGCGCGTTCATGAACATGCTCCGCGACGAGGAGAACGCCAGCTACCGACAGGTTGTCAAGGACACCATGGAGTTCGACCCGGAGGTCCTGAAGCGCTTTGTCAACTTCATGAACAACCCCGACGAGCGCACCGCGGTCGACCAGTTCGGCAAGGGCGACAAGTACTTCGGCGTGGCCACCCTGCTGGCCACGATGCCCGGCCTGCCGATGATGGGGCACGGCCAGATCGAGGGCTTCGCCGAGAAGTACGGCATGGAGTACCGCCGCGCCTACCGCGACGAGCAGCCCGATCAGTGGCTGGTAGAGCGCCACGAACGGGAGCTGTTCCCGCTCTTCCACCGCCGCTACCTGTTCGCCGAGGCAACCGACTTCCTGCTCTACGACGTCTTCGACCAGGGCGGCTGGGTCAACGAGGACATCTTCGCCTACTCCAACGGGCGCGGCCATGAACGGGCCCTGATCGTCTACCACAACAAGTACGCCGAGGCTCGAGGCTGGATCAAGACCTCGGCCGCGTACTCCGTGGCCGACGGCTCGGGCGGGCGCAAGCTGGTCCAGCGCACCCTGGCCGAAGGGCTGGGCCTGCACAGCGAGGGCGACTGGTACGCTCTTCTGCGCGAGCAGCGGTCCGGCCTGGAGTACATCCGACGCTCCTCGGACCTGGCCCAAGACGGCCTGTACGTGGAGTTGCACGCCTACGGCTGCCAGGTCTTCCTGGACATCCACGAGCTGCACGACGGCCCATCCGGGCAGCTGCGCCGCCTGGCGGAGAAGCTGGGCGGCCGAGGCGTGCCGAGCGTCGTGGAGGCCCTGCGCGAGATGCAGCTGGAGCCGCTCCGGGTGGCGCTGGGCGGGCTCATCGAGGCGGGCGCGCTTGGGCGAGTGGCCGAGACGGGGGCGAGCCGCGGGACGGTCGCAAAGGCGCCGCTGGCCGAGGCCAGGGCCGGAGTGGCCGCCGTGCTGCGGGCCGTGGCCGAGATGAGCGGCTCCGCGGCCGACGTGGACGAGGCCGCGGCCACGTTCGAGGCGCGCGTCGAGGCGGCGCTGCGCCTGTCCAAGGCGGCGCGCAGCGCCCTGGGCCCCGAGTTCGACAACCCCGAGACCTGGCAAACGCTCCTGGCGGGGCTGGTCGTGGAAGGGGCAGCCTGCTCCGGCGACGCAGGCGAGATGCTGCTCTGCCCGGTCATCGCCGAAGCCCTGGCCCCCGCCGGCGGCGCGGCCCTGGCGGCCGCCCTGCACCGCCTGCCGCTCCCCTCGTCAGTGGCGAAGCTGCCGTCCGCCCGGCGAGCGCCCGCCATCGCCCGAGCGCTGACCGAGGACGACGTGGTCCGGGCCGCTATCGGCTTCAACGTATGGCAGGGCGTGGCCTACTTCGACCGGGACGCCTTCCGCCGGCTGGTGTGGTGGCTACCCGTTCAGGAGGCGCTCCGGCCGGGCGCTCGGACCGGGATCTCGCCGCGCCTGGCCTCGGCCAGGACCCTCGCCGCCACGCTGGCCCGAGCGGCCGACGCCTGCAGCTACCGCCTCGATGCCCTGGAGGAAGCCGCCGCCGCGCCCGGCTGATCGCCCAGCAGGATCCGCCGCACCAGAGGGATGGGCGGCGAGCCGTGAGCTATCAGCGACTCCAGGTGCTCCTTGTAGGAGAAGCCCGGGGTGCGACCCAGGCCGCCCACGACCCGCGGCTCCGGGACGGCTCCGGCCCCGCGCGGATCGCTCGACGCCTCAGCCAGTCGCTCCCGCCGCTCGCGCTCCAGCTTCCACATCTCCATCGAGCCGACGAAGTAGGTCGACAGCTGGGTCGCGGTCAGCCGCGCCCGATCCCACTTCCTGCGGGCCTCCGCCTCCTCCTGGAAACCGCCCCTGACCATCAGCTCCATGGCCTCGGCCTCGGTCATGGAGCCGGCATGGATGCCCACGTCCAACAGGGCGTTGATGATGGCCCGCAGGTAGAACTTCCAGTGGATCAGCCGCAGCGCCTGATCGCTGGCCCGGTACCCGGAGTCCATCATGACCTGGGTGATGTAGACGGCCCAGCCCTCGATGAACACGCCGCTGCCGAAGACCGCCCGAACGAGCGACGGGCAACGGTTGGAGTAGACCAGCTGAAGGTAGTGGCCCGGCATCCCCTCGTGGATCGTGGTCAGGATCAGCTGGCGGTCGTTCTCCTCGGCCAGGTACGACTCCACCTGTTGGGGCTTCCAGTCGTCGGGTGGGGGCGTCATGAAGAAGAACGCCTTCTGCCCCTTGTCCAGCGGCCCCGGCGAATCGAGCATGGCGCTGGCGTACTCGCGCAGGAAGGGCGGCGTCCAGTCGATCTCGAGGGGCTCGTCCGGAACGGCGATCAGCTTCTTGCGCCGGCAGAAGGCGACGATGTCGCGGTACGACTCGCGGCAGAACTCGACGAGGTCCCCGGGGGAATGGTGGTCGCGGCCGATGGCGGCCGTGACCATGGCCACGACCTTCTGGTCGGCCGCCTCCTGCGATCCCACTCGCGCGGCGGTGGGGATGGGCTCGCCGGGCACCCAGACCTTCCACAGCCTGCGGGCGAGCCGGATCATCTCCGCTCGGACCACGTCGTACTCGTGGCGAGCCTGGGCCAGGATCTCTTCGTCGGTCAGGCCGCTGCGGAAGGTGTGGCGGAGCTTCCTGGCGAAGAGGTCGCGCCCCAGGCGGCCCTCACCGTGAGACCGGGGAGCCATGTCGCTCTTCAGCCAGCGGCCATAGGCGGTCACCCCCGCTTCGGCCAGCTCCACTGCCTTCTCCAGCCGCGGCAGCAGCGCGGCCACCGCCTGGTCGTCCGGGGCAGCCTCGCGGGCCTGGCTCAGGGCATCCCGGGCCAGGGAGCTGACGCCCGGCAGCTGCCGGATGGCCATCTCCAGGTGGAGGGCGGAGACGGGCTGGGCGTTCAGCCGGCCCAGGCCGTCCTTCGCAGCGTCGATGATCGTGTGCATCCGCTCCAGCCGCGCCGCGACCGACGTCAGGCGGACCGCCAGCGGGGCGAAGTCCCGGGCCAGCAGAGGGAAGATGCCGCCGCCCATCAGGTAGACGTAGCTCAGCGGATCCCAGGCCCACTCCCGCAGCTCCGCCTCGTCGAAATGCAGCGCGGCCAGCTCGGCCAGGAGATGCTCGCGGTCGATCCGCTCGTCGGGTGAGAGGCCTACCTCCGGGATCGCCCGCAGCCGGATCTCCCAGTCGGCGATCAGCTCCAGCCGGGCCTCGCGGCCGGCCCGGGTCAGGTCCGGCCACTCGCCGTCGTGATCGTGGTTGCCGATGGCCGTGGCGGCCACGGGGTAGCACCGGAAGTAGTCGGTCAGGAAACCTTCGACACGCTCACCGAACTCCGACATGCCGTTCCCTTTCGCCGCTTCTTCGCGGAGTGTAGCGGCCCGCGATCGGCCGGGAACCCCGGACGAAGCGGCCAGGATGTCGCGATTCGGCCCGCACGGAGGTATTGCCGGCGAGTAGCATCGGCACATGCCATGCGCCGCCGCACGGCGGCGCCGCCTCGGAGGAACGGCTGATGATCAACCTGGCCTTCAAGATCGCTGTGAACACGGCCGCGCTGCTGGCGGCGGCCAACGTAGTCCCCGAGTTCAACCTGGCGTTCCGCAACGACAGTGTCGAGGACTGGGTCAAGATCCTGATAATCGCCCTGGTCTTCGCCCTGGTGAACAGCTACATCAAGCCGATCGTGAAGATCCTGGCCATGCCGATCGGCTGGATGACGATGGGCCTGGTCGCCTTCGTCATCAACGCCGGCATGCTGTTGGCGACGGCCTGGATCGTCTGGCAGGCGGAAGACCAGCTCAGCATCGGCTTCAACGTGGGCGGCTTCCCGCCCACCTGGGGCTACGAGGCAATCGGCGTGGCGGTCGTGGCCTCGCTGGTCATCAGCGTCGTGGCCACGGTCCTCGAGCTGCTGCTCCTGCCGCGCAAGGTCGTCGGGCTGTAGGTCGATCGCCCACGGCACCAGGGCCGCATCGAAACGGCCGAACCGGTTAGGCTTTTCCGCATGCCCGCATCGCCCATCGTATCTTCAGACAGGGCGGCTTCCGATGCCGCCGCGAAGTCCGGCACTCCGAGCGCGCTGACGGAGCGCGAGCGATTCCGGATCAGCCTGCGCGGCCGGCCGCTGCTGTTCGACGGCGCCATGGGCACGCTCCTCTACGCCCGCGGCGTAGCCCAGCGCACCTGCCTGGAGGAGGTGGTCCTCGTCCACCCGGACGTGGTCTCGACCATCCACAGGGACTACCTGGAAGCCGGGGCGGACGCCATCGAGACCGACACCTTCGGCGCCAACCGCTTCCGCCTGGCCGACTTCGGCCTGGAAGACCTGGCCGGGCAGATCAACCGCCGGGCCGCGCAGCTGGCTAGAGAGGCCCGCGACGTGGCCGGCCGCGAGGCCCTGGTGGCCGGCTCCGTCGGCCCTCTGGGGCCCACGCTGCACGCCCTGGACCGGCCGCATCCCGGCCTGGCCAGGGCGGCCTTCCGGGAGCAGGTCGAAGGGCTGCTGGAGGGCGGGGTCGACATCTTCGTGTGCGAGACGTTCGCCGACCTGGAGACGCTGCTGGCAGCCATCGAGGAGATCAAGCGAGCCTGCGACCTGCCCGTCATCGCCCAGATGACCTTCGGCGAGGACCTGCTCCTGCTGGACGGCTCGACTCCCGAGAAGGCGGCCGCGGCCTTGATCGAGGCCGACGTCGATGCCATCGGCGTCAACTGCGGCGCAGGCCCGCAGGCCTGCCTGGAGGCCCTGGCCAGGACCGGCCCGCCTTCGGCCACGGTCGCCCGTTCCGTCATGCCCAACGCCGGACTGCCGCAGCGCATCGACGGCCGGCTGGTCTTCTCTGCCGAGCCCGAGTACTTCGGCGGCATGGTGCCGCGCATGCTCGACGCCGGGGCGACCATCGTCGGCGGCTGTTGCGGGACGACCCCCGCCCACACGGCCGCCATGCGGGCCGCGATCGACGCCATCGCCGGCCGGGAGCACCGTGGCCCGGCCACGGCTCCGCCCGCCGGTGAGAGCGACCGCGAGACGGCGGTAGCGGCCACTCCCCGCACTCCGCGGCGCGAGCAAGGCCCTGAGGGCGAGGCCCCGCAGCCCACGCCCTTCGCCGCCAGGCTGGAGTCCGGCGATCTCGTTGTCAGCGTGGAGATCGACCCGCCGCGCTCGATCCGCATCGAGCGCACCCTTGAGGCCGCGCGCTTGCTGCAGGAGGCCGGGGCCGACATCGTCAACATCAGCGACTCGGCGACGGGGCGCGTTCGGATGGGGGCTATGGCCGTCGGCTTCGGCATCCAGCAGGAGGTCGGCCTGGAGTGCCTGGTCCACCTGACCACGCGCGACCGCAACCTGATGGCCCTCGAAGCAGATCTGCTGGGCGCGCACGCCCTCGGCATTCGCAACATCCTGGCCCTGACCGGCGACCCGCCCCGCGCGGCAGACCTGCTCAACACCCGGGCCGTGTGGGACGTGGACGCCATCGGCCTGATCGAGATCATGAGCCGCCTCAACCAGGGAGAGGACCAGGCCGGGACCCCGATCGGCCAGCGGGCCGGTTTTACCGTGGCCTGCGCCCTGGATCCGACTTCGGCCAACCCGGAGAAGGAGTGGTCGCGCCTGGAGCGCAAGCTGGCGGCGGGCGCCCACCTGATCATGACCCAGCCGCTCTACTCGCTGGAGCAGGTCGAGTCGATGCTGAGCCGGGCCCGCGAGATCTTCGGCCAGGGCGGCTTCCCGGTGCCGGTGCTGCTGGGCATCCTGCCCCTGCACAGCGCCCGACACGCCGAGTTCCTGCACAACGAGGTGCCGGGCATCACCATCCCGGACGAGCAGCGGGCGGCCATGCATGCCGCCGGCGAGCGCGGCGCCGAGGTGGGCCTGGAGATGTCGATGAACCTGCTGGAGCAGGTAGAGAGTCAGATCAGCGGTACCTACGTCATGCCGAGCTTCGGCCGCTACGAGCTTTCGGCCGAGCTGGTCCGCCGCATCAGGGCCCGCGGGACGAAGAAGGCCAAGAAGTCGGGCTGATCGCCCGCCGGAGGTAGCACCGTGACGACGCGTCGCCTCACCTGGCTCGCCGGAGCGATCGCTCTGGGCGCCATCCTGGTGCCGCAGCTTGCCGGCATCGCCCAGGCCGCTCCCCCGCCGGGGCCGCCCTATCCGGAGCCGGTCACGGGCCAGAGGGTCTACGACTACGCCGGCATCTTCTCCCAGGGGACGATCACCTCCGCCGAGGCTACGATCAGGACCATCGAGGAGCGCACCGGGGCCCAGGTCGCGGTCTACACCCAGGTCAAGCCCGAGAGCAACACGCTCGACGAGGCCAACGCCGATGCCCTGGCCCTGATGAACCAGTGGGGGGTGGGGCGCAAAGGCTTCGACGACGGCCTGGTGATCCTGTTCGACATGGAGGACAACAGGATCCACGGCCAGTGCTCGCTGTACGCCGGCTCCGGCTTCAAGGCGACCTATCTCACCGACTCCCAGCGCCAGGCCATCTTCGACGACGACATGCTGCCGCTGCTCAAGGCGCGCGATTTCGACGGCGCCCTGACCGCCGCCCTGGCGAAGATCGACGAGGCGGCCACGCCCGAGCACGCGGCCGATCTTCAGTCGGCCCGCCTCCTCAACTCCGTCGTGGGCATCGGCATCCTGGCGCTTTCGATCTGGCTTATCGCCTTCGTGCTGGTCTCCTGGTACACCCACGGCCGCGATCCGGTCTACACCGACGATCCGTCCGTTCTGATGCCCGCTCCCCCGCCCAGCCTGACGCCGGCCATGGCCACGCTGCTGATGGACGACCGAACCTCCAGCCGGACCGTCTCGGCCGGCTTCGTCGACCTGGCCGCCCGCGGCCTGATCCGCTTCTACAAAGACGGCTCGGGCAGGAAGTCCGTCGGCATAGGCGTGCTGCGCGGCTCGGTGTCACTCCCCTACCCGGAGCAACGGCTGTGGCAGGGCCTGCATCGCCGCCACCCGCTCTCCTCGGGGTTCCTGTCGTTCCTCCGAAGAGGCCCTCGCGCGACGCCGGCCGGCCTCGTCAGCCCCGAGGGCGTCCCCGCCGACAAGACCCTCCTGACCTACATCGAGCCGTCGGAAACGTCCTCGCTTGCCTCCTCAGTCTCCTCGTTCAAGACGTCGCTGGAGGATTCGGCCGTGGACGATCGCTGGTTCACCGGCCAGCCGACGAAGGTCCGGGCCAAGTGGTTCGTCTTCGCCTTCGTCCTCTTCCTGCCCATCTTCCCCCTCGTCAGCTGGACGCTCGACGTGGGCGCCAGCGGGGGAATCCTGGGATCGATCGGGCTCGGAGCGGCCGGGTTGGTGACGGGCGTGACGGCCTTCTTCATGCCGGCCCGGACGATGACCGGCTCGCTGCTGCGAGCCCAGCTGCTGGCCTACAAACGGACCATGAAGGCCACTATCGACCAGTCGAGAACGATGGACGAAGTGGTCCAGAAGCGGCCGCTGCCGTGGGTGGACACGCCGGACTTCGCCATGGCCTGGGGAGTCGCCCTGGGGCTCAACGACGAGTTGGACGCGATCCTGAAAAGGTCGATGATCGATACCGCGGCGACCGGGGCTTCGACGGGCTGGTCGCCCAGCTGGTGGGTCGGCGACTACAACTCGAGCGGCTCGGGCTTCTCGGGCGGGTCGAGCGGGTCGGCGGGCCTCTACTCATCGAGCGCTATCCCCGACGTGGGCGGGATGATGGCCGCCCTGGGCTCGATCGGTTCGTCCGCCTCGTCGCACAGCAGCGGCGGAAGCTTTGGCGGCGGGGGCGGTGGCGGGGGCGGTGGCGCCGGCGGAGGATTCTGAGATGAGAACCGAGTACCTGAAGCGGTGGCCGGCGGTCATCGCGGCCGCGGCCGGCTGCCTGCTCCTGGCCGGGACGGCGCTGGCGGACTCCCCGCCTCCCGGACCGCCCTACCCGGGCCCGGTCGAGAACCAGGCCGTGTACGACTACGCCGGCATCTTCTCGACAGAGACGATCGTCTCAGCCGAGATGACCATCGACGCCATCGAGGAGCGAACCGGGGCCGAGGTCGCGGTCTACACCCAGGTCAAGCCCGAAAGCGACACTCCTGAGCTGGCCCGGGCCGACGCCTCGGCCCTCATGGACCAGTGGGGTGTGGGGCGCAAGGGCTTCGACGACGGGCTGGTGATCCTGTTCGACCTGGACCGCAGCCTGTGCCACGGCCAGGTCGTGCTCCTGGCCGGGGCAGGCTACGAGGCCGCCTTCCTCAGCCAGGAGGAGCGGCAGGCCATCTTCGACGAGGAGATGATGCCCTGGCTGCGGGTCTGCGCCATGGACGAAGCGCTGCTGGCGGCCCTGGAGAAGGTCGACGCCAACGCCACCGCCGAGCATGCCGCTTCGCTGGAGTTCACCCGACAGGTCAACGCCCTGCTCAACCTGGCAGGCGGCCTGGTCGGCTGGATCCTGCTGCTGCTGGCGGTGCTGTACTGGTTCGTGCACGGTCGCGACCCCTTCTTCCTCGACGATCCGTCGATCTACATGCCCGCCCCTCCGGCCGGCCTTACGCCGGCCATGGCCACCTTGATCCTGTCCCAGCGCGCCTCCAGGAGAACCGTCGCCGCAGCGCTGATGGACCTGGCGGCCAGGGGCTCGATCGCCTTCCGCCAGGAGACCGTGCGCGGCGAACCTCGGGCCGGGATCAAGGTCGTGAGCAAGGGCGATCCGCCGGAGTACCCGGAGCGCCGGCTGCTGGAAGGCATCCGCCGGGCCGCGAACACGAAGGACTATGTCGGGCCGAGCCGGATGCACAAGCTCTGGAGCGCCGTCCAGGATCTGAAGGAAGACGTCGAGAAGGAGGCGGTTCAGAAGGGCTGGCTGGCCCAGGCGCCCAGCGCGGTCAAGCTGCGCTGGGGTGGGATCGCCGGCAGCGAGCTGGTCTTCGCGGCGTTCGCGGGCTTCTTCTGGCTGATCTTCCCGGCCAGTTTCCTGTTCACCCTGACCGCAGGTCTGGCCATTGCCGGGCTGGCGACGCTGGTGCTGGCCTTCTTCATGCCGGCCCGAACCCGGACCGGGGCGCGGCACCGGGTCATGCTCGAGGCCTACCGGCGGACGCTGGCAGCCACCCTCAAGCAGTCCAGCTCACTCGGCGAAGCCGTGGAACGGCGGCCGCTGCCCTGGATCACGACGCCCGACGAGGCCATGGCCTGGGGCGTCGCGCTGGGGCTCAACGACGAGCTGGAGGGAGTCCTGGCCCGGATGCAGGTGAAGCCGGAGGCTGCCGCGGGCGCTGCGCTGTCCTCGGCCGTGGCTGGCTCGGGGGCGGCCTGGTCGCCGTCGTGGTGGACCGCGGCCCCTGCCGGGAGCGGCGGAGGAAGTGGCGGCGGGGGCGGGGGCGGTCCCTCGTCCAAGCTCTTCTCGTCGACGCCCTTCCCCGACCCGGGCGCCATCTTCGCCGCCCTGGGCTCGCTGGCCTCGCCGCCGTCGCCTCCGAGCAGCGGCAGCTCGAGCTGGAGCTCGTCCGGCTCATCCAGCTCGTCCAGCAGGTCCAGCGGCGGTTCGAGCTGGAGTTCGTCGAGCGGAGGCGGCTTCAGCGGGGGTAGCAGCTCGGGCGGCTCGAGCGCCGGAGGCGGCTTCTAGCCAGCCACCAGAGGCCAGACGCGCAATCGGCCGGCGGGTCGTCTACACTCGGGCAGCGGCCCTGTGCGCGGCCGCCGAGCGAAGGAGGAGCGGGCCGTGGGTGCCGTGGACACGATGGAGCTCTTCTTCGAACTGCTCAACTCAGGCGATCGCGACGGAGCGGTTGCGCTGATGGACGAGAAGGCGGAGATGCGCGTCCACGTCGGCGACAATGCCCGCACGCTGCGCGGCCTGCGCGAGGTGGGCGGCTGGTTCCTGCGCGCCGAGCCCGGCCTGAAGATGATCCCGGGCGACGTCCGCGACGTCGGCAACACCTACCAGGCCAGCCTGCTCGTTGTGCGGCCGGGGGCACAGGCTCAGCAGCTGGACGCCAGCTTCCGCGTGGAGGCGGGCAAGATCACGGCCATCAACCTGACGCCGCGCTGACGGCGCAGCCGGGCGCGCCTATGGAGTGGGCGTGCCGATGGGGAGAGGCGTCGACGACGACTCTTCTGTCGGCGAGGCCGGCGGAACCCAGGTCTGCCACGGGATGAGGATCTGCTGTCCGACCTCGATGTGGTTCGGGTTCGTGATCAGCGGGTTGGCGGCGATGAGCTGCTGGTAGGTGATGCCGTGACTGGCGGCGATCGAGTTGAGAGTGTCGCCCGACCTGACCAGGTACACCTGGAAGGTCTGCTCGGGCTCGATTGTCGGCGTGTCGGAGGCCGTCTCGCTGGGCGACGAGTCCGCTGCCAGGGATGGGCTGGGCGTGGCGCTGGAGCCTTTGGGGGCGAAGAGCGGGCCCAGGATCAGCAGGACGAAGACGGCCGCCACGCCGATGACCGCCAGCAGCAGGGTCTGGTTGCCGCTCCGGTCGTCACGGGGGCGCAGCCGGGGGAAGTTGTCGTAGCGGGGCGGGTTCTCCCAGGCGGGCCTGGTCACCTGGCGCTTGGAGGCGGGCGGCGTGGTGGTGGAGGCCCCCGGCAGAGTGATCGGCGGCGTGACCGCCGGGGCGACGGTCCGCTTGGGCGCTCCCTCGAAGCCCCACAGCCCGGAGCCGGGGTCGGCGGCGTGGGGCGTGACGCGCAAGGCCTCGGCCGGGGTGGTGCGGCCGCGTCCGCCCGGGAAGGGCGGCGTCTCGGCCGGGGTGCGCGAGCGCTTGCCTGAAGGCGCGGGGGCCGCCCCGCCGGCGACGCCCGCTGCCTCCGCCCGGGCCCATTCGAGGAAGACCGGACAGGCGGCGAAAGCCACCGACAGGCAGTACCGCTCCTGGTGGGAGGTGTCCAGGGGCTCAGGCTCCGCGGTCGCGTAGCAGCGGTGGCGGCTGTCCGAGTAATCCGCCCGGTGGTCTCTGTCGTCGTCGAAGGCCAGGAACGGGCAGGCAGCCCCTCCTTCGCCGTAGGACATCGGGTTCTCGTCGCTCATCCGCCAGATGATACCCGCGGCGCCGACGGCGTGTCTTGACCGGCCTCGGCCACTTGTGGGCGTCCCGGTGCGCCCTGTGAGCCGGGCCGAAGAGGCGGGTGGCGGGAAGCCTCGTCTGGTTGAGAATGCGGGTCTCCGTCGCCGCAGGAGTAGTCCCGATGCGCCTCTTCGAGAACCGGCCGGCTCGCCGCCTCACGCACACGGCTGCCGGCATCCTGGTGGCTGCCTTCGTGGCCGCCTGTGGAAGCTCCGCCGCCACGCCGGCATCGATATCTGCCAGCCTCGCCCCGGCCTCTCCCGCCGCGACCGCCACGCCCGAGCCCACCGCCACACCAACCCCCACGCCCCAGCCGACGCCGGTCGCGGCCGCCTACCCGCTGCCCGAGGCGAAGGTCGAGCTGGTGAAGGTGCTGAGCGGCTTCTCACAGCCGGTGGACGTCGAGAGCATGGGCGACACCCGCCTGTTCGTCGTCGAGCAAACGGGCAAGATCAAGATCGTCGAGAACGGCACCGTCAAGGGCACCTTCCTCGACATCTCGGCCCGAATCAGCTGCTGCTCCGAGCGCGGCCTGCTGGCGCTGGCCTTCCACCCCCAGTACGTTTCGAACGGCCGCTTCTTCGTCCGCTACACGGACAGGACGACCGGCGACGTCAAGATCTCCGAGTTTGCGGTGACGGCGGATCCGGACAGGGCGGATCCCGCGTCCGAGAAGCTGATCATCACCATCCGCCATCGCAGCCACGCCAACCACAACGGCGGCGCGATCGCCTTCGGGCCCGACGGGTACCTCTACGTCGGCACCGGCGACGGCGGAGGCGGCGGCGACCCGGAGGGCAACGGCCAGAAGCTGAGCAGCCTGTCCGGAAAGCTGCTCCGCCTCGACGTCGACAGCACCTCCGAGGGGCGCAACTACGCCATCCCGGCCGACAACCCGTTCACGGGCGAGACGGGCAAGGCGCCCGAGATCTGGGCCTACGGGCTGCGCAACCCCTACGAGTTCAGTTTCGACAGCGCCACGGGCGATCTCTGGATCGCCGACGTAGGCCAGAGCAAGTGGGAGGAAGTGGACCGGGCCGGCTTCGCCGACGGCCTGGGCCGGGGTGCCAACTACGGCTGGAATGTGATGGAGGGGGCCCACTGCTACAACCCGGGCTCGGGCTGCAAGACCGCCGACAAGGTCCTGCCGCTGGCGGAGTACAGCCACGGTTCGGGCGAGTCGACTGGCTGCTCGATCATCGGCGCCTCCGTGTACCGCGGGGCTGCCCGCCCGGACCTGCAGGGCCGCTACCTTTTCGGCGACTACTGCTCGGGCAAGGTGTGGGACGTCTCCGCCGCCGGCCCCAGCCCCCAGACGCCGCAGCTGCTTCTGTCGTCGGGCTTGAACCTCACGGGCTTCGGTGAGGACTCCGACGGCGAGATCTACGCCGTCACCAGCAAGGGCGTCCTGTACCGGCTCCAGTAGTCAAAACCGTCTTTGAGTTACCCTGTGGGCCGTCAACTCCCGAGGAGGACACGATGCCCGCAGCAAATCGGGCCAATCGCGCCACCGGACGCAAGAGCGCGCGGCCGGCCCTGTTCGGCATCTTTGCCGCCCTGGCCCTGGGCTTCGCCCTCGTGGGCTGCGCCGGGGCCGCGAAGACGCCTCAAATCCTGTACATGACCCCCACCCCGTCGCCGACGCCTGAGCCGACGCCGACGCCTGAGCCGACGCCGACGCCTGAAGTCACGCCCCCTCCGACGGTCACGCCGGAACCCACCATCGGGCCCTGCGTCGGCTGGAGCCTCAGCCTCACCCTCAAGATCGTGGGCGGCTCGGCCTGGCAGACCTCGGCAGGCCAGCAGGTGGCTACGGTGGAGATGCGGAACAACGGGCCAGCCATCTGCATCGTGCCGTCCAAGAACCAGCCCTTCCTCCTGAACGGCGACGGTTCGATCCTGCTCGCCGGTGCCGACCCCGGCGAGACCTCCAGCCTGATGCTCGATCCGGGAGGCGTTCTGAAGACCTCGATCCAGACGTCCAACCTGTGTGGCGCGCCGCCCGTCGTCGCGCCCGTCAAGGTAGCCTTCATGTTCCCCGTCACCGGCCTGGTGATCGTCGAGCCCGCCTCCGAGACGGACACCGGCGCCGTGCCCACCTGCTCCGGGGCCTCGGGGACGGTCTCGGGCGACATCCAGATGACTTCCTGGGCACCATAGCCTGCCCGCACCAGCGCTTCGGAGAAGGCCCGCCGTGAGGCGGGCCTTCTTTGCGTCCCGGATCGGCCAGGGGTGCCGGATCGTCGAGCGGGCCACCGATTCACGCCCGCAGAGGCGCCTCTCGCAGGGCCCCGGCCCGCGTCGCGGTTCGCCCCCAGCCTTCGATTGACACGGCGCATCGCGCCGTCAACACTTGCACGCGGCCGAGGCCCGGCGGTCCGACTGACGTCCCCCGCCCCGGCCCAGCATCCCGAACCGGGAGGTAATCGATGTCCCTGGTCACCCGCTGGCTCAAGCCCAGCGTCACGGTCTACGCCCACTGCGACATCCCATGCGGCATCTACGACCCGCACTCGGCCGAGCTGGCCGCACGGACCGTGGCCCGCATGGTCGAGCTGATCGGCCAGCTCCCCAAGGAGAATCCGAGCGAGGCCGACCGGGCCAAGTTCGTGCGCTGCGTCGCGATCAAGGAACAGCACGCCGAGATCGTGAAGCGCGAAGTCCAGGTCATCTGGAGCGACTACTTCAAGCCCGAGCACCTGGAGCGCTACCCCGACCTGCACGATCGGGTCTGGAAGATCCTCAAGCTCGCCGGCAAGAACAAGCAGAACATCGACGCCACGGCCGCAGCCGAGCTCGAGGCCGCGGTCAAGGAGTTCTCGGACATCTTCTGGTCGACCAAGAAGTAGAGGGCCCGCGCGGCATGAGATCCGCGGTTTTCGGGCTGGGCTCGCTGCGCGGGCCGTGGCGAGTCACCGTGGCCGAGGAGAGCATGAGCCCGGCCCTCAAGCCGGGAGACTGGCTCCTCCTCGACCCGATCGTTCGCCGCTGGCCCCGGCGCGGCAGCACCGTGGTCGTGCGTGAGCCGGGCAGCGATCTTCTGGTCGTCAAGCGAGTGGCGGCCGGACCGGGCGACACCGTCTTCGCCGGCGGCCAGCGAGTTCGGCTGGTCCGCGAGGCCTGGCTGCTGGGCGACGACGAGAGCTGCTCGGTCGATTCCCGCCAGTACGGCCCTGTGCCGCGGGAGGCGCTGGTGGCGCGGGTCTGGCTGCGCTACTGGCCGCTGCGCCGGGCGGGCCTTGTCCGGCGGCCCAACCCGCCCCGCCGGCTCGTGAGCTCCGGCCCGGATGAGGAAGCGGCGACGGACAGCTAGGTGCGACCGATCAGCTCGCCCGCCGCCAGCTCGATCATCTCCGGGTCGCGCGGCAGCAGGTCCTGGAGCATGATCCGCTGCACCCCGGCCGCGGCGAAGGCCGCTACCGCGGCCCGGGCCTGCCCAGGAGTGCCCGCCACCCAGCGCGGCCGGCGCGCTTCCAGCCACGCCCCGGCGTCGTGCTCCTCGGCCTGGACGAATGCCACCTGAGCAGCGGCCCGCCGTGCCACTTCCGCCTCGTCGGCGCCGATCAGGATGCCCGCCATGACCGAGCGCGCAATCGTGGCCGGGTCTCGATCGATCTTGTGGCACTCGTCGTCGAGGCGGGCGAAGGCCTCGGCGCAGGCCTCCGGCCCGGAGCTGGACATGTTGTACTCGTCGGCATAGCGAGCCGCGAGGCGCAGCGAGCGCGGGCTGCCCTCGCCACCGACGATGATCGGCGGCCGCGGCTTCTGGACGGGCTTGGGTTGGAAGGCCGCGCCTTCGACGCGAATCTGGTGACCCTGGAACGACCAGCCGTCCGGCTCCTGCCACAGGCCGTGCAGGATCGCCAGCTCGTCCTCCATCAGATCGGCCCGGTCCTTGATCGGGGGGAAGGCCAGGCCCAGAGCGGCATGCTCGGCCTCGTTCCAGCCGGCGCCTACTCCCACTTCCGCCCGGCCGCCGCTCATCTCGTCGACGGTGGTGACGACTTTCGCGAAGGAGCCCGGGTGGCGGAACGTGACCGGCGATACCAGCACGCCCAGGCGGATCCGTTCGGTCTCGCGGGCCAGCCCCGCCAGAACGGTCCAGGCATCGGTCGTGGCCACATTGGCCGGGCCCGGGAAGCTGCGGTAGTGGTCGGACCGAAAGAGAGCCTCGAAGCCCAGGCGTTCGGCCAGGCGGGCCAGCTCGAGCTGGTCGAGGTAGCTCAGGCCCTGCTGGGCCTCGATCATGAGGGCGAATCGCATGGCCGCCTCCAGGCATATTGGTGCGAACGGATGATGCCTCCGGCGGCGGAATCGCGCACCCTTGCTGCAAGAAGTCTCGCAGGCCGGTAGACTTCCCCAGTCGCCGGAGGGGGCCTGGCGACATCCGTCGCAATCCCCTCAGGCGGGCCGGCTCCCCCTCACCGGCCCGCCTTCTTTGCCCTCGCCACCGTCCGCGACCGGCCGTTTCATACTGTCGCCATGCCCGGACCGATCAGCCTCCCAGATCCGCCGCTCTCCGACGGGACGGTATCGCTGCGTCCCTTCCGCCCGGACGACGTGCCGGCGATCGTCGCCGCCTGCCAGGACCCCGAGATCCAGCGCTGGATCCCGATGATCCCGGTCCCCTACACGGAAGACGACGCCCGCGGCTACGTCCTCATGACCCTCAAGTCGCTGCAGGAGGGCAGCTCGGCCGAGGTGGCGATCGTGGACGCGGCCTCGGACCGCCTGCTCGGCTCGATCGGCGTCCACCTGGGACCCAACCCCCGCCGCTACTCGATCGGCTACTGGGTGGCACCGGATGCTCGGCGCCGTGGCGTGGCCAGGCGCGCCCTGCGGCTGATGACCCGCTGGAGCTTCGCCCAGTTCGGCATCGAGCGGCTGGCCCTGTGGACGTTGATCGGCAACCTGCCGTCGCAGGCTGTGGCGGAGAAGGCGGGCTTCCGCTACGAGGGTGTGGCGCGCAACTGGGACAAGGACCGTGACGGCCGGCCCATCAACTGCGAGATGTACGCCATGACGCCGGAGGATCTGGCCGAGAGCTAGTGGCGCTCGGGCGGCTTCGATCCCTTCGCCGGCCTGGCAGCCTGGGGCGGATCGGCCGCGCCGGCGGCCTCATCGTCGGCTCGCCGTGAGCCTTCGACCAGCATCCGGCAGGCCTCGCGCATGCTGTCGGTGACCCGAATCAGTTCCAGGTCTTGCGGCGCGATCGCGCCCCGCGCCACGACCTCCTTGCGGATCCAGTCGAGCAGCCCGCCCCAGTATTCCGACCCGATCAGCACCACCGGGAAGTGGCGAATCTTGCCGGTCTGGATGAGGGTCAGCGACTCGAACAGCTCGTCCAGCGTGCCGAAGCCGCCGGGGAAGATGGCGAAGCCGTCGGCGTATTTGACGAACATCGTCTTGCGGGCGAAGAAGTAGCGGAACTCGACGGCCAGGTCGACATACTGGTTGACCGACTGCTCGTGGGGCAGTTCGATGTTGCAGCCGATCGACAGCCCGCCGGCATCGTGCGCTCCCCGGTTGGCCGCCTCCATGATCCCGGGGCCGCCGCCGGTGATGACAGCGTAGCCCTCGTGCACCAGCCGGGTGGCCAGCTCGCGAGCCTTGGCATAGTTGGGGTCTTCTTCGAAAACCCTCGCCGAGCCGAAGATCGTGATCGCCTTGCCGATGCCGGCCATGGCGTCGAAGCCTTCGACGAACTCGGACAGGATGCGCAACGAGCGCCACGGGTCGGAATCGAGGAAGGCCGGCCGGTGGCGGCGCGAAAGCAGGCGCTCGTCCTCGGTCCTGACTTCGGGCTTGAGGATCTCGGCGGCCTTGGGGCGATAGGTGACACGCCCGCTCCGGCGCCGATCGTGGTTGCCCCCGTTGTGGTTGTTAGGCATCTGTTCTCCTGTATGCGAAGAGGATGCCACGACAGGGCCCGAGGCGCCTGCGCCGGTCTCCGTACGCTCCGACCCCTACCCCTTGCCGGCAGCCAGCCAGGCCTTCCAGGTCGCCTCGGCCGGGCCGGCGGTGAAGGCGTTGCCGAAGCGGACAAGGGGCAGCCGAAGGAGGGCGTCGTCGGCCAGCAGCCGGGTCGTTATCTCGCTGGCGTCCAGGCGCATGTGGCCCAGGCCCAGGTCCCGGTAGCGCCGTCCTTCAGTGTCCAGCAGCGCCTCGGCGCCGAGCCGTTCCACGAACCGCCGCAGCTCCCCCGGCGCGATCGGCCTACGCTGCAGGTCCACGTACTGGACCGCCACGCGCCTCTCCTTGAAGAAGCGCAGGGCGGCCCGGGTGGGCCTCGAATCCGTAAGGCCGAAGATCTGGACGCTGGGAGCGGGCGGGGCGGGCATGCCCGAATGATGGCCGATCGGGGGACGATCGGTCAGACTTCCCGGCGTGACGAGCGAGCGGCCAGCCATCGCCGAGACCAGCCTCTACGCGCCCGTGAAACGCTTCCTGGAGGAGCGCGGCTTCGAGGTGCGGGCGGAGGTGCACGGCTGCGACGTAGTGGCCGTCCGCGACGAAGAGATGGTCGTCGTGGAGCTGAAGACGGCCATGAATTTGGCCCTCATCCTGCAGGGCATCGACCGCCTCAAGCTGACCGATTCGGTCTACCTGGCCATACCCGCGCCCAGGCGGGGTCAGATGGCCCGCTGGTCGGAGACGGTCCAGCTCTGCAGGCGGGTCGGGCTCGGCCTTCTGGTCGTGAGACCCAACGCCCGCATCGGCTGTGGAGTTGACGTCGTGGCGGACCCGGAGCCCTACAAGCCTCGCCAGGCCAAGGCCAGGCGGCAGCGAGTCCTGGGCGAGTTCCGGGGCCGGTCCGGCGACCACAACCTCGGAGGCAGCGCCAGGGAGCTCCGGATCACCGCCTACCGCGAGGCCGCCCTGCTCGTGGCGGACGAGCTCCGGCGATCAGGCCCGGCCGCCGTCCGCGACATCCGCCGGGCCACCGGCTGCACCCGGGCGGGCAACATCCTGGCCAAGAACTACTACGGCTGGTTCGAACGCCAGGCGCCCGGCATCTACGGCCTGGCCGATGAAGGCGCCGCGGCTCTCGACCGCATGGCTCAAGTGCTGGAGACGGCAACGCGGCGCCGCGACAAGGCCGCTCCTTGAAGAAGTGCAGCGCCGCCCGCGTCGGCTCGAATTGCCGAGGCCCAGCCTACGAGGCCAGAGACGGCGGCTGCGCCAGGATGATGGCGACGGCGAGGGCGGCCAGGCTCCCGGCCACGACCCAGAAGGCGCACCAGGCGATGGCGAACCAGGGACGCTCGCGCAGGCGTAGATAGGGGGATTCGAGCCGACCTATCTGTAGCCGCGCGTCCCTGAGGCTCTCCATGACAGGCTCGCCCCTGGCCACCTTGCGACAGGCCTCCTGCACGACGACGAACGCCAGCTGCTGCTTGCGCGTGAGGTCGTCAGGGATGGCAGCCACGGCGTTCCTGACTTCTGCCATGCCATCACGGCCGGTGAGTTCGAACACCACCTGCTCCGAAATGCGGCTCTTGCGCGCGATCTCAGCCGGATCGGAGGGATGCCAGCCGTCGAGGATGCCACGAGCAGCCGCCAGATCGCCCTTCCTGGCAAGTGCAGCGGCCCGAATGAACTTCGCTGTCGCGTCATCCCGTTCGCCGATCCGACGCAGCATCGTGTCCTCATCCGTCGGCACCTCAGGGTTGCCGTCGACGAGCGCCCAGCTCCACCTCGACGAGGCACGGAAGAAGGACATCAGCTCCCGCGCCGGGCCCAGCGGCCTCTCTATGAAGAAGTAGGACACCGCGGCGTACAGCGGCACCACCATGGCGACGAACCCCGCAGAGACGAGCGCGAACCCCCAATTGCCCGGCAGCAGCCTGTAGAGCCCGGTGATCGCTGCCGCCACCACGAGCACCGCAAACACCGCCAGGGCGCCGATGCTCACCCGGCGAGCGCGATCTGCGAGTCGCTTCGTCTCTGCCTTCAGCGCACTGTTGAGGGGGTCGCAGCTCCGATCAGGTGACAAGTGGCGGTCCTCCCAGGGTCACAGCGGCAGGCGTGGTCAGGCCCCATTGTGGGAGAAACGAGGTGGCCGGCGCTCGGCGCCGAAGCGCTGACCCTCGCATCTACTGGTGGCCGATCGGGTCGGGTACCATCAGCGCAAGGAGGTGCGGCGTGGCGTGGTTCACCGTTCAACTGGAGGACAAGCCCGGCGCGCTGGCGCGCATGGCGGACGCGCTCGGCAAGAAGGGCATCAACATCACGTCGATCGTCGGCGTGGCTGAGGACACGGGCGGGGCGCTGATGCTCTCGACGAGCGACCCGGCCGGCACCAGGGCCGCCTTCAAGGCGCTCAAGCTCGAGTTCGAGGAGCACAACCCGGACGCCGAGCCGACGCTGGACGACACGTCGAAGGCAACCGGCCTGCGCGGGAGCTGACGAGATGGCCAGGACCGAAGCCACCGCCCCGACAGTCGCCGTACGCCTCGACTACGTCGACCGGCCGGACGCCATCGCCGACATCTCCACCCACGTTGCCGGAGCCGGCGGCACCGTCCGCACCCTGAGCACGGTCCGCCGCTGGACCGAACCCGACGGCGCCCACCTGGTGGAGGTCGAGCTGGAGGTCGAAGGCCTGGCCGAGGACAAGGTGACCGGCATCCTCGACCAGCTGCCCGGCCTGCGTGCCTGCCGCCTGACGGCCGCCCTGGACAAGGTCTTTGGCAAGCGCCTCATCGTCATCGGCGGCGGAGCGCAGATCGCCCAGGCCGTTCTGGGAGCGGTCAGCGAGGCCGATCGCCACAACCTGCGTGGCGAGAAGATCAGCGTCGACACGATCCCGCTCGTGGGCGAGCAGAACCTGGCCCAGGCGGTCCGGGCCGTGGCCGACCTGGATCGCGCCCGGGCCCTGCTCCTGGCCGGTTCGATCATGGGCGGCGAGATCACCAAGGCCGTCAAGGAGCTTCAGTCGGCCGGCATCCCGGTCATCTGCCTGAACATGGTGGGCACGGTGCCGGAGGTGGCGGACCTGGTAGTGACCGACCCGGTCCAGGCCGGCACGATGGCCGTCATGGGCATCGCCGATACCGCCAAGTTCGACCTCGCCCGCCAGAAGGGCCGGCGCTACTAGGCGCTCGGCGGCGGCGCGGCGGGAGGAAGCGAATGCGCATCGCGACCTGGAACGTCAACTCCCTCAAGGCCCGGCTGCCGCGGGTTGAGGAGTGGCTGGTCCAGCGCCAGCCCGACGTGTTGCTGATGCAGGAGACGAAGCTCGCCGACGATGCCGCGCCCGAGATGGCATTCCGCATGGCCGGCTACGAGCTGGCCCACCACGGCGAGGGGCGCTGGAACGGAGTTGCCATCGCCAGCCGGGTCGGGATCGAGGACGTTGTGACCAACTTCGGCGACGGACCGCTGCTGCGCAACCCGGCCGTCGAGCCGATCGCCGAGGCAGTCGAGGCGGAGGCCTCTCTCGCCACCGGCGACGAGGCCCGCATGATAGGCGCCGTCTGCGGCGGCGTCCGGGTCGTCAGCATCTACGCCCCCAACGGCAGAGCCCTCGACACGCCCTTCTACCTGGCCAAGCTGGCCTGGTTCGAGCGTCTGGCTCGCTGGCTGCGCGAGACGCGCGACCCGGCCGAGAAGCTGGTCATCGGCGGTGACTTCAACGTCGCACCCGAGGACGCCGACGTCTACGACATGGCTGCCTTCGCCGGCTCCACCCACGTGTCGGAGCCCGAGCGCGCGGCCCTGGCCGCGCTGCGCGAGTGGGGCCTGGTGGACGTGTACCGTATCCACCACCCGGAGACGGGCAAGTTCAGCTGGTGGGATTACCGGGCCGGCAACTTCCACAAGGGGCTGGGGATGCGCATCGACCTCCTCTACGCCACCCGCTCCGTGGCCGATGCCTCGACCGGCACCGAGATAGACCGGGACGCCCGCAAGGGCAAGCTGCCCTCCGACCATGCCCCGGTCTGGATCGACCTGGCCTGGCAAGCCGGCTGAACGAACGCCGTCATCGCAGCCTGGCGAAGGAGTGCCGGAGAGTGGATCC
>Ga0315555_1000612_pt1 | contig 25462 bp, 14 predicted proteins | sample SalMarSW160380MG_FD_202113 | JGI IMG/M metagenome (GOLD analysis project Ga0315555, IMG submission 202113) | Salt marsh sediment microbial communities from the Plum Island Ecosystem LTER, Massachusetts, United States - Salt Marsh Sediment SW1603-80 ... | reverse complement strand
GCAAATATTATCAGAATTTTTTTCATAAGACGTCTACCCGGAAAAACATTTCAATTGATAGTTATCTGCTTTATTCAGAAATGCAAATATTAATATCAGAATGTTCCGGATACCAGTAAAAAAATCTCACAGGCATGTAATTTTTATCACAGAAAGGGCGGTTGGTGCGAAAAGGCAGGATCCAAGATTAAATAAAATCATCGATTAGTTAATTCCTGATTACTGGATTCAGGATCCTTGTTTCTGGTTACTGGTTACTGGTTACTGCTTTCGGCTTTCCCGCACGTTGCGCTTTGCGTATTGTGCCTTGAGTTTTTTTATTCTTTGGTCTTCTTTTCTTGTATCTTGACAATGTCTTTCCTGTTTAGTCTATTGTCTTTTAAATTGAATGATTATTAAATCGTTTTCAGAGGTTAAAAAATGAAAATTCCGAAATTTTTTGTTGTATTTAGTTTGTTACCCCTCGCTCCTCATAATGGCAAAATATTCCTGCGTGTGTCCCCAGCGGTACCTGATCATTATTTATTGTTTATTGATAAAATCCGACCTGTTTCCTAATTTTGAAGAAAAAGCGGGTCGGTGATAATCATGGATGTAAGACGCGTCAGAACGGAACTCCCGGATTCCCGGCGGCAGCAACTATATATGAAAGCAGTAATGATTGCACTGGGTGGAAATTTACTGCTGGCGGTATCAAAAGCGCTGCTGGCCTGGATATCGGGCAGCAGCGCGGTCTTTTCAGATGCCGCGAATTCCGTCTCCGATACGTTTTACAGTATATTAATGGGAGTTGGACTGTATCTGTCCCAACGGCCGGCAGATGAGAGTCATCCGCAGGGCCATAGCCGATTTGAACCATTTGTCAGTTTATTTATTGCCATCGGTATGGGAACCGCAGGTACCTTTGCCATCTGGCAAAGCATCCAGCGATTTCTCGGAAAAAGTATGGCCATTGAGACCGGCTGGCCAACTGTTGTGCTGATGGGAGCAGCGCTGGTAAAAGTGGGGATGTACAGGAATGTGAGAAAGATCGGGGAGGAGACCAACAGTCCCGCAATCCGTGCCAGTGCCAATGATAATCTATCGGACGTTCTCACTTCCATTGCGGCCCTGGCCGGTGTGTGGGGTTCAAGATACGTTAATCCGGTTTTGGATCAGGTTGCGGGTCTGGTCGTTGGTCTCTGGATTTTCCGGGCCACCTGGAAAATTCTGGCAGAGAATTTTGGTTACATGGCCGGTCGCGGTGCTTCTCCCGAACTTATTCATAAAATAGTCGAAACAGCCTCCCGGGTATCCGGGGTTCTGAATGTTCACCAGGTGGTGTCCGATTATGTTGGACCCCAGTTGCGGGTTGATATGCACGTTGATGTGGATGCAGCCATTTCTCTGAAACGCGCCCATTCCATTGCAGAAGAAATTAAGAAAAACGTGGAAGCTTTGCCGGAAGTTGATCTGGTTTTTGTTCATCTTGAACCCAAAGAAGTCAGGTAAAGTTGTGGATCAGCCTGGCGCCTGACATGAGTTAAGAATGCCCGATTGTATGACCCCAATATAGCGATCCGCCATCTGCATTTAACCGGAGACTATAAATAAGAAAAGTGCAATGTGCCGTTGTATGCTCTTTGCAGTCTGCTGAACGCAGAAGAACCAGTATATAATTGACAGAACTGTCCAACATCCGGTTGCCAGCACCCGGAATCAGATTACACATGGTGCCAGAATTTTCTCGTTTGACGTCCGAAGTTAAAGTTGAAAAAATTTTGAAATTGAAGTAAAAGTTAACGGTAAACAGAAGAAATATCATTACCGGGTGGAAATATTTAACTGGCAAGCCTGCCAGCAGGGTGAAGAACGGGCCATCTGTCTGAAAAACATGCTGACTCATTATGATAAAAACTGGCAGCTGATTAACATTGGTGAAGCCACTGATGAATATATCCACTTGACCTTCAGGCAGAAACAGTAAAGATGCACAGAGGGGCGAATTTTTTGTCCAAGTGCATTGAAAAATTAATATTCCGACGTGCACTTCTTGTTAAAGTTATAGATCATCTGTTCTTTTCTGACCAGTAAGTCCCTGCCCGATTATTTGTAAAAAATAAAAAAATATTAGTGTAACTTTTTCATTTCATAAAAAGTAAATACCCGTTGTTCTACCTAACGGTAGGTAGTAGATTAGATCACAATTAATAGGGAACTATTAAAATGAATGATACTTTGCCTGATTTCCTGAATGTTCATGATACCCGGGGGAAAATTTTCAGTGCGGCCGCTCGTTTATTCGCGGAGAAAGGATATAATGGTGTATCCATGCGTGAAATATCCGAGTTGACCGGCGTGTCCAAACCTACTATTTACTATTATTTCAGGAACAAGGAGGGTATTTATACCTCGCTGATGGAGGCAAGCCTGCACTATAACATCGAAAAATTCCGTCAGCTTATTCAGAAAGATATTCCCGTCAAACAAAAAATTATTGAGTTGATGAAAATCCGGTTCCAACAGGTTCTGGATTATCCGGCATTGGCCAAATTTTTTATGACTCTGATGACCGGTGCCGAGAAACTCCCTTTTTTGCAACACCTGATGTATGAAGCCACGGAACGACGCCGGCTGTTGTTTAACCTGATCAGGGAAGGGGCGGAAAAGGGTGAATTTGGTACCACTGCCCATTCCGAACTGGCAACTGAAATTTTTGTAGGCGCTATGATCCATTTCATTATTAAACAACTGAATACACCGGAAAAAATTCTGTCTGATAAACTAGCCGAAGAGATTGTTGAAATCCTGTTCAAGGGTTTGAATGAATAACAGACTTTTTGAATGATTTTAGGTATCAAGGAGAGTGAATCATGGCTGTTAAAAATACCGTATTAATTGTGATAATGTTAACATTTTGCTTTTTTTTGCAGGGTACGTCCCAGGAAACTTTTGATCTGACTCTGGAAAAAAGCGTTGACATGGCCCTGCAGTATGATCCGGAATACCAGATAACCCGAAAGGAGATTGAAAAGGCCAAAGCGGATGTGCTGGGATCTTATGCCGGTATTCTTCCACAACTGGATGCATACGCCAACTATCAGAGGGCCTGGAAAATCCAGGAGAGTACCATCCCGAATTTCATAAAAGCCATGCTGGGCCCTCTGGCCACCCCGGATATGCCTGACTATGTTAAGCTTTCTTTCGGTTTGAAAAACACCTTTCTTTATGGAGCCAGGGTAAATCTGCCCTTATTCCAGGGAGGGGCGGGAATCGCGGGTATAAGGGCTGCCAAAGCTGCCAAGCAAGCCACCCGGCATAATCTGGAAATCCACCGCCAGATTCTGATATTTAATACAGTGAATGCTTTCTATACCTGTATGTTGACAAAAGAGATGGTAAATGTCCAGGAAGATGCCCTGAATCAGGCAAAGGCTAATCTGGAAGTGGTTCTGAAAAAACATACGGTGGGTGCTGCCTCCGGATTTGACAAGATGCGTGCCGAGGTAGAAGTAGCAAATCAACAACCCCTTGTGATAAATGCTCGCAACAATTATCAGTCCGCCCTCACCCAGCTGCGTGCCCTGCTGGGATTGCAAAAGGGTATAGAACTAAATCTGATAGGAGAATTTGTATACGCAGAAGCTACCTATGATAGTCTTTCACTAGATCAACTGCAGGCTCTGGCAGTCTCCGCCCGCCCGGAACTCATGATTATGAAGCAACAGCGAACTATCTCCGGAATGGGCATTGTTATGGCCCGCAGTAATTTTTTGCCCAAAGTTTTTTTCAGCACGGATTATTCTTATATGGCCATGCAAAATGATTTACACTTACGGCAGGAAAACTTCAGCGAAGGTCTGATCTCCACTATTAACCTGCAAATTCCGATTTTCCACGGATTCAGTTCTACCCGGCAGTATCAAAAAGCCAAACTCGATTTTAAAATTACCCTGGATATGGAAAAACAGATGCTGGATGTAATAAATGCTGATGTGGAATTCTCTTATAATAAGTTCCGGGAAGCAAAAGAAAAATATTCATCAGCAAATGAAACGGTTTCACTGGCCAGCGAAGCTCTGCGCCTGGCAAACCTCATGTATCAGGAAGGAACCAATACCCAGGTGGATGTTATGAGTTCACGCCTGGCGCTAACCCAGGCCCAGATGAATTATGTTAGTTCCATCTATGAATACCAGATTTCCCGCTATCAGCTGCGTAAAGCTACCGGTTCTCTGCAGGGTATTTTGCAGGACTGATCGCTCAACATGTGTGGGAGAGACCATATATAACAATTTAAGAGCAGGAGATAAATCATGAAAACCTTGAAAATTCTTCTTCTAATCATTGCGATTCTGTTGAGCCTCGGAACGGGATGCCAGCGTTCCAATGGCCGTCTGTCAGAACAGGAAGAGAAAATTCCGGTTGAGGTATCTTCCGTGAAATTGGGGCAGGTGACACAATCAATTCGGTACAGCGGAGACATCATGGCTGAAGTGGAAGTGAAGGTATACTCAAAAATTCCTGACCGGATTGAAACATTTTATGTTGATGAAGGGGATTTTGTGCACAAAGGGACCAAAATCGCCACGGTTCTGGCCACAACCATAGAACAGGCTGTACTTCAGGCAAAGGCGGCTCTGGTAGCTGCGAAAGCACAGGAAGCAAATTTACACGTGGAGTATGATAGGGCAGCACGGCTGTTCCGTGAAAACGCCATGAGCCAGCAGCAGTATGATGCGGTGAGTACACAGTATGAGTCGGTTCAGGCGCAGGTGCAGCAGGCGGAAGCGGCACTAGCCAGCATGAAAAGCCAACTGAATGATGCCACCCTTACCGCCCCCATCTCCGGAGTCATCGGCAAAAGATATTATGAAGCCGGAGACATGGCTAATCCCTCCCTGCCGGTGGTAAAAATTGTGCAGATGAAACGTGTTACAATTGAATTTGATGCCACCGAGGAAGATCTGGGAAAACTAACCACCGGACAAACAGCACAGGTTGTGGTAAAAGCGTTCCCCGATCAATCCTTTCAGGGTAATGTCAGTAAAATTTCACCTATTCTGGATCCGGCCACCCGCATGGCGGAAGTGGAAGTCCTGGTGGACAATGAGCAGGGATTACTTAAACCCGGCATGTATGCCGAAGTGGAAGTAATTACCGGCATTATTGAGAATGTCATGGTTGTTCCCCGTTTTGCCGCCATTGAAAGTACCATCCTTCAGAAAATTGGGGAAGAAGACCGTGTAATTAAAAATTATTATGTCTTTGTTGTGGACAGTAACCGGGCGGTGCAAAAAAAACTGGACATCCTTTATGCCAATCATCGCTGGCTGGCAGTTAAATCCGGAATTGAAATTGGTGACCGGCTGGTGGTATCGGGACAGAATAATTTACGGGAAGGAATGGCGGTTTTAGTCAGTCAGGAAGAGGAGAAATAACTATGAAAATAACCGGAATTGCCATAAAACGTGGTGTAACTTTTTTCATGATTTACCTGATTGCGGTGGGTTTTGGCCTGTTCTCCCTTTCCCAGCTAAAGGTAGATCTCTACCCTAAACTGGAATTTCCGGTGCTGGCTATAATTACCCAGTACACCGGTGTCGGCCCTTTTGATATGGAAAATGTAATTACCAGACCGGTGGAGGAAACCGTTTCATCGGTGGAAAATGTGAAAAAAGTAAGTTCCACGTCCACGCAGGGCCTGTCTCTTATTACCCTGGAATTTGAATGGGGAACCGATATGGATCAGGCCGAGATTGATGTACGGAATAACCTGGAATATATTCGGGATGCATTGCCGGCTGATATTACCCAACCCATGGTTTTTAGTTTCGATCCCTCTTCTCAACCTATACTGTATCTGGCTGTAACTTCGGAATTACACGGACAGGCCGAATTGCGCCGGATATCGGAACATGATATAGAACCACGGATCGAACGTATTCCCGGTGTGGCCTCTGCATTCACCATGGGAGGCATGCGGCGGGAAATAAAGGTACTGGCAGAGCCGGTTCGGATGAGGGCCCACAAAATATCCATTGACCAGATTATTGCCGCCTTACGGGCTAATAACCTTCAGCTGCCCTCTGGCTGGATTGAAAATGACCGACAGGAATTTACATTGCAGACCGCCGGTGAATATGGGTCTGTTGAGCAAATTGAAAATACCAGTTTGCTTTTCACGGGAAATTCAAGAATTCACGTGAAGGACGTAGCCACGGTGGTTGATGGATTTGCCGAACAGCGCCAGAAAGTCTGGAATAATAACCATCCGGCGGTGATGCTGATGGTGATGAAACAGTCCGATGCCAATACAGTTACGGTTTGCCGGGAGGTTCTGGGGCAGATTAACCGAATTGAATCGGAACTTCCCAGGGGGGTAAAATTAAACACGGTTGTTGACTTTTCCACCTTCATTACCCGTTCCATGTCCAATCTGGGGAGCACCGCTTTACAGGCCATAGCATTAACCTTGCTGGTGCTGTTGTTTTTCCTGCGCAACATCCGAAGCTCCTTAATTGTTGCGGTTTCTATCCCGGTATCCATGATTGTGACGTTTGCAGTAATGGATCAGACCGGCCTGACCCTGAATATCATTTCCATGGCAGGGCTGGCACTGGCAGTGGGCATGCTGGTAGATAATGCCATTGTGGTGATTGAAAGTATTTTCCGTCACCGTGAGGAAGGAGAAGAAGCACGTGATGCCGCAGATAAGGGAACCGGGGAAGTGGCAATGGCCATTACCGCCTCCACTCTCACTACCCTGGCGGTGTTTGTACCTGTCCTGTTTGTCCCGGGTATTGCCGGGGAGTTATTCAATGAAATGGTGATTACTATTATCTTTTCACTTACCGTATCACTGCTGGTAGCTCTTACCCTGGTTCCGCTATTAACCTCCCGGTTTCTTAGCCTGCGGCCAAAAACCTCTGAAAACAATTTCTGGAAAACGGCAGCAAACCGCATAGGCGGTTGGCTTGAAGCTTTGCAACAAAGATACGGAACGGCTCTCACATGGTCCCTGCATCATCGCTGGACGGTAATCCTGTCCGTTTCGGTTCTGTTAATTTTCTCTGTGGTTATCATGGCCATGCTGGGGGGAGAATTCATGCCTGAAAATGATATGGGTTTTATTTCCATCACCGTTGACCGTACTCCCGGAACCAGCCTGGAGTCCATGGAAAATAGTATGTATGAGCTGAACCAGATGATCATTGATAATGTCCCCGAACTGGAAAATGTGTATTCCAACTTCGGGCAGGGTGAGGGAATTATGGCATTCTTCTCCTCGCGGGGATCCAGCGAAGGGGATGTGACCATGCGGTTGAAGAACCTGGGTGAACGGAATCGCAGCATGTTTGACATACGGGATGATCTACGGGAGCGCTTTAAAAAACTGCCCGATGTGGAAGCACGGTTTGAAGATCGCGGCAATGCAGCCATGTTCGGAGGCGGTTCGGACATCATGATCGAAATATTCGGCCATGATCTGCAGATCGGAGAAACCCTGGCTCAGCAGATTCTGGAAAAGGTAAGGAAAATAAAGGGGGTCGCCGAGGCGGAAACCAGCTTTAAGGAATCCGCTCCGGAATTGCGCATTGAACTGGACCGTCAGCGTATTGCGGATCTGGGATTAAGTACTGCCCAGATTGGCCAGGTGGTCAGCAGCGGTGTTCTGGGTACAGTAGCCACACAATTCAGGGAAGGTGGCGATGAATATGATATCCGGGTACAGTTGGCTGAAGCTGCCCGCAATAATAAAACTGATATTGAAAATATTCTGCTAACCACGCCTGCGGGAAAACAGATTCCGCTGCGGGCGGTAGCTGCTGTTAATTATTCCAGAGCGCCCAAGGAGATTAAGCGCGAAGACCAGGAACGTATGGTCAGTGTTAATATCAGTGTGTCAGGTCGGGATTTGCAGAGCGTCACCCGGGATGTACGCAGCGCGTTAAAGCAGGTTCCGGTTCCCAATGACTTCCGGGTGGATATCGGCGGTACCGCAGAAGAACAGCAGAAATCATTCCAATACCTGGGGCTGGCTTTCCTGGTAGCCATTCTCCTGACCTATATGGTGATGGCATCGCAGTTCGAATCTTTCCTGGATCCGTTTGTCATTATGTTTACAATTCCACTATCGTTTATCGGAGTCGCATTTGGCCTCCTGATAACCGGTACTGATCTCAGTGTAATGGCCTTAATCGGACTGGTGATGCTGGTCGGTATTGTAGTGAATAATGGAATTGTACTGGTGGATTATATTAATCAGTTGCGGGAGCGGGGATATGAACTGTTTGATGCCATTCTACACGGCGGCCAGGTGCGCATGAGGCCGGTGCTGATGACGGCGCTGACCACCATTCTGGCCATGCTGCCGCTGGCTTTGGGTATCGGAGAAAGCGGTGAAAGCTGGGCACCTATGGCCCGCGCCGTTATGGGTGGTCTCTCGGTGGCCACCGTGCTGACCCTGGTTGTGGTACCGGTCATTTATGCGACAGTGGAAATATTCTCCGATAAGGTTCGTGCCAGGCTGGCTCGGAGAAAGGCAAGAAAATACGGTCAAGACCTGTCGCCGGATAAAGCCTGAACCGGCAATGTGTCTATTACCTGCTGCGGTTTGCTTGGCAGGGGTGTAAAACGTTTCTGAATATTATTTTTTCGGAAACCAATGTGAAAAGACCGGGCTGAATAGTGATATGGCGGGAAATCCTGTTCAGGATGTGGACACCACGTATGCGGCGGTGATGCCGAAAAACAGTTTAATAATAGGGCGCCTCTCTCAAGGCACAGAAAAATATCTTTTCTTGGGAGAGTAATAATGCCCGGAGAGTCTCTCCTAAAGCGGATATCATCACGAAGTTAATAAAAATTGAAATGATTAGTGCCTTAGCTCCGTAAAATAAATTCTAAATCATTGATTTTTAATAAATTTTGAATAATTGCAAAATAAGTGTCATTGTCACGGGAGGGACCACTCCGTGGCGAGGAGTAAAACGACGAAGCAATCCCCTTAAGATTTCTACAATATTATCCCTCCTTGGGACCAAATCAGGAACAGGGAGATTGCCTACCTGCCTGTCCGATGCCAGGCGGGCAGCAGGCAGGCCGCGACATCCATGTCTCGCCACATAGTGGTCACTTCTGTGACAATGAGAGCGTGTGAGTTTTCGGAGCTAAGGCATAAATCGTATTCAAATAAACGTTTAATATTGATTTTTTTAATATTTAATTGCAATTTTAAGCAGAGATTAACTTATTAACGAAAAAATATTCTTTATTGGGATAAAATCAATATTATGAAGGGAGAATCATGTGTGAGTTTTGTACTCAGCACGGGGAAGGGGAAAAATGGTACCTGAATGCCAGCAATTATGCGACTGAACTGCTGGATGAACTGAATCGTCAGAAGTTTATTGAACACTTTTATTACAGGGTCATTCTGAAAGGGAACCGGGAAATATCCCTGCTGGAAAAATTATTTAGAGGCCGGATATCTCTGCCCCTGAAAATTCGAGCCCGTGTTACTGAACAACATAAAAAATCACATTTCGGACAGATTATTCCCATGGAGGAAATTCCCAATGTGCTGGCAATGGCGACTTCGGTCACCCGGATTACCTGCGGTTGCCAGTGGGCGGCCGAGAAAAAGGAAAGCCGTACCTGCTACGGTCTCAGCCTTGGGCCACCCCATTGGTTCGATAATCTTGATTTTGATTTTTTCGGGTCTCCGGAATTGTCCCGCTTCGAAAACCTGACTCGCCAGGAAGCCTATGACGCTATGCTGAAAAGCGACAAACAGGGAATGGTTCACAGCCTCTGGACTTTTGAAACACCATTTATCGGTGCCATATGTAACTGTGATGGACGGTATTGCCTGGCTATGCGATCTACACTGGGATTAAAAATGCCCGTTATGTTTCGTGCCGAATATATTGCGGAGCTGGATGATATCAAATGTTCGGGTTGCAAAGCTTGTATTAAAAAATGCCAGTTTGATACGATTCAATATAACGGAAAAAAGAAACCTGTTACCATAGATTCCGCCAGATGCTATGGCTGTGGAGTGTGCAGGGCCAGCTGTCCTGAAGAAGCCATCTCCCTGCTGGCACGTGAAAAACATCCGACAGGTTCGCAGCTGTGGATTTGATATCTTTCCTGTAATTACCGGTCTCCCGGATTTCGAACGCCGGATCGATTTAAAGATCTTCCACAAATAATACGTCTACTAAATCACCGAAAACCTTCGCCCGGTGTCTTTCCTTGATATCTTTGTGCTCTCCGAGTAATAGATCCACTTTGCCTGGGAGAAAGATAGTTCGGAAAATTGGACAATGGCGTATTTAAACCAAATTCCCTGCTGTTTTCGGAAAACATTTTGTTCGTGATGAAAATCCTTTCTACATTTATCCCCACAATAAACAGGTGAAAAGAGGGACGCGATGGATATAGTGATTCTGACCCGTGAGTACCCTCCATATATCTATGGTGGAGCCGGTGTGCATGTGGAGTTCCTGACGCGGGAACTGGCGGCACTGGAAAATAGGCAGCACCGGATACGGGTCTTCTGCTTTGGTGATCAGCATGAACGACGGAACAATCTGGAAATACAGGGCATTCAATCCGATTTTCAACCCCCCTTTCAGGACGAGCGTCACCGTGGTTTCATGAAAACATTGTTCAATGATGTGATAATGACCGGTTCTCTGGACCGGGCCGATGTTATCCACTGCCATACCTGGTATTCCCATCTGGCCGGAGTATTGCTTCATCAACTTACCGGAGCACCGCTGGTTCTTACAACGCACTCTCTGGAACCGCACCGGCCCTGGAAGGAAGAGCAGCTGGGTACGGCCTATCGCGCCAGTTCCTGGATAGAAAAAACAGCTTATGAAAACAGTAATGGTATAGTAGCGGTTTCCCGGGCCATGAAAAAAGATGTACAGGAACTTTATGGAATTCCGGATGAAAAGGTTTGTGTGATTCATAACGGAATCGATCTGCAGGAGTACCGGCCTATTCATAATGAAAAGCTGCTGCAATCTTATGGTATTGATCCCTCGGTCCCTTTCATTCTTTTCGTGGGGCGTATTACCCGGCAGAAAGGTATTATCCATTTGGTTAATGCCATAAAGTATATTAAACCTCTTACTCAGGTGGTTCTCTGTGCCGGAGCCGCGGATACGGAAGAGATGTCCCGCGAAATGGAGAGTGGGGTTGAGGTTGCCCGCCGGCAAAGTAGCAATAAAATCATATGGATCCCCGGAATTCTTCCCAGAGCAGACGTGATTACTTTATACAGCCATGCCTCACTCTTTATCTGCCCCTCGGTTTATGAACCGTTTGGGATCATTAACCTGGAAGCTATGGCCTGTAAAACTGCGGTGGTGGCTTCTGCCGTGGGAGGAATTCCTGAAATTGTGGTACCGGACGAGACAGGGATACTTGTACCATTCCGGTCAGTAAGCGCAGTAAATTTTGAACCGGCCGATCCGGAGGCATTTTCTCGGGACCTGGCACAAGCCATCAACCGGCTGTTGTCCGATCCGGCAATTTTGGAATCCATGGGCATCAAAGCGAGAAAACGGGTGGAAGAATATTTCAGCTGGCAAAGTATCGCCCGGCTAACCCTGGATTTTTACCGTCACGTGATTTCACTGAAGGTCTGAAATTTTTTCGGCATTACCCCGCTATTTTAATCATTCCTTCTTATTGAATTATTAAAACAAAAATTGGACCCACCCGCAATACCCGCAACTTAATAAAAATCAGCTTCTTAGTTAAACCCCGGTAAGATTTTGTGCCTTCAATTATTTGGATAGCCTGCAAAGCCTTCTTATATTTAATAATCCTTCAGGTAAAAATGGGGGTATTGCTTATGATGACAGACGGACGAAAAAGAGTGGTGATTGAAGGTTTGAAACCCCGCATAGATGGGGGCCGTTTTCCTATCAAGCGGGTTGTAGGAGAACCGGTACGGGTGGAGGCGGATGTATTAGCAGACGGGCATGAAGAAGTGTCCGCGGTGTTGATGTACCGGCATAGCTCAGATGACGAATGGCGGGAAATACCAATGATGTTCACGGTCAATGATCGCTGGACGGCCAGTTTCATTCCGGTCAAAGTGGGGCGCTATTATTATACGGTGCAGGGATGGGTTGATAATTTTCTCACCTGGCAGAAGGATGTCAGCAAAAAAATCGATGCCGGTATGGATGTGAGTGTGGATATGCAAATCGGTGCGGAGCTTTTGAATCAGGCGGCCGGGAGAGCTCCTCGGGAGAAAGCGGTCAATTTAAAACAGTGGGCTAAAAAATTAAACAATTCAGAGAATACGGAGGGAGCGAGGCTTCTAGCTGTGGACGGTGATGTGGCTCAGGTTGCAGCACGTTACCCTGACCGGAGCTTGTCAGTAACCTGGCCGGATGAACTGGCTGTTCTGGTAGATCGGCCCCGGGCCCGGTTCAGTACCTGGTATGAAATTTTTCCGCGCTCCTTCGGTAAGACTCCCGGAAAACACGGTTCATTCAAAGATTGCGAAAAACTACTGCCGCGAATAGCCGATATGAGATTTGATGTGCTCTATCTGCCACCCATTCACCCCATCGGTAAAAAGAATCGAAAAGGGAAAAATAATGCTGTTGTAGCCAAACCCGACGATCCCGGAAGTCCCTGGGCTATAGGATCATCCGAAGGAGGACACAAATCCATACATCCGCAGCTGGGAACCATGGACGATTTTCAGCGATTTGTGAAAAAGGCGACCAGCCACGGTCTGGAAGTGGCGCTGGATCTGGCCTTTCAGTGTGCACCTGATCATCCTTATGTGAAGGTACATCCCGAGTGGTTCAAATGGCGTCCTGATGGAACGGTTCAGTATGCAGAAAATCCGCCCAAGAAATATCAGGACGTATTGCCCATAAAATTTGAAACGGAAAACTGGCAGGAGCTGTGGGAAGAACTTAAAAGTGTGGTCCTTTTCTGGATAGAGAAGGGCATTAGAATCTTCCGGGTGGACAATCCTCATACCAAGCCTTTTGCTTTCTGGGAATGGTTAATATCAGACGTACGCGAAGCCTATCCGGATGTTATCTTTCTCTCTGAGGCTTTCACGCGTCCAAAGGTAATGTATCGCCTGGCAAAAACCGGATTTACCCAGTCTTATACTTACTTCACCTGGCGGAATACCAAATGGGAATTCATGGATTACATGAATGATCTCACTAAAACAGAAGTCAGGGAAATTTTACGTCCCAATTTCTGGATCAATACACCCGATATTCTTCCGGAACATCTGCAGTTTGGCAACCGCAATACCTTTATTATCCGTCTGATTCTGGCTGCCACCTTATCCTCCAATTATGGAATGTACGGACCGGCTTTCGAGCTGATGGAAAATGAACCGGTCCCTGGAAAAGAGGAATATCTGAACTCAGAGAAATATGAAATTAAAAACTGGGACCTGGATCGTCCTGGCCATCTGCGCGATATTATTAAAAAAGTAAATATAATCCGGCGGGAAAATACCGCACTGCAGGATAGCAATAATATTCAGTTTCTGAAGATTGAAAATGAATATCTGCTCGGATTCCTTAAAACGGATAAAAAAACATCCAATACTATTCTGGTGCTGATAAACATGGATCCTTACGCCCACCAGGCCGGCAGAGTTACATTACCTCTGGAAGATTTGAATATCTCCGCCCGCCAGTCGTTTCTGGCGCATGAATTACTCACAGATACCAGGCTCTTCTGGCAGGGAGAAAACCATACGGTAACTATTGATCCCGATAGAATGCCGGCTCAAATCTACCGGATACAGCGGCGGGTAAAACGGGAAAAAGATTTTGACTATTTCATGTAAACAGGAACGGTGATGGTAAAAATAATAAAAAAATTGGAGAATGATCCCCTCTGGTATAAAGATGCAATAATCTATGAAGTTCATATCAAATCATTTTTTGATAGTGAGGACGATGGGATTGGAGATCTGAAGGGACTGGTGGCCAATCTGGATTATCTGGAGAGACTGGGTGTCACAGCCATCTGGATTCTCCCCTTTTATCCCTCCCCGCTGCGTGATGACGGTTACGATATTTCCGATTATTTCAGCATCAATTCCGATTATGGAACTTTGCGGGATTTCAAATTACTTTTACGGGAAACCCATGGCCGCGGTATCCGGATAATCACAGAGCTGGTTATCAATCACACTTCTGATCAGCACCCCTGGTTTCAGAGAGCCCGCAGTTCTAAACCGGGCTCAGTGTGGCGCGATTTTTATGTATGGAGTGACACACCTGAAAAGTATAAAGACGCCCGTGTTATTTTTAAGGATTTTGAATCGTCCAACTGGTCCTGGGATCCTGTGGCAAAAGCTTACTACTGGCACCGTTTCTATTCCCATCAACCGGATTTGAACTTTGATAATCCCAGGGTCCATAAGGAATTGTTCCGGGCTCTGGATTTCTGGTTTGAGTTGGGTGTGGATGGACTGCGGCTGGATGCGATTCCATACCTGTACGAACGGGAAGGCACCAACTGTGAAAATTTGGATGAAACCCATTCCTTCCTGAAAAAGCTACGGAAACATGTGGATCAAAAATTCAAAAATCGTATGCTACTGGCGGAGGCCAATCAATGGCCGGAAGATGCTGTGGCTTACTTTGGTGGAGGCGATGAATGTCATATGGCGTTCCATTTCCCGGTGATGCCCCGTTTATTTATGGCGGTTCAGATGGAAGACCGTTTTCCGGTGGTGGATATTCTGGAACAGACTCCGGAGTTACCCGAAACTTGCCAGTGGGCCATGTTTTTACGCAACCATGATGAATTAACGCTGGAGATGGTTACAGATGAGGAACGGGATTATATGTACCGGGTATATGCACGGGATCCACGTGCACGGATTAATTTGGGAATTCGCCGTCGTCTGGCTCCGCTTCTGCACAATAACCGGCGCAAAATTGAATTAATGAATATTATCCTCTTTTCCCTTCCCGGCACCCCGGTGCTTTATTATGGAGATGAAATCGGGATGGGGGATAATTATTATCTGGGTGATAGAGATGGTGTCCGGACACCCATGCAATGGAGTTCCGACCGTAATGCCGGCTTCTCAAATGCAAATCCTCATAAACTGTATCTTCCGATCATTATCGATCCGGAATATCATTTTGAAACCATAAATGTTGAAACCCAGGAGAGAAATCTATCATCTCTCCTGTGGTGGATGAAGCGGGTCATCGCGATCCGGAAACTTTATAAAGCATTCAGCCGAGGAACCATTGAATTTCTCCATCCGGATAATTCAAAAGTACTGGCGTTCATCCGACATTATGAAAATGAAATTGTACTTGTTGTGATTAATTTGTCACGGTTTTCCCAGGTGGTTGAAATGAATTTACGCGAATTTTCCGGCCTGATTCCTACAGAGTTGTTCAGCCAGAATGACTTTCCCCGCATCAGGCATGATGATTACCTGCTGACCCCCGGGCCTTACGATCATTTCTGGTTTCTGCTGAGTCAGGAGAAAGTCCCCCGTGACGGTATGAAAAAAAGAGAAATTCCCCAGATTGAAGTGGAGGAAGGCTGGGAACAAATAGTTTCTAATGATTACCGCAGCTTTTTGGAAAAAGAGGTACTCCCGGCTTACCTGCAGAACAGCCGGTGGTTTGGAGGGAAAGCACGAACCATCCGGAGCGTAAAAATTGGAACCGATATTTCAAACCATACGGATAAAGCTTTCGGTCATTTATTATTTGTCGATGTAAAATACAGCCAGGGAAACCCCGAAACCTATTTTATACCCCTGTCTTTTGCTCAATATGAAGATGCCGCCAAAATAATTCGGGATTTTCCGCAATCTGTTCTGAGCCGGCTTAGCTGTAAAGAAGGGGAAGGTATCATCTTTGACAGCATGGCTTCTCCCCTGTTTCGTGACCGTATCCTGCAGCTGATTGACGGGCGTAAAAAAATAAAAGGTCCCTGGGGAGAATTTGTGGCCACCCGCGGAAAAACTTTTCGTTCTCTGCAACCGGAGAAAGAGAAAATCGAGTCCCGCTTACTGAAGGTGGAACAAAGTAATTCATCGGTACTTTACGGAACCAAATACTTTATGAAGGTTTACCGGCGTATTGAGGAAGGCATTAATCCTGATCTGGAGGTTGTAAAATTCCTGACTGAAAACACCGGCTTTAAAAATATTCCGCCCTTTGCCGGATCTCTGGAAATTCACCGGAGAGGGGAAGATGTCATTATGCTGGCATTGCTGCAGGGATTTATTCAGAATGAAGGCAATGGATGGATACATACTTTAAATTCCCTCCGGTTATACTTTGACCAGGCCTTATCCAGAAAGAAGGAACTGGAGGAAACGTCTCTGAATCTGCCATCATATCTGGATTTAACCTTCGATGATATACCGGCAATATTGCAGGAAAAAATTGGCCATTCGTATTTGGAAGAAACCCTGCTTCTGGGGAAACGGACTGCTGAAATGCATCAGGCCCTGGCATCCGCCCGGAAAAATCCGGCCTTTGAACCCGAAAAATTTTCCCTGCTGTATCAGAGATCTGTTTATCAGAATATCCGTAACAATCTGAAGCAGCAGATGAGCCTGTTGGACAAATTGATGAACCGTTTACCCACGCAGGTTGGTGCCGAAGCGGAAAAAATTTTAAAAAGTCAGACGGACATACTGGAAAAATTGAAACTTTTAAACAGAAAAAAATTTGTAGCCAGTAAGATCAGAATTCATGGTGATTATCATCTAGGACAGGTTCTTTACACCGGTAAGGATTATATTATTATTGATTTTGAAGGTGAACCGGCCCACGCACCCGGCGAAAGAAGACTTAAATATTCTCCCCTCAGAGATGTTGCCGGGATGATCAGGTCGTTTCATTATGCAGCCTACAGTGTATTGCTGCAATACCACGAGGCCCACCCGGAGAATTATACTTTGCTGGAAGAGTGGGTAGGGCACTGGTTTACCTGCATCGCCGGACTGTATCTCAAGAGCTATCTTGAAGAATTAAAGCTACCCGACCTAGTGCCTCAGGATCGAAATGATTTTGAGATTCTGCTGGATGCCCTGCTGTTGAATAAAGCCATTTACGAACTGGGATATGAATTGAACAATCGTCCGGATTGGGTAATTATTCCCATCAAAGGAATTCAGGCAGCCATCAGTAATTTTGGCCGTTGAATCTAATGACCGAATGAACAGGAGGATCTTTAGTAAATGATCATCGGACCTTATTATACTGCTTCTGACAGAGTTGATTTTAAGGTATGGGCGCCCTTTCGTGAACGCGTGGATCTTCATCTAACGGGTTCGGATGATCGAATTATACCCATGGAAAAAGATACTATCGGATATTGGCAGGTGCAGCTGAAAAGTTCTCGGAAAGATATCCGTTATTTTTTCCGCCTGGATGATGAGCTTGAAAGACCGGATCCGGCCTCACATTTTCAGCCGGATGGTGTACATACTTCATCTCAGGTAATTAATCACCGCAGTTTTCAATGGTCAGATGCCCAATGGCGTGGCTTATCACTGCAGGAGATGGTGATTTATGAACTTCATGTGGGTACCTTTACCCGGGCCGGTACATTTAAGGCTGTCATTGAGTTATTGCCCCACCTGAAGGAATTGGGTGTAAATGCCATCGAACTTATGCCGGTTGCCCAGTTTCCCGGCGAGCGTAATTGGGGATATGACGGAGTCTTCCCTTTTGCCGTGCAGAATTCCTATGGTGGCCCGGAAGGTCTTAAAACCCTGGTGAATGCCTGTCATCAGAATGGCTTTGCAATTATCCTGGATGTGGTCTACAATCACCTGGGTCCGGAAGGAAATTATTTTCGTGATTTTGGACCCTATTTTACCCCTAAATATCGGACTCCCTGGGGAGAAGCGCTTAATTTTGACGATGCCTACAGTGATGATGTCCGTAACTTTTTCAATGAAAATGCCCTTTATTGGTTTCGTGAATTTCATATAGATGCTTTGCGGCTGGATGCCATCCATGCCATATTGGACAGGAGTGCTATCCCTTTCCTCCATGAACTGGCTCAAAAGATAGACACGTTTTCCCTGGAAAAGAGACGTAATAATTACCTGATTGCCGAAAGTAATCTTAATGACTCCGGAATTGTTGTTTCCCCTGCAGAGGGGGGCTATGGTTTACATGCCCAATGGCTGGATGATTATCATCATTCTTTATGGGCACTTCTAACCCGTGAAAAAAACGGATATTATATGGATTTTGGAACTCTTGATCAATACCGGAAAGCTCTGAAGGAGGGATTTGTTTACAGCGGTCAGTATTCCGCGTTCAGGAAAAGGCGGCATGGAAACTCGTCTGAAAAAATAGATGCGTTCCGCTTTGTTGTTTTTGTTCAGAATCATGATCAGGTTGGTAACCGCATGCGTGGAGAAAGACTGTCAGAACTTGTCTGCTTTCCGGCTCTGAAGCTGGCAGCTACCGCCTGTATCCTCTCGCCCTATATTCCAATGATATTTATGGGCGAAGAATATGCCGAACAAGCTCCTTTCCTGTATTTTATCGATCATGGGGATCCTGATCTGATTGAGGCTGTACGCCGGGGACGGAAAGAGGAATTCCGGGAATTCAGGTGGGAAGGCGAACCTCCTGATCCGCAGGATATCCGGACTTTTCTTAAATCTAAACTGAACTGGTCTCTGAAGGAAAAGGGTAAACATAAAATTCTTCTTCAATTTTACCGGGAACTGATTAACTTAAAGAAAGCCATTCCGGCTCTTTGTTCTTTGTCCAATAAAAGCCTTCAGATTAAATCTGACGAAGCCACCAAAATGCTGTTTATTCATCGCTGGTGGGAGGAGAGCAATGTTTTTTATGTGATGCATCTGGACGATAATCCGACTGAATTTACGCTGGATTTACCGGCCGGCCGCTGGCATAAAATACTGGACGGCAGTGACAATCGCTGGGACGGACCGGGTTCCGACTTGCCGGATCATATGGACAGCCGGCAGGTGATAACAGCCCCGCCCTGGCAGGTTGTACTGTTTGAGAGGGAGTAATTATATGAAACGATATATTTGCATTCATGGCCATTTTTACCAACCTTCCCGTGAAAACGCCTGGCTGGAAGAAATAGAGGTTCAGGATTCGGCCTATCCTTTTCATGACTGGAACGAAAGGATATCAAGAGAATGTTATGCTCCCAATACGGCTGCCAGGATTCTGGATGGTGAGAGCCGTATTGTGGATATTATCAATAACTACAGCCGGATCAGTTTCAACTTCGGTCCCACGCTGCTGTCCTGGCTGGAAAAATCGGATCCCGAAACTTACAAGGCGGTTCTGCAGGCAGACCGAGAAAGCCGGAAACGTTTCGCCGGCCATGGCTCCGCACCGGCCCAGGTTTATAATCATATGATCATGCCCCTGGCCAATGAAAGGTTGCTTCGCATTACTGAAATAATTGAAAAACTGGAACAGTTAAATCTGGAATGTGACTACTGGGAAGCTCAGAATATTTTCTTTTTTATGCTCAAGCAAATTCATCCTGAAATGAAAAAGAAGGCTGATAAAGGAGACGAAAAGGCGGGACAGTGGTTGGCTAGTTTCCGTACACTGGGCCACAGCCTGAAAGTGAAGGTGGATGAATGATCAGGCCGGTGGCAATCTATCGCCTGCAGTTAAATTCTAATTTTAATTTCAGAAATGCCCGGAAAATTGTTGATTATCTTCAACGCCTGGGGATTTCTCATGTTTACGCCTCCCCCGTCCTGAAATCACGACCGGGAAGTCAGCACGGTTATGATGTGGTTGATCCTACCCGTATTGATCCGGAACTGGGTGAAGAGCAGGAGCTGAAGCAGCTGCTGGCGGATTTAAAGAAAATAGGGATGGGATGGATCCAGGACATTGTACCCAATCACATGGCTTTTTCCAGTGAAAATATCATGCTGTATGATGTGCTGGAAAATGGACCATTCTCCCGTTATTATAATTTTTTTGATATCAATTGGGACCATCCCTATGAAAATATCCGGGGAAAAGTACTGGCTCCTTTTCTGGGTAAATTTTATGATGAATGCCTGGAAAGTGCCGAGTTAAAGCTGAAATACCACAAAAGGGGTTTAACACTCCATTATTATCAACATCTTTTTCCCATCCGTATCGAATCATATTCCGGGTTTTTCTCCTATCCTTTGCAGGAAATCAGGAACAGACTGGGCGATAAACACCCCTATTTTATTAAATATGTGGGTGTTCTCAATGCCATAAAAAATATATCGGCACTTACCGAACAGAAAGAACGCTATGACCAGATATCTTTCATTAAAGAGATGATATGGGAGCTCAATAATGAAAATCCGGATATAAAAGACTGTATTCAGTCCACCATTAGATTTTATAATGGTAAGGCCGGGAAACCGGAGACTTTTGATCATCTTCACGAATTGATCGGAGAACAGTATTACCGCTTGTCCTTCTGGAAAGTAGGTACCGAAGAGATAAACTACCGGCGCTTTTTTAATGTGAACGAGTTGATTTCCCTGAGAGCCGAAGAAAGAAAAGTTTTTTATACCACTCACCGGCTCATTCTGGATTTGTTAAAAGAAGGATTGCTGGATGGACTGAGAATTGATCATGTTGATGGGCTTCTCAACCCTACCGACTATTTGAATCTTCTGCGAAGCGAGATAAATAACCGATATCTGGTGGTCGAAAAAATATTGGAATTTGCAGAGAATTTGCCTCATTTCTGGCCGGTTCAGGGTACCACCGGTTATGATTTTCTCAATTATGTTAATGGGATTTTTTGCGACCGTAAAAACGAAAATAAACTGAAAAGGATTTATGAAAGGTACATTGGTTCCCGTATATCATATTCCAGGCAGGTTTATGAAAAGAAAAGGCTAATCGTGGGAAAATACATGGCCGGGGATGTAGGTAATCTGGCCCATTCTCTGGCCCATATTTCCGGCCGGTACAGATATGGCAGTGATTTTACCCTGTATGGCCTGAGACGATCTTTGGTGGAGATTCTTTCTCGTTTTGAAGTTTACCGTACTTTTATCTCCCGGGATCATTATCGAGAGGAAGACCGTGCGTATATCCGTGCAGCTGTGGAGGAGGCAAAAGTAAATATGCCTGATTTTATTAATGAACTGAATTTTATCGCGAAAATACTGCTGCTTGAAACAGACCGCCAGCTGACGCAGGATGAAAAAGAAGAATGGTATAATTTTATTTTCCGCTTTCAGCAGTTAACCGGACCATTAATGGCAAAAGGTTTTGAAGATACCTTGCTGTACAATTATAATCGTTTTTTATCTCTGAACGAGGTTGGGGGAAATCCCGGCAAAATGGGAGTCTCCGGTATTGAGTTTCACTATTTCAATAAGCGGCGATGTGAACGCTGGCCGGACTCCATGAATACCACCTCCACTCATGATGCGAAGCGGGGCGAGGATGTGCGTGCCCGGTTGAATGTATTGTCGGAAATTCCGGAAGAATGGGCTCAAAATGTTCGATTGTGGACCAGGCTGAATCGTAAAAAGAAAACCAAAGAAGGTTCGGTCCGGATTCCGGATCCCAATGATGAGTATTTCATGTACCAAACCATGATCGGTTCTTTTCCCTTTTCGGAGGATCAATTGGCCGGCTACCGGCACCGGCTGAAGGACTATATAATAAAGGCAGTGAGGGAGGCGAAGGTCCATACGGCCTGGCTCAAACCGGATAGTGATTATGAAAACAGTTACAAGCTTTTTGTGGACAATATTCTGGAGGAATCCCCGGAGAATTTTTTTCTGAAAGAATTTTTACCCTTTCAGAGAAAGATCGCCTGGTATGGAATGTTAAATTCTCTTTCCCAAGTATTGATTAAAATGACTGCTCCCGGGGTTCCGGATTTCTACCAGGGAAGTGAATTGTGGGATCTGAATCTGGTGGATCCTGATAACCGGCGTCCGGTGGATTACGCCCGGCGAGCAAAATATTTGAAAGAGATAGATCGAAAATGTACTCTGAATACCCCGGCATGTGTTAAAAAACTGTTTTCTTCTTATACGGATGGTCGTATAAAGTTATTTTTAATAAAGCAGGTGTTAAAATTTCGACAGCAATATCATCTTATATTTGAGAATGGTAACTATTTCCCGATGGAAATTAAAGGAAAATACCGCCGGCATATTTTGGGTTTCGCACGTCAATATGAAAAAAACTGGATTGTTATCGCTGCTCCGCGTTTATGTACGGAACTGGTAAAAGAAAAAGAACTACCATTTGGACACTCGGTATGGGAAGATACCCGTATCATTCTTCCGGATAAAGTCTTAATCTGGAGGGAGGTGATTTCCTCAGAAACCGTACAATTTGCCGCTGAACTCCTGCTGGGAGATCTATTCCGGCACTTTCCGGGTGCGGTCTTATTCGGAATTGAAAAGTAGGCGCAGTAAAATCCTGTTTAAAAAACCCTTCCATGCTCACCATGGAAGGGTTTTTTATTTATTTCATACTGGTCTTGGCTGCCAACTCATCAGGTGGAACCGGAGCAGGAACTTGATTTTTTACGGGTGGGAGAGATTTGAGATAGGTGAAAACCGCATTTAAATCGTCATCTGTCATTTTTCTTATCATTTCCCATGGCATAGGAGGAAGAATGGGCCTTCCTGCACCCATATGTAAACCTGATCGCAAAGCTTTAACAAAAATATCCGGCGTCCATAATCCAATGCCGGTCTGATTATCCGGAGTGAGATTGGCGGAAAAACTCATACCCCAGGGGCCTACTGCTGCTGTTAGATCGGAACTGAAGAGTATCCACTCTCCTGGCTTAAGGGCCTTGGGATCTACCCGCGGTAAGCGGAAGCCTGCCGGATGACCGGACAGCAGGCGAGTCTCATCCAGCATCATTCCTTTCTCACCGAATTTTTTGGGTGTATGGCAGTCATTGCAACCGCTAACAGTCACCAGATATTCACCCCTCTTGATTAGATCCTGTTTTGCAGGATTTTTATCGAGAGGTGAAGCAAGATTGCTTCTTACTAAAAATCCGGCTATTACCAGAACAAACAGCCAGCTCGTAAAAACAAGCCATCTATTCATAAAAATTCCTACATAACATTAAATTTAAAAAGCAAATTACATCGTGCAATGCACACTTTAGTCACAGAAATTAGCATCGAAAATTAAGAAATAAAAGAAATATCTTATATGTGAATATTGTCTTTTGTGATTGTGTTTTACACAAATGGATAATTAAAGAAGCAGGAGTTTACCCGGCTCGATTTATGGCAGGGATTTACAGCTGACATAAGAAACAAGCCGCATGTTATATCATACTCTGCTGATCGTCTGTTTTTCCGCCGGACTCCCGGTAAAAAGTTGTTTATTCGGTTGGAAATAATTGTAGCAAGATGGATTATTCAGACTAATATTTTTTTTGCTGGAACAGACAGAAAGTGCTCCCGTATATTTGAAAAAATTTAACAGAAAAATTTTATGGAGGAAAAACCGTCATGATGCGAATTGTTTTATTTCTGACCGGAATGATTTTGTTTGCTGGATGTTCACAACAGTCCGAAACCGGTATTGAAAAAGAAAATATGGATACCTCGGAGAGACCCCAGGATGACCTGTATCAATTTGTTAATGGAATCTGGCTGGAAAAAACAAGTATTCCACCCGACAAATCAAATTACGGTGCATTTTCTGAACTGGTAGAAGAAAATGAAAAACGATTAAGGAATATAATCGAAGAAGCAGCTGCCATGGATAACAAAAAGGAGGGGAGTGAAGCTCAAAAAGTGGGTGACTTTTACCTGAGCTTCATGGATTCTTCCTTACTGGAAGAATTAGGCTTAACGCCATTACAACCAGATCTGGAACGTATTGTCTCTGTCAAAACGAAAAAGGACCTGGTTTCACTAATGGCCTATTTCATACGGATGGGGGTGCAGACACCCTTCTATTACTATATTAACCAGGACCAGAAACAGTCCGATCAGTATATTAGTTATGTGGGTCAATCCGGATTGGGACTCCCGGACCGTGATTACTATTTCAAAACCGACGATAAATTCAAGGAAATCAGGAAGAAATATGTTAATTATATTTCCGAATTATTAGCTTTGGCAAAGATCGATCACGAAACGGATAAAGCCGGAAAAATTATGAAGATGGAAACAGCACTGGCACAAGGACATTGGACACGGGTGGAAAGCAGGGACAGAGATAAAACCTATAATAAATATACCATAAAAAACCTGGAAAATCTAACCCCCGCATTTTCCTGGTCTCTCTATATTCGTGAAGCAAAAATACCTCAAACATCTGAGATGATTGTGCGCCAACCCAGCTATTTTAAAAAATTTAATGAGATTTTTGACCAATATTCTGTAGATGACTGGAAAGATTATTTTACCTTCCAGCTTCTGGATGCTATCGCACCCTATCTGACTCAGAATTTTGTTGATCTTCATTTCAATTTTCATGGTAAAACCTTGAGCGGCATAGAAGAATTAAGTCCCCGCTGGAAACGGGCTGTTAACTCTATTGATGATGTACTGGGAGAAGCTGTTGGTAAACTTTATGTTGAAAAATATTTTAAACCCGAGGCCAAGGAAAGAATGGTCACTCTGGTAGGGAATCTACACGAAGCTTATAAGAGCAGGATCCGTCAGCTGGATTGGATGAGCCCGGAAACCAGGGAAAAGGCTCTGGTTAAATTATCCAAATTCAGGGCAAAAGTAGGCTATCCTGATAAATGGAAGGATTATTCCGCTCTGGTAATTAAAAAAGATGAATTGCTGGAAAATATAAAACGTGCCAGTTTGACTACCTATGACCGGGAAATTAACAAACTTGGTAAACCCATCGACCGTGAAGAATGGTTCATGACACCCCAGACGGTCAATGCCTATTATAATCCGAGCATGAATGAAGTAGTCTTCCCTGCTGCTATTCTGCAACCCCCCTTTTTTAATATGAATGCGGATGATGCCGTCAATTATGGGGCTATTGGTGCCGTGATAGGCCATGAGATGACTCATGGTTTTGATGATCAGGGTCGTAAATCAGATGGTGATGGAAATTTGACCGACTGGTGGACAGAGGCAGATAAACAGAAATTTCAGCAGCGTGCCGACATTCTGGTGAAACAGTTTAATAACTATATTGCCATTGATACTTTTCACATTAACGGGCAACTGACTCTGGGGGAAAACATTGCCGATCTCGGTGGACTGACCATTTCCTATTATGCTTATAAGATTTCCCTCAACGTGAAAGAGGCACCGGTCATTGATGGATGGAAGGGTGACCAGCGTTTTTTCATCGGCTGGGCACAGATTTGGCGACGGAAATACCGGGATGATGAATTGAGAAAGCGCCTCCTGACTGATCCTCATTCCCCGAGCCGTTTCCGGGTGGAGGGACCGGTAGTAAATATGCCTGAATTTTATGCGGCATTCAATGTCACC
>Ga0315555_1000610_pt1 | contig 25518 bp, 33 predicted proteins | sample SalMarSW160380MG_FD_202113 | JGI IMG/M metagenome (GOLD analysis project Ga0315555, IMG submission 202113) | Salt marsh sediment microbial communities from the Plum Island Ecosystem LTER, Massachusetts, United States - Salt Marsh Sediment SW1603-80 ... | reverse complement strand
TTTCCTTATCTATAAAACAGGAACAATCAATTTATAAATTTTAGTATTCTATAATCCCCATTTCAAAAATATTGTTTTGTCATAACATAAATTACTAAAATTAATCAAATTCACATTCAAAACCAATAAGTTCTTTTATTTTAGCCTTAAATTTTTCCACTAATTCAATTTTTTCCTTATTTTTGCCGCTTTCTTTACTTTCTTTAATTTTAAAATTCTTAAATTTGATTTTTGCCTTTTTATTTTCTATTTTAATATTATCGATTTGTAAATTAAAAAGATTGCCAATTATTTTAATTTTTTCAGAATTATCTTCTATAATTTTATTAATTTTAAATTTATAAATAACGATTTTGCCTGCAAGAGGATTATTAAGATCAATCAAGGTTCTTCCACTTGTAATGGTGATGACTTTAGCAATTAAACCATTAACATTAACAAACATTCCAGGATGAGGCATTTCTTTAAAAGCACTTAGAGGAATGGTTTTGATTAGTTTAGGATTTCTTTTTCCAAATGCATCTTTTGGAGCCAATTCAATTTCATATTCTTTACCAACTTCTTTATCAACAAAAGAATCATCAAAACCTTTAATAACCATTTTTTCACCAACACAGACAATAAAGGGTTTAAATTCCTGTTTCTCTTTTTTATTTTCATCAAAAAGTTTTGCTTTTTTTGCCTCTTCCTCTATTGTTGTATCAAAAATAGCGCCACCTTTGATAGATGCAGTAAAATCTACCGAAATAAAATTTCCTTTTTTAATTTTCATAATTATCTAACAAAGAATCGCTTTAAAGATTTTTTGATGTCTTTAAACTGTTGAGGTAATACTCTTGTAACATAAAAACCAAAATATTGATTAGATATGTGGCCAAGATAACTTACTTGTTTAACTATATTAAGATTTTCTAGAAAAAAAGACTGTTTCATTTCAGTCCCTTCTTGTGTTTCTATAGGAATTAATAATAATTTATTGCCAATATTATAAAACATATAATTTCCTTTTGACCATAGATTTTCATTGTGTTCTAATTTCAAATTATATATTGAATAATTTCCAAAATATCCAAATTTTTTTTCTAAATTTTCCTTAGTTGGTAAGGCCTTTAAATTTTCCATTTCATTAAAAAGTTCTAATTTAAGAGGCGCATTTGCTTCTCCAGGATTATTTGGATCAAAAGACGTTTTATTATTTTTTCCAATCATTTTCACTTTAATATTAAAATAATTTTGTTTATAAATTTTATGTTTTGTCACTTTATTGTTACACTACACGAAAAATTTAAATATGCTGCTTATTTTTTTAAATTATGGCTTGGAGACATTATCTTAATAAAAATCTTAAACCATATATTGAGAGATTAATTATAGAAAGTTCTAGTTATAAAGAAATTTACAGTTTAGCTAAAGACAAAGGAAAAGCACAATTATGGATAGCTTTAGCCATTCTTTATAAACAAATTAATAATATTGAAGTTAAGTTAGATTATCTTGAAAAAACATTACAAGATGTGGCAGGATCAAAAATAAAAGTAAAAGAAGAATCCAGAAGAAGAAAAGAAGAAAAAGAAGTGGAAAAATTTATTAGAGATTTATCACAAAGCAAAATAAGTAAAAGTAAAATAAAAATAAAAGGTAAAAAATCTAAAAAGAAGATTAAGAAGAAAATAAAAAATAGAAAAAAAATATTAAAAGGAATAAAGATAGCAAAATCTTTATAAGTTTGTTTTTTCTTGATGATATATGGCCGTAAAATTAATCAACGCAACAGAATTACGTTCGGGAAATTTTCTTATATTGAATAATATTGTTTGTATTGTAAAATCTATCGATATTAGTAAAACAGGTAAGCATGGACATGCAAAAGCCAGAATAGAAGCAAGAGGAATTATTGATGGAAAAAAACACATAACAGTAATGCCTGGTTCTGAAAGGGTGCAAGTTCCTATAATTGATAAAAGAAAAGGCCAAATTTTAAGTATCAATAAAGAAAATAAAAAAGCAAATATAATGGATCTTGAAAGTTTTGAGACTTTTGATGTTATAACAGATCCGGAATTAATTAATGACCTCCAAGAAGGTATTCAAGTTGAATACTGGGTTGTTGAAGATCAAAAAATAATCAAGCGTTTAGCATAACTTAATAAACAACAAATTAAAAACATAATAAACTAAAATGGTAAAAATAGAAGCTGCACACTCCAGAATTTTTAAAGGAGTTTTTGTTTGCAAAAAATGCGGAACTAAAATAAAAGCCCAAGCAAGAAAAGTTGCCGAAGGTAAAGTTAAATGCAGAAAATGCAAAAGCAATTTACTTAGACCAAAAAGTAAAAAACGCAGTAAATAAAATAAATAAAATAACAAAGATAATTAACAAAAATTAAAATGAGAGCAGTTTATATTTATGATTTAATTTTTCTTGTTTTGTTCTGTCTAGGGGTTTTTTTGTTTCTTTATAAAAATAGAAAAAGAGTAAAAATAGAATCCAAAATTTTCTTAATGTATCGTACTAAAGTTGGATTAAAATTTATGAACTGGGCAAGCAAATTTTCTAAATTTTGGGATGTTTTAAGTTATTTTTCTATAACTTTTGGTTTTTTAGCAATGATTAGTGTTTTTGCTTTATTTATAATAAGTATCAAAATGATGGCTTCTCTTGTAAGTGTTTCAAAAGTCCCACCACTTTTACCTTTAGTTCCTTATCTTCCTCAAATGTTTGATTTGCCTCTTCCTCCTTTTTATTTTACTTATTGGATTTTGATAATCCTTGTGGTGGCAATAACTCATGAATTTGCCCACGGAGTTTTTGCTAGACATTTCAAAATAAGAGTAAAAGCAACTGGTTTTGGTTTTCTTGGCCCTTTTCTTGCCGCTTTTGTAGAACCTGATGAAAAAGTTATGAAAAAGAAAAGTAAAAGAGCCCAATTGAGTATTCTTGGTGCGGGAAGTTTTTCTAATTTTATTTTTGCAATTATTTTTCTCTTAGTTTTACAACTTTTTCTTATTGGATGTTATGAAAAAGTAGGGGTTACAGGTTATACATATGTATTTGACAAAATTAATATCAGTAATATTGAAAAAATTGATGGTTATAATTTTGAAGAATTTTTAAATTTATCCAATGGCGAACTACAAAATATGACTGAATTAATTCCTGTAGATGTTAATAATAAAACATACTATCTAAAGTCGGAACTATTTATCTTTTTAGAACAAGTAAAACAAGGAAAGACAGATATGATAATATTATATCAAAATGCTCCCGCAATAAAAGCAAATCTTTCTGGAGCCATAGTGGAAATAGAAGGTAATAAAATAGAAAAAATAGAAGATGTTTACAAATCATTGGGTGTTCATAAAGCAAATGAAACAATACAAATTAAAACAATTGAAAAAAATTATTATATTAAATTAGATCAGCATCCAACAAATTCTTCTAAAGGATATTTAGGGATTGGTTTTCCCGTTTTATCTGGAACCACTTCCTTTATATCAAAAATAATTTCACCATTCTTTTCTGTAAATTCTTATTTATCGCCAAAATATAATCCAGAATTATTAAAATATATTAAAGATTTTTTATTCTGGCTTATTTTGATTTGTTTTTCGGTTGCATTAATCAATATGCTTCCTTTAGGAATTCTTGATGGCGGACGATTTATTTATATCACCGCCCTTGGGATAACAAAATCAAAAAAGAAAGCAGAAACTGTTTTCAAAATAGCAAGTTTTGCAGTTCTTTTAATCTTTTTAATTTTAATGTTAGTGTGGGTAAATAAAGCTTTTTTGATATAATTTTGCATATTTTTTTAAAAAAATAGAAAATTTTGTTTTTTTACCGTCGAAAAAAATTTTTTAATTTTTTTATTTTGATAAATTTACAAAAAAATAGAAAAGTATTTAAAGTAAAAGTGTTTTTTATCTTTAAGATTTTAAAAAAAATAAAACAAAAAGAGGTTTCAAATGGCAAAAAAGAAAAAGAAAGCAAAGAAAAAGAAAAAAGCAAAGAAGAAGAAAAAGAAAAGATAAGATAACTTATTTTTTATTTTTTTATTTTTTTATTTTTATTTATTGTTCTGTTCTTCGTTTTTAACTCTTATTTTATAATTCAATTGTGCCTTCTTTTGTAAGAACTGCAAATCTTATACCGACGGGCAATTTTAAAAGAGAGGATATTAAAGCCATATGTTCTTTCCCATTACCGCTTGCAATACTTAATGCAACTTCAGTCCCTTGAATTTTTCCTTTTAAATTTTGTTTTAATTGTTCTATAATTGTATTAATAGTTTTATTGAAATCAATAATAATTAATTCTGTTTTCTTATTAAATTTAAAATTTTTAACTGATGACTTAAAAAATTCTCTAGTTATAATAATAACCTTATCCCATTCCTTCCCATTAATAATTCCGGCGACTTGGCCCCAGGTTCCTTTCCCAGATGAAAGCAAAGCTATTAATTCCATCATATTATTTTGTTTATTAAATTTATAAAGATTATTGAACTTTTTGGAAACTTTTATAACTATATTTTATTTTAATTGCTCATGAAAGAAGAATGTCTTGGGGAAATAACTTTACGCAAATATGAAAAACCCTATCAACTCAACTCTAGGGAACTTGTTAAAAAAATATGTTTAAGCCTTGGTCTTCTTCAGCCAGGAGATTCTAGAGATATAATTATTGATATTTTATTGGTTTTGCTCAATGCAAGAAAAGATAAAAAAGAACTTAATATAGAAGAGATTAAAGAACAAGCAATAGAAATTCGTAAAAAAGTTAATCTTGAACTTAAAGGCGTTGCCAATTCCAACATTAGAAGACAATTAAAAAAACTTCGCGATCTATTTCTTGTAGAAAAAAAAGCAAACAACTACCGAATTTCAGAATTTGAGCCCCTTAAAAAAATATTTGAAGACAAAATAGAAAAATTTTATGTGATTTCCATAATTGAAAGAATAAAAGAATACCTTGATAAATTAAACGCAGATTAGCTTAAAACAGTCAGAAAACTTTATAAACTTGTTTTTATTTTATTTTATATCCGTTAATACTACTGTCTTTTTAAGTCAGTTTAGACGCGTAGGAGGAGAAAATGAATTTTTCTCAAGCCCTAAAAGAATTAAGAAATAAAAACAAAGAAAGAAATTTTGATCAGACGCTAGACTTAATTATAAATTTAAGAAGTTTCGATATTAGACGTGAAAGTGTTAATACTTTTCTTATTCTCCCACACATAAGTAAAAAAAAGAAAATATGTGCTTTTCTTGAAGACACAACAAAATTAGTTGATTATGTAATTACTGCAAAGGATATAGATAAAATAAGTTCAAAAGATATTAAAAAATTATCAAAGGAATATGGTTTTTTCATAGCAAATGCAAAACTCATGCCAAAAATAGCTTCTAAATTTGGAAAAACTCTTGGTTTAGCTGGAAAGATGCCAGATCCAAAAATAGGGAGTGTTTTAATGCAAGAAACTGAGGAAAATATTTCTTCAATAGTAAAAAAACTTTCTAATATGGTCAAAATTAAAACAAAAGAATCAAGTATCAAAATAGCGATAGGAAAAGAAAGTATGCCAGATGATAAACTTATAATGAATGCAGAAACAACATTAAAAACAATAATTAAGGTTTTACCTAGGAAAGAACTAAATATTAAATCTATTCTACTTAAATTCACTATGAGTTCTCCTATAAAAATTAAAAAAATAAAGGAGAACAAATAGAGCCAAAAATAAAAAATGGAAAAGAAAAATAAAATACAAAATAAAGACAAGGGCAAAAGAATAAAAGATATTCCAGAAAAGAAAAAGAAAGAATTGGCTAGAATAATTGAGTTAATGGCTAAAAAGAATACGATAATGGTGGTTTCCATAGAAAATATTTCAGTAGTTCAATTTCATAAAATAAAAAAAGCAACAAAAGATAAAGCTATAATCAAAGTAGTAAAAAAAAGCATTATAATAAGGGCGATTGAAGAAGCCAAGAAAACTAAAAAAAATATAGACGATATTAAAGACTGGTTAAAAAAGGGTTTCGCAATAATGTTCTCTGATTTAGATCCTTTTGAATTATCTTTAATTATTTCAGAAAATAAATTCCCCGCTAAAGTTAAAGAAGGACAGATAACACCAAAAGATATAATTATTGAGGCTGGAGCAACAGATCTTCCAGCAGGACCTATAATATCTGAACTTGCCAAATTAAAAATAAAAGCAGGGATAGAAGCTGGAAAAATTTCAATAAAAGAAACTTCTATTGCCGTAAAAGAAAAAGAGAAAATAACAAAAGAGGCGGCATCCATTCTAACAAAATTAGATATTACCCCCTTCAAAATAGGTTTTGAACCTTTAGTGGCTTATGATACTAAAGAAGATAAAATATACAAAGAGATTAAAATAGATAAAGAAGCCCTAATTAAAAATATTCAACAAATTTCTCAGGAAGCTTTCAACCTTGCTCTTAGCATAGAATACTCAACAAAAGAAACAATAATCTTCATAATTGCAAAAGCCAACCATGAAGCAAATATTATACTAAATTTGATCAAACCAAATAAACAAGAAAAATAAAATAAATTGGAGGAAAAAATGGAATATGTATATGCGGCTTTATTATTACATAAATTAGGCAAGGAAATAACTGAAGAAAACCTAAAAAAAGTAATTGAAGCAGCAGGCAGCCAGACAGACGAATCAAAATTAAAAACAGTGGTCGCTAGTTTTAAGGGTGTTGATATAGAAAAAGCCCTAAAAGAAGCCGCAGCAATGCCAGCAACACCAGCCAAAGCAGCAGAAGGAGAAAAGAAGGAAGAAAAAAAGACTGAAGAAAAGAGAGAAGAAGCTGCAGAAGGTCTTGCCGCACTATTTGGATAAAAGAATGAATTTCCTATCAGCTCTGTTGGTGGGAATACTGCTAAGTGCTTTGCCTATAGTTGAGCTTCGTGGCGGTATACCCTTTACAATTGCCCAAAATATCAATCCAGTAATTGCTTTAATAGCTTGCACTTTAGCAAACATAATAGTAATTCCAATTGTTTTTTTATTTCTTAATTATATTCACGATTTTTTCTTAAAATTTAATCCTTATAAAAAGACATTCAATATTTTTTTAAAAAAATTAAGAAAAAGGAAAGAAAAAGTAGAAAAAAATTATCAGACTTTTGGGATAATAGCCCTTACTCTATTTGTGGCTGTTCCTCTTCCCGTGACAGGGGCATGGACAGGCGCTTTAATAGCTTGGCTTTTAAATCTAAATAAAAGAAAAAGTTTTTTAGCCATCGCTTTAGGAGTAATTATCGCGGGAATTATTGTGACTTTGATAGCAACAGGAATAATAAATGCATTTAAGTTTTTAATCTAATTTTTGATTTTATTTTTTGTTAAATTTTTCTATTTAATTTTTCTGAATTCTTTTAGATTTACTTAAAATAAACTTTATATCAGAAATAAAAGGAATTGCCCTTATTTTAAAAACAAACACACTAACAACCCAGATTAATATAACATAAATTGTACTAATCCCATACCAAAAAATATTATGGGATATGTCAAAAATTGATGGGTAATTAACAAGAATGGCAATAAGAACAACTAAACGAAAAATATTCATAAATAAAAGAAGAGCTGCATCAAAAATAAAAATAAAAACTCTTTTTTTAAAAGTTATTCCAAAAGTTAATATATTCAAAATAAACAAAAGAAAATAAGCACTTCCAGCAATACAAGCATCTATAAATTCAATAGAAATTCCTTGAACACTTATATTGGCCAGATTATAAAAAATTACATTATAAAAAATTTTCAAAATCCAAACTGTTGGCCAAATGGTTAGGGGCCGAAAAATGAAATAAAAAAAAGGTAGAAATAGACTAATAACAGCTATAATCATTCCAATAAAATACCTAAACAGAATTTCCTTGACCCCTTTTTCCATTTTAGATAATAACAAAAGAACAAAATTATTTAAATATCTTTAGCTAAAACAAAATATGAAGAAAAACAAAAAAGTTCTGCTTATATTCAGCATATTGATTATTATATTAATAGCAAGTTTTTTTATAGATAATCAAGCAACATTTTTAATCCAAAAATTAAGAGCCCCCCTGTTTGATACTTTTTTTTCATATTTTTTATTTTTTGAAAAGGCCTATATTTTTTATCCCGTCCTTATAGCGCTTCCAATAATCCTATTAATCTGGAAAAGAAGAAAAAATTTAGTCAAACCTTTTTCTCTTAGCATTATTATTTCATTTATAATGATATTTATTATTAAAATTTTAACTTCAAGACAAAGGCCAATTCCAGAGGCTTCTGATTTTAATTTTGGCATATTTAATAATTCTATTTTTTCTGCATTTCCTTCTGGCCATACTTCAATAGCCTTTACAGCACTCCCTTATATAGAATATAAAATTTTTAAATGGATATCTATTTTATGGTTTATTTTTGCGTGTCTTTTTGGCTTAACCAGGTTTTGGTTTGGCTTGCATTATTTAAGTGACATAATATCCGGGGCAATTCTTGGCTATTTTATATCTTTTATAATAAAAAAGAGTTGGAAAAAATTAAAAACTTCAAAAACCAAACAAACTAAGAAGAAAAGTAAAAATAAAGGTAAAAGAAAAAAAGCTAAAAAAAGAAAAAAGAGGTAAAAAAAATAAAAAATGGCTGGATTTAATGAATTTATTATAGCTCTAAATCTCATTTTTGAGAAAATAATTAGCATATTAAAACAACCTTTTCTTTCTGCCAATAGAGAAATGTTATGGATTCTTGTCCCTTTATTAGCAGCGCTTTTCTTAATGGAATTCTATTTTAGCAGATATAAAGAAGAAGAGTTAGGGTGGAATAGTGCTGTAAGTAATTCATTAGTTTTGTTTTTTGTGGGTATGAATCTCTGCTCTTTTCTTTTTGCTAAAAACCAACTTGTAGGATTTACAACAATCGCTCCAGAAATAATGGAAATAGCAGCTAAAAAAACATTTATTGCTTTTATTATAGTCCTTGAAAGTATTTTTCTTCTAGTTCTTAATTTTTTTCATCTTGTTTCAAAAAGATTTGCTTTTGGCATTTCATCTGCCTTAATCATGAACTATTTTGGCTTTATTAGTATAATTCTTATCTATTCTAGTATCTCTATTGACTTAATAATTTTTCCAGCAATCTTAGCTCTATTTATTTTTGTTGTTTTCTTTTTCTGGGTTTTACAATTTTTTATTCCAAAAACACAAGATAAAGAAGACGGGGAAGAGGAAGAAGAAGACTAAGAAATGAAAAAAGTTTAAATAAACCTTTTAATAATTATAAACATGACAAAAAAGGCAAAATTGACAGTAGAAAAACTAGACAAAATAACTGCAATAGCTTTAAAGAGAGGTTTTTTCTGGCCAACAGCAGAAATTTATGGCGGAACAGCAGGATTTTATAGTTATGGCCATTTAGGCAAGACCATGAAAAATAAATTTGAAAATTTATGGCGTTCCTATTTTTTAAAAAATAACTATTATGAAATTGAATCTTCAATAATTTTGCCAGAAAAAGTTTTTATTGCTTCTGGACATATCGAACATTTTAATGATCCCCTCATTGAATGTAAAACCTGTCATTTTAGATTTAAAGCAGACCAATTTATTGAAGATAATTTAAAAATAAAGGGGGAAGAACTTACACCAGAAGAAATGTCTGATTTAATTGAAAAAAATAAGCTAAGATGCCCTAAATGCAATTCATGGCATCTTGGACAAGCAAAATGGTTTAATATGATGTTTTCTATTCCCCTTGGGGCTGTTGGCATAAAAGATACAGCATACTTAACACCAGAAACAGCCCAGGCTGCTTATCTAGCATTTAAGAGAGAATTTGAAGCAACAAGAAAAAAACTTCCTTTAGGAATAGCAATCATAGGAAAAGCCTTTAGAAATGAAATATCTCCAAGACAGCTTTTTTTTAGATTGAGAGAATTTAATCAAGCTGAACTTCAAATCTTTTTTGATCCTGATGAAATAAATAAATTATCTAAAGAAGAATGGAAAGAAATAAGCAAATACAAACTAATCCTTTTATCACAAAACCAAAAAACAGCAAAAGAATTTACTTGTAACGATGCAAACAAAAAACTTAAGCTGCCAAAACTTTATATTAAAAATATGGTTCTTGTGCAAAAATTTTATCTCGATCTATTAAAAATTCCAAAAAATATGTTTAGATTAAGAGAATTAAGTGAAAAAGAAAAGGCATTCTATAATAAAATTCATTGGGATATGGAAATTAATCTTGAAACTTTAGGGGGATTTAAAGAAATTGGTGGAATTCATTACAGAACAGACCATGATTTAAGCGGACATGAAAAATATAGTAAAGAAAATCTTCATATTTTTTATAACAATAAAAAATTTATTCCGCACGTAATTGAACTTAGTTTGGGGGTTGATAGAAATATATGGGCTTTAATGGATATTTTCTTTAAAGAAGAAAAAGAAAGAACTCTTTTTTCATTTCCAATAACAACCTCGCCAATAGACATAGCAATATTTCCTTTAGTAAATAAGGAAAAAATGCCAGAAAAAGCTAAAGAGGTCTATAATTTACTCAAAAAAGATTTTCTATGCTTCTATGATGGTTCTGGAGCCATAGGAAGACGTTATAGAAGACAAGATGAAATTGGAACGCCTTACTGTATAACAATTGATAGCCAAACTCTTAAAGATGATACAGTAACTATCAGAGAAAGGGGCAGCATGAAACAAAAAAGAATTAAAATAGGAACCCTCCTTCTTGAATTAAAAAATTTAAAATAAAAAAGAAAAAAATAATAAACAATAAATAATAACTAATAAATAAAATGATGGAAAGAACTCTTATATTATTAAAACCAGATGCTATTAAAAGGGCGATTACTGGAGAAATTTTACAAAGATTTGAAAGAGCCGGTCTAAAAATTATCGGCATGAAAATGGTTTGGCTTGATAAAATTTTTGCAGAAAAACATTATTGCGACCATATTGGAAAAAATTTTTATAAATGTTTAGAAGAATTCATAACAAGCGGGCCAGTTATAGCAATTTGTTTAGAAGGAGTTAGTGCTATTGGGGTTGTAAGAAAAATAGTTGGTAATACAATTCCTGGAAAAGCCCTTCCAGGAACAATTAGAGGCGATTTTGCACATCTAAGCGGGGAATGGGCAGTTAAAAAAGGAAAAGCAATAGCAAACCTTATTCATGCTTCTGATAGCAAAGAAACAGCTAAAAAAGAAATAACCTTGTGGTTCAAAAAAGAAGAATTGCACACTTACAAAACCAGTCATGAAGATTTTGTTTTTTAAAAAAAGAATTAAAAAAAATAAAAAATGATGTTTAGAACCCACATACTTTTTGCGCTTTTCTTTTATATTATAATAATTAAAATTTCTTCTCTTGAATTTTCATGGATCTTTACATTTATTTTATGCTTTGGAGCAATTCTTCCAGACATGGATAGCCCTAAAAGTTATGTTAATAGAAAATATCTTTTTGGTTTTGGAAAAGGAATAGCCACATTTTCCAAACACAGAGGTTTTTGGCATAGCATTTTTGGTTTACTAATTTTTATTGTTATTTCATTTGTTGTTGTTTATTTTATAAAACAACCAATTATTTTTGGTTTTGCACTTCCTTTTGGATATTTTCTACATCTTGCAGCTGACTCACTAAATGTTTCAGGAATAAAATGGCTTTGGAAATCAAAAAAATTACATATAAAATGGAAAATAAGTACAGGAACAATTTCTGAACAACTTTTCTTTATTGTTCTTATTTTTCTAACAACTTATGTAATATTAGGAAATCAAGGAATTAGAGAAATAACTGCATTCATATCAAAAATAACATCATAAATATTAAAAACCTGATAATTTTTCTAAAATCAAGGGCTTGTAGTTCAACGGCAGAATGTTCCCTTGGCTGGGGAAAGGTTCCGGGTTCAAATCCCGGCGAGTCCATTCATTTTTAGAAAGAATTATAAAGTTTAGATTTTTAAAATAGATGTTATGGTAAAGAAAAGAAAAAAAGCAAAACCAAAAATTGAAAAAATTAAAGAAGTTGGAGAAATTCTTGAATTAGAACAAGAAATAGAAAATTTAGATACTGATTCTATTGAAAAATTTGAAAAAGAAGATAAACAAAGTATAAGCCGCTATATTGGCTAAATAAAATGAATAATTCAAATTCAGATTGCATATTCTGTAAAATTGTAAAGGGAGAAATACCTTGTCACAAAATTTATGAAGATGAAGATTTTCTTGCTTTTTTAGATATTCACCCAGAAACCCCTGGACATACCCTTATAATTACAAAAAAACATTTTAAAACAATGCTTGATTTACCAGAAGATTTGCTTTGTAAAATAATTAAAAAAGTACAAAAAATAACAAAAGTTGTTCTAGATATTACAGGTTATAAAGCTTTTAATCTTGTTGTCAATACAGGAAAAGATGCAGGACAATTAGTAGATCACGTACATTTTCATATAATTCCAAGAATTGAAGGTGATGACAGAAAATTTTATATCCCACCAATTAAATATAAAAATAAACAGGAAATAAAAAAATTAGCTACCAAAATAAAGAATTCTTTATAAAGTTTCAAATCTTATTTAGATAATGGAAAGGCCAAGGGAATATCAACAGGCTATTTTTGAAACAGCCAGAAAACATAATACCTTAGTTGTAATTCCTACGGGTTTAGGAAAGACCCTTATTGCATTGCTTCTTGCTTCTTATAGGATTGAAAAATTTCCAGATTCTAAAATCCTTTTTCTTGCTCCAACACGCCCTTTAGTTGAGCAGCATTATGATTATTTTAATAAACATATGTCAAAAAAATATAAAAGCCATATTTTTACTGGAAAAATCAATGCAAAAAAACGGGAAGAAATCTGGGAAAAAGCTCAGATTATTTTTTCAACTCCGCAATGTATTGAAAATGATCTCAAAAATAAAAGAATTGATTTAAAAGAGGTCTCGCTTCTTATTGAAGATGAGACTCATAGATGTTTAAAAAATTATTCTTATGTTTATGTTGCCAAAAATTATCTTAAACAAGCAAAAAATTCTAGACTTCTTGGTCTAACAGCAAGCCCAGGAAAAGATGCTTCTATAATTAAGAAAATATGCAAGAACCTTGGGATAGATGCTGTTGAAGTCAGAACAAGGGAAAGCGAAGATGTTAAACCTTACTTACAAAAACTTGAAAAAAAGATAGTAAAAGTAGAACTTACAAAAGAAATGCAAGAAATCCGCTCTTTACTCCAAGAAATCTATCAAAAAAAAATAGAGGAGATAAAAAATAGAAAACTTTTATTTGGTAGAGCAACAAAAACAAACCTGATTGCATTACAAAGAAAACTTCAAGGGATGATAGGTTCAGGAAATAGACATTTTAATGTTCTTAGAGGGGTCAGTGTATGTGCTCAAGCAATTAAAATCCATCACCTTCTAGGACTTCTTGAAACACAAGGGATTGAAACAAGCCAAAATTATGTATTGGATTTATTTGAACAAGAAAAACAAGGTAAAAGTAAGGCTGTTAAACAAATTGTAAATTCCAAACAATTTGTTAATGCTTATTTTCTTTTAACTAAACTTTATAATAAAAATATAGAACACCCAAAATTTGAAAAATTAAAAGAGATTATGCAACAAGAATTAAAAAATAATAAAGAATTTAGAACAATAATCTTTTCACAATATAGAAATAGCGTAAATAAAATATCTCAAATGTTAACAGCACAAAAAATAAAATCAAAAATTTTTATTGGACAAGCAAAAAGAAAAACAGCTGGTCTTAGTCAAATAGAACAACAAGCTATTCTCAGAGAATTTAAACAAGGAAAAATAAATGCTCTTGTCTCAACATCAATAGGAGAAGAAGGCCTTGATATTCCGGAAGTTGATCTTGTTGTTTTTTATGAACCAATTCCCAGCGCAATAAGAAAAATACAGAGAGCTGGAAGAACAGCGAGACTTAAACCAGGTAAATTAATTATTTTAATGACAAAAGGGACTCGTGATGAAAGTTATCATTGGGCAGCCCACTATAAAGAAAAGAAAATGTATGAAGCTCTTGAAACTCTAAAACAAGATTTCAAAAACAAAATAAAACAAAAAGAACAAAAGAATATTAATGAATTTTGATTTTATTTTAATCTAATTTAACTTAATTTTATTTTAATAACCCTTACACTATTGTATTAATATTCATAAAATATCTACCTTTTTCTGGTATTTTTATATTATAAAAAAGACTATTAAATTTATAAGTAAGATTATAATTAAAAATATATAAAAGAAAATAAATAATAAAAGAGAAAAATGATTATTATAGATAAAAGAGAGAAAAATAGCTTGATTATTTCCGAATTAATAGAACAAAGACAGGAAATCAGATTAGAATTTCTTAAGGTTGCAGATTATATTATAGGGAATATTGCTATAGAAAGAAAAACTATAAGTGATTTTATAAATTCTATGCTTAATAAAAGACTTCTAAGACAAATTGAAGAACTTAAACAATATCCACAACAATTTCTTATTATCGAAGGTGTTGATGACCATCCTCTTTATGAATTTGGCAAGATAAACCCAAACGCAATCAGGGGAATGATGTTATCTGTAATGTTAGATTTCAAGGTCCCAATTATTTTAACAAAAAATTATGAAGATACTGTAAAATTTCTTATTCTTCTTGAAAAAAGACAAAAAAAGAAACCTAAGGAAATAAGTTTAATAGCTAAAAGAAAATCTTATAATCTTGCAGAGCAACAACAATTTATTCTTGAAGCTTTTCCTGGAATTGGACCCGCAACAGCTAAAAAACTTCTTAGAAAATTTGGCACAATTAAGGCAACAATAAATGCAAAAGAAAAAGATCTAATTAAAACTAAGCTTCATCAAAAGAAAGCAGAAGCTATGAAAAAAATTATTGAAACTAAATACTTGGAAAAGTAGCAATATCTTCATAAATTGGGCCTTCTGGCGTAAGTATTGATTTTTCCAAAACAAAATTGTTGATTTCAAATTCAAGGGGCTCAATTTTTATTTTTTTAATGGCTTTAACAAAATTTTCTTTCTCTTCACTTGAAATAACTTTAATTCTTGCAAGAGTAATATGTGTTTCAAAATTATGCTCTTTCTTAAAACCCTGTCCAACCAATATAGAAATAATTTTTTGTTCTAATTCAATAATTTTTTCCTTAGGTAAGATATCAACCCAAACAACACGAATATAATTTTGAGAAGGAAAAATACCAAAAGAATTTAATTTAACTTTAAAAGAATCAAATTTTATGGTTTTTAGGGCATCTTTTATTTTATTTATCTTATCATCAGAAATCTCACCAAGAAACTTAATAGTTATATGTAAATTTTCCGGTTTAACAATTCTTAATTTAGCTTTTGTTTCTTCTGCTATCTTTTGAAGGTCTTTTTCTGCTTTTGCAAGTTCTTTTTTGATTTCTTCTGGCAATTCTATGGAAATAAAACATCTCATTTTTATTTGTTTTGCAATTTATCTTCAAGAAAAGATTCTACTTTGGGACTAATATCCCCCCAAGAATAATCATGCCCAGAAATATGAAGAGCTTGCGCAAAACTTGGTCCTTGGCCATTTCTTGAAAAAGTTAATTTAAAAAGTGTTTTGATTAAGTTTGGGATTAATTCATCTAATTTTCTATTGGTTAAAGGGTCTGCCCCATTGTTGTTTATTCTAAGAATATTTTTAGATTCAAATTTATCACACCAAAAAGGAAGACCCACTTCTATTGCATAAACTCTAGAATCATCAGGGGTTTGTTTCATAGTTTTGTCTATAAATGTTGCCCCGTTAGACAACCCAGCGAGTATAATTTTAGAATCTATTGAATCATTTTCTAAAGATTTTATCTTATTAATTAAATTTTTTGATGAAAATTGATAAAAACTTAAAAAATCTGCCAACCTTTTTATTCTCCCAAAGAAACTATTTTTAGATCTATAATGTTCTATGATGTGTGTTTTATACCCTCTATCAACTAAAACAGATTTAATTCCCTTTATAATGGGTTCAAAATCATTTGCTTTTTCCAAAGGTACATTCCCCCAACCTCCAGGATTATAAATTATAATAACATCTTTATAAATTTGAGACATTTTACATAAACTCGGCAATAATCTTAGCCCCTAATTTAACAGTTAAGCCATTAAAATCCTTATCTGGATTAATTTCAGTTAAATCAATGGCCCCCAAATTTTTTAATAATTTTAGTTTTTGAATAAAATAAATAAATTCTCTACTTGAAAAGCCAGCAGGTTCTAAATAACCTGTTCCCGGAGCAAAAGCAGGATCAATAACATCAATATCTATACTGATATAAAGCGGATCAAATTTTCTGACTTGTTCCATTATAAAATGTGATGTTTCCTTTATACCCTGTTCAAATATTTGTTTCATATCAACAATCTTGATTTTATTTTTCCTAAGAAAATCCAATTCATCCTTAAAATAATTTCTCGAGCCGACAAGAATAACATTTTCTGGTTTTATTATCTTTTCATTTACAATTGCTAATAATAAATCTTCGTGGGTTGGAAGATTAAATTCTGTGCAACAATCAGCATGAGCATCAAAAATCAATAATCCGGGATTTTTTTTATTTTCAGCAAATCCTTTTACTAAAGAATAAGTGATGGAATGATCCCCGCCAATATAAAAAACCTTTTCAGATTGCGATAATTTTTTTGTGTTTTCATAAATGTTTTTATTTGCTTCTTCTATATTTGCGTTATCAATTGGAATTTCTTTTATTTGTAATGAATTATAATCAATTATCTTTTTATTTTCATTACTAAAAATATCTTTCAGCGCTTCAATTACTTTGTCTGGAGCTTTTTCACAACCTTTGGTTTTTCCAAGTCCATTAAGACCAGGGACTTTAACAATCAACATTTTAAAATTATTTAGGAACAAGAATTGCGGTCGCATAATTTTTTATTTTAGCTAACTTTCTAACATCTTGAAGTTTTACATTATAGATTTTTTCAGGATAATCATAAAAATCTTCTGCTTTAGTGGCAATTTCCTGAAAAACAAGATTGCCAGCAACATTATCACAAGATTCAAGCCCGAGTTTCCAATTCCCAACTTTTTGCTCTTTTGTCTGTTCAAAATCAATTGCTTTAATTTTTGACATGTTTTTAATTTCTTTTATAGTTATTTGTTTAACTTTCTTAATATTTTTCTTATCTATTCCAGCATAAACAACACCATATCCATAATCCTTTTCCTGTTCAAGATAACTATGAATAGCATAAGCCCAGCCTCTTTTTTCTCTAACTTCCTGAAATAAAACAGAAGAAAAGCCTTCCCCCAAAATTGCATTAAAAATCTCGCTTGCATATCTCATCTTGCTAGAAAAAACAGGGGTATGAAATCCTAAAGTGAAATGGGTTTGATCCAAACCTTGTTTTGATTCTATTATCTCATTATTTTTAAAAACTTTCTTTATTTTAAAAGATGGAAGAACATAAGGCTGTGTTTTATTAAAATATTTTTTTGTAAATTTATCAATATCTTTTAAATTTGCATTACCAACAATCGAGATAATCATATTTTTAGGATTATAATTTTTATGCCATCTTAAAAAATCAATTCGTTTAAATTTAGAGACAGTTTCTTTAAAACCAATAACAGGAGCACTAAATGGTTTTTGATATAAAAGTTCCTTGATTTTATTAAAGAGATATTCTTTTGGCATATCTTTTCTATAATTAATTTCAGAAATAATAATTCCCCTTTCTTTATTTATGTCTTTTGTAATTAATTTTGGATTCGCCACAATGTCTAAAATAACATCTGCCCCAACATCAAAATGTCTTGATGGCAATTTACAATAAAAAGCAGTTATCTGTTCTGATGTAAATCCATTAAGCATTCCTCCAACTTTTTCAATTGAAGAACCAATTTCCTTTACATTTCTTGTTTTTGTTCCCTTGAAAACCATATGTTCAAAAAAATGGGCTATTCCCTTATTCCTAAGGTTTTCATTAACTGCTCCAGCTCTTGTTGCCGCCATTATTGATACAATAGGAAGATCTCTTTTTTCAAATAAAATAGTCAATCCACTCTTTTGTTTTATTTTATAAAATTCTGCCATATTAATCTAAAAAAACAGTGTTTTAAATTAGTTTCTACTCCTAAAATATTTAATAAAAAGGTTATAAATTAGTGTCATAATGTATTTAAATTTAAAAAGCTAATAAAATTTGGCTTTCGGGGGAAAGAAACAGCAAAAATGTTTAAATTTAATCAAAACTTTTTCTATACTTGTTTTATTTTTTAATCTCTTTATCTTTCTCTTTCTTTCTTTTTTGTTTTTACACCCTTTATTAAGAAAAAATGTCTATAAGGGCCCTCGCTTTTAATTTTTCCTTCTACTTCAATTTTTTTCTCAAACAAAGGCATATCTAAAACAACTGTTTCAGCCTCTCCACCTTCAAATTCAAGATTAAAACCATATTTTTTGCTTTGCTTAATTAATTCATTAAGTAATTTTTTATCAACTTTTTTTCCTAAAAATTCTTTTCCCAACCCTTCACAACAAATTTTAGTTAAAATTATTTCAAAATTATTTTTTAGACAATCCTCCCAAATTTTTTCAGCCCTTAAATTCCAAAGAGGATTAAAAATTTTAAAGCCCAATTTTTTTGCTATTTTTGTTATTCTTGTTTCTTGATATTTTGAAGCTATGCCGCCAGTAATTATATATTTAGCTTTGCCTTTCACTTTTTCCAGTAACTTTTCTAAATCCCGTATTTCTTTTTCTTTTTGCGTTTTGCTTTTTTGACTGATTAAAAAAATATTCAAAGCATCTGACTGCATTTTAAGTAATTTTAAAGAAGGCTTATGCCACATCCAAGAATAATAAGAAGAAGGGAGTATTGTTAAAAGATATTTGATATTAAAGCCAGCTTGCTTTGCTTTTAATATTGCTAAACAAGAATCTTTCCCCCCGCTAAAAAGAACAGCTGCTGTTTTATTTTCCATTTTTATTCTTCATTTAAAAATAATTTATAATTTAATAAGTCTTTCGCCAATTTTGTTAATCTATAAATTGTGGCTCTAAAAAAACAAATACAAAATATGGTGTTTTTTTATATTTTATATACGATAAATAAAAAAATGTTTAAAATAACGAGAAGAAAAATTTAAAAAGATATAAAAATAAAAAATTATGTAGATGGCAGCAAAATAAGTGAAAACTGCGGGAACTTAGAAATTAGCTAAGGAAAAGGAGGCAATATTAAAACTAAAATGACCTACACAACAGGTGGTTGCCACGATTTAAGACAATATATGAATGATCCAAAAATAATAGAAGCTTTTGGAAAATTAGTTAGTGGAAAATCTGGTTATACCCCCATAATAGAAAAAAGAGAAGAACCAATAATTTGTTCTAATTGTAATCAGCGTCTCTTAGGAGATGAAAAATTTTGTCCTGAATGTGGTGCTAAAATAAAATTAGAAAAAACAGAGAATAAAGAGAATAAAATAATTTAAATTAAAATTATTTTATTAATAGCTTTTTAATTTTATATAAATTTTTTTCTGTTATGCGTTCTCCAATAGCTATGGCTTCTTTAGATTTATCAAAATCAAAAACACCCAGATAAGCTTTCGGATTTAAAATAAATAAATTTTTTTTATATTTACTTAAGGTAAAATTTACAATTTCTAGTCTTAAAATTGTTTGGATCCTTTCAAAAAAATCTACTAAATTATATTTTAATTTTTTCGGCATGCTTTCAATAGAACGCTCCACATTTACTGCAAGAATTTTTTTTGCTAAATTAAATCCCTCATCTATGGCCAAAGGATCTTCAAAACCTCCATCAACAAGAAGCATTCCTTTTTTATGCAATGGAGGAAATAAAAAAGGGATAGAAATGCTTGCCATAATTGCTTCACATAAATCACCTTTATCAATAACAATTCTCTTGCCAGTTAAAAGATCTGCAGAAATAGCTACAAATTTTTTATCTAAGTTTTCAATTTTTTTATTACCTATAATATTTCTAAATTGTTTTTCAAGCCTATCTGTTTTTATAAGCCCCTCCTTAGAAGGCCAAATATGAATTATTTTTCTTATTTGTTTTTTTGTTTTATTAGATATTATTCTTTCAAAATTAGAAAGAAGCCCAGCAGCATACATTCCCCCTATTAAAGCTCCTGCGGATGTTCCTATTATAATATTTGGGATTATTTTATTTCGTTCAAGAACTTTTATTACACCTATATGGGCCATCCCGCTAGCCGCCCCACCACTAAGAACCAAAGCCCAGTCTGATTTTTTTTGTTTCTTTTGTTTTTTTGATTTTTTTGATCTTTTTGATCTCTTTAATCTTTTTTTCATTTTTATTTTCTGAAATTTTTTCTTATAGGCCCAATTATTTTTTCTAAATATTCTACAACAGCATTTTTTAAATCAAGAGGGTGTATTTTTTCTTGTTTGTAAGATTTTTCAAGATTAGAATAATTTGAAAAATTTAAACTTCCTCCAAATTTTACAGGTCTTTTAATATTAAATTTTCCAAATCGTGGAAAAATAAGCAGTTTTGTTATTTGAAGAATTGGATTATCCTGCGCAATTTTTGCAGGACAATATGCTTTTTCAATAGTTTTTTTTAGTTTGTCATAAGAATCAAGAACACTGACGCCAGTATTAGGAATTGATCTAGACATTTTTTGGCCAGGGCCTTTCAAAGAAGTAATTAAGGGCGTATGTAAAGCTATAAAATTATAATTTAATGTTTTAGCCATGTCTTTTCCAATCATATGAACTTTTCTCTGCTCTAAACCGCCTAAAGCCACATCAACATCTAATGCTTTAATATCAACAACCTGCATTAAAGGATACCATAATTGAGAAATTGTTGCATTTTTTATATCTCTAGCTATTTCTTGCATGCTCCTCAATCCCCTGTTTATAGTTGATTCTTGTGAAAGTTTTATTACATCAAGAACATATTTTTTATCAAATTGAAAACTGCTGCCAAGAATGATTTCAGCATTAATTCCTAGTGCTTTAATGGTTTTTCTCCAAGCCCCAACTTCCTTTTTTATTTCTTCTTCACTGCCTTTCCTATTTAAAAAAGAATGAACATCTGCCAATAAAATTTTAACTTTAAAACCTGCTTTATGTAAATCAATAAGTTTGGTGATGGTAACAAGATGTCCTAGATGCATAGAACCACTTAATTCATAACCACAATAAACAGAAGGTTTCTTTTTTTTCTTTAATAAATCTTTTAACTCTTTTTCTGTGATTATTTCCACAGCATTTCTCTTAATTAATTCAAACCTCTTTTGAAAATCCATTATTTTTAAATAGATAATTAGTTTTTTATAGTTTTCTAAATAAATATTAACACAATAAAATTAAATAAAATGAAAACAAGAACTTTGCTAAAACTTTCTTTGATTATTGCCTTGATTGGAACTTTTGTTATTGTTATTCTTGCTAATAATCTTGAACCAAATATAAGTAAAATTTCTAGTATAAATGAAAAAATGATTGATGAATGGGTTAGAATCAAAGGAAATGTAACTAATCAAAGAAGTACAGAAGGGTTGACTATTCTTACAATTTATGATGGAACTGCAGGAATAAGGGCAATAATGTATAAAAACATGAATGAAGACCTTGAAGGTTCTGAAATTATTATTCTTGGAAAAATTATTATATATAAAGATGAAATTGAAATTCAAATAGAAAAAATACAAACTTGATATAAAAATTAAAATGATAGAATATATTTTAATTGCAATTTTTCTTGGATTAATTGCTGGAACAATTACAGGTTTAATTCCTGGCATCCATATTAATCTAGTTGCTTTAATTTTATTTGCAAGTTCTGCATTTTTTTTACAATTTACAGATTATTTTACTTTAGCAATTTTTATTGTTAGCATGGCTACAACACACACTTTCCTTGATTTTCTCCCTTCTATTTTTCTTGGAGCACCTGATGAAGACACCGCTCTTAGTGTTCTTCCCGGACATAGAATGTTATTAAAAGGACAAGGTTATGGTGCTATCAAACTTACTGTTATTGGTTCATTTTTTGGTTTGTTGGTTGCTGTTGCCCTTGCGCCTTTTTTTATTGTAACCTTACCATATATTTATCCGTTCCTAACAAAAATAATCGCTTTTCTTCTTATTGTTATTGTTATATTTTTAATTTTTAAAGAAGAAAAACAAAAAAGATTTCTTTCGTTCTTTATATTTATTCTTACAGGAATTTTAGGCTATGCCTCATTAAATTTTCCAATGATAAAACAACCACTTTTTCCTCTTTTTACAGGCCTTTTTGGAGCTTCTCTACTCACTATAAGTATAATTAAAAATGTCAAATTACCAAAACAAAAAATAAAAAGCCTAAAAATAAAAAAGAAAGACATTATACAGGCTCTTGGTTTGGGAATTATTTCATCATCAATTGTTTCTTTTCTTCCAGGAATAGGCTCGAGTCAAGCTGCTGTAATTTCTTCTGGATTAAAAAAAATACAAGAAAGAACTTTTCTTATCTTACTTGGAACAATTAATACCATGGTTATGCTTCTAAGTTTTATTGCTCTTTTTAGTGTAGGAAAACCAAGAACAGGAATAGCCGTCTTCCTAGGTAGATTTCTTGGAATATTTAGCGAACAGCAATTGTGGTTTTTTCTTGTAACAGCTTTGGTAGCTGGCTCAATTTCTGTTTTTATAACCCTTTTATTTGCTAAAACTTTTGCAAAAGGGATAATAAAAATAAATTATAAAAAAATCTGTTTCATTATTTTGATTTTCTTAATAATTCTTACACCTATATTAAGTGGCTGGCTTTCTTTAATTATTTTAATAACAGCCATCGCAATTGGTATAACCACCTCTTTATTTGGAATAAGAAAAATACATATGATGGGTTGTTTAATTCTGCCCGTAATAATCTGGCATCTGATTTAATCTTATTTTATCTGATTTGATTTAATCTATTTTAATTCAACTTAAACCCATTTTTTTAATTCTTGTTGTTTTTCTGTTTCTCTACCAAACATGCTTTCAATTGCTTGCTTTACAAGATCTAAACTCTGCTTAACATAAGGAGAAACATTATAATTTTTTGCAAGGCTAATAGCGGGTTCAAGATATTTAATTATAGAGCCTTCCGCTATAGTGAAAATAATTCTACCCCCGCATTTTAAACATTTTCCAGCAAGAGGGGGTCTTCTATATTTTTCATTACATTTAACACACCTAAATTTCTGTTTGGTGAATTTATGAAAATTTCCTTTTATGTCTCTTATAAAATGTCTTTCAATAACAAGTCTGGCAACATCTGCTGTATCTACTGCTCTTAATTTTTTTGCAAGAGCCATTTGATGATTCACTTTATCCCGCATTGTAATAAGAGTTTTATAAGAACTGCAAAGGATTCCATCATTAAGATTTGTTGTTTCATTTGTATAAAATAAGTTCTTAAAAGCTGCGAATTCAATTCCACTTTTGATCCTATCCTTTATTAATTCCACTTTAACAGTATTAGGCATCATAGATTTTTCTGCAGCCATATAAAGCTCTAAAGGATAATTTTTTACAACATCCATATCAAAAATCATATCATCCACTTCCGCAGCCCTTATTCTAACATTCATAGTTAAAGGGGCATCTTGTGTACTTCCCCTATGTGCTGGAAGATATTCTCTAGAAAAATTAAGCAAAGCATCTAATAACAACATCATTGCAGCTTCATCACCATCACAATCGCGCCTCATTGCCGCGTGCATATAAGGGCTTGCAAAAAACCCCTGAGTATTACTAAAACCAATTATTCTTCCAACAACACCAGCACAATTATGTGGAGCAATACATAAAAGCAAATGTCCAACAAGATCTTCTTTCTTTTTTAAATTATAAAAAGATTTCATTTTGTAAAAATTATTAAGTAAAGAATCAATAAATTTTGACACCCTAAAAAAAAGCTCATCTGCTGGTTCGTCTGCATAATGTTTTAAAGAAGGCAGTATAACATCGTGTGGTTTTAATTCAATTATTTGATCTTCATCTTTAATATCTTTATTAAAAACATCCTTATAATATCCAAGTTCTTTTAATTTTTCTATAGTTATATTGATTTCTTTTGGTTTAAATTGAGTAATGGGGACTTCACTAGAATCATATCTTATGGTTCCATCTTTATTAACTCTTAAATTATGTATTGCTCTTAAAATTCCTTTAGCCAAATTTTCAGGAACATGATCTTTTGAACTCGTTCCCCTAACCCCCTTAATTAATTTAGGTAATTCCACTTTGATATTCATGTTTTTTAAAGCAGCATCATAATATTCTTTAATATTTAATTTTTGTCTAGAAAATGTTTTGGCTTTGCCATGTAAAGCGCAATCTTCTGTATAAATTTTGTTTAAACATTCAGGACAATAATATAATTTTTTAGTTTTGCCGCCACATTTTTCACAAACAAAATAAATAGTTTGTCTTTTACATTTTTCACAATAATAAATAGGAAAATCAGATTCAACATAGCCAACCTTAAAAGCAGATTGAAAACTTCTAAGACGCCCTCCTTGTTCCCCAACAGGAAAAAGAACATTAGGGCTTCCAGTTAATTCCCGGGGTTTAGCTTTTTCTGGCCTACCCATTCTAGTTCCAATAAAAGTTCCTGCTTTATCTTTAATAATAAATTTAGAGAATTTATTTACAAAATCAAGAGTTTTTGCTTGTTTTTCATTTTCATCTTTGATTTCATGTCCATCTTTATTTTCATTATCTTTTTTATTTTTATTTTTATTTTCTTTTTCTTTTCCTAGTTGTTTTATTTTGTCTAATAAATGTTTTAATTGCCCAGAAAAATGTTCTAGATCAATTCCTAAATTAATTGACAATGCTTTAGCAATATTTGATTCTATAACGACGTTTGCAGTAGTTATTTTATGTTCAAGACCTAAAAGTTCCAGAGCTCTTTTTGCCTCTATAAATTCTTCTCTTCTATGGGTTTCATAAGGTAAATTAAGTTTTCCTTCTCTTATTTCTGATTTAGACAACCATTGAAGCAAACAAATAAATTGATTAAAATTTATTTGAGACCAATAAAAAATATAATCAGGGTGTAAGGGAATACTAAAAACAGAAGATATATTCATTGCCGTTTCAATAGATACATTATGCTTATCTAAATTTTGTAGTGTTTTTTGTATTTTTTCTAATTCTTCAGTTGTTTTCTTAGCTAATTTTTCAGGATTTCCATATTTTATAACCACTTCTTTTAATTCAGTAAACCACCAGTCAGGATTATAACCACAAGGCAATAAAGGATGATTTCTATTATAAAAATCGCCATAAGAAATTAAAATATTTTTAGTATAAATTATTTTTTTAATTTTATCTTTTAATTTATCTGCTTGCTCTATATTTTTAATTTGAACAACAGAATCGTCTTCTAATTTGA
>Ga0315555_1000604_pt1 | contig 25615 bp, 24 predicted proteins | sample SalMarSW160380MG_FD_202113 | JGI IMG/M metagenome (GOLD analysis project Ga0315555, IMG submission 202113) | Salt marsh sediment microbial communities from the Plum Island Ecosystem LTER, Massachusetts, United States - Salt Marsh Sediment SW1603-80 ... | reverse complement strand
TACAAAAGATATAGCCTCAGCTTTACAGACTGCTACACACATTCCGCAAGCACTACACAGGTCTTCTTCAATCTTAGCAGTAGTGCCATCTGCATCGAAACCAGCATCGACAAAATCTTTTCTTGCATCAGTTAATATTTCAGTTATAGGAACTCCTGCAGAGCAATTATCATTACAGTTTTCACAATAAAAACATCGGAAGATTTTCTCTGCGATGTCATTAGAAGGCTTAACCTCTCCAGTTATTATCCCATAAAGAAGTAAAAGTTTACCACGTGGTGTATCAGATTCCCAGTTAAACGATTTAAATATGGGACAAAGTTCGTAGCAATAGCCACATCTTATACACTTATTCAATTCCCCTTCCCATTTTTTTAATCGTTTAAATTCCGCCTTTGTTTTAGTACCCTTGCTTTTTGTAGGCGTATCACTTTTCATAAGAGTTTTCTGGTTCAAGACATCACCCTGTATCTAAGATTTGTTGCTTTCACCCAGTTATCTGGTGCATCCATGATTTTATGTGGATTGAGTATGTTATTTGGGTCAAGAGCTTTCTTTATCGCTCTCATCATTGGAATAATATCTTTTCGTGCTTTCTTCCAAGGAGGAGCTTTAGAAAGTCCTATACCATGTTCAGCAGAGGTCACCCCGCCGATTGAATGAACATAATCATACAACTCCTCAATTACTCGATCTGCCTCATCCCATTGGCTCTGTTTTTTAGAATCAAGCATTATCTTCGTATGTATTACACCTGAACCACAATGTCCATACACAGCCATTATCACATTGTGTTTTTTTGCAATTTCATGAATTTTTTTTGCAGTCTCTGCAATCTTTGAAGTTGGAACACCCATATCATCAGCAAGATCGGTGCATATTATTCCTTCTTTATACTTTGATAACGAGGCAAACAATTTTTTTCTCCCACCAAATAGTCGTTGTCTCTCTTTTGCATCATAGCTCATTTCAATATCAGTCCCATTGTGTTTTTCACAGATTTCTGCAATTTTTCTCATTTCATAATCTACTGCTTCTTTTACATTTCCATCGGCTTCAAATAGTATAATTGCACCAACTTCCTTAAGCCCAAGATCAAGTGCTTTGTTTACTGCAACAATACCTATCCCATCCATCAACTCAAGCAAAGACGGCTGGGCTCCACTAGCTATGATAGCAGATATAGCATTACCTGCATCCTCAAGTTCCTTAAAATTTGCAACAGCTAGACAACGGAATTTTGGCAACGGACTAATTTTCATGGTCGCCTCGACAACAATTCCAAGGGTACCCTCTGAACCAACAATGAGTCTTTCAAGTTGATAACCTGATGAATGCACACGTGTATTAGAGCCAAGATTTACTAGATCTCCATTTGCCAATACTACTTTCATCCCTAGCACATAATCTCTTGTAGCGCCATATTTTACCGATCTTACTCCCGATGCATTGGCACCAATTTCACCACCAATTGTTGCAATTCTACTTGAGGCCGGGGCAGGCGGATAAAAAAGACCATAAGGTTTAAGGATACGATTTAAATCATCATCAACCACCCCCGGTTCAACTTTACAAAGCATATCCTGAGGTCGAATTTCAAGAATATGATTCATCCTTTTCATGTCCAGTACAATACCGCCATCTATGGGAACTGCATGACCACTTGTTCCAGAACCTGCACCTCTTGGAATAACAGGGATCTTATTTTTATTAGCATATCTCATAATCTTTTGAACATCTTCAATAGTCCTAGGTCTTACAACAACAGAAGGCATTGCTTGATGAACTGATGCATCTGAAGAATATACATAGAGATCAGCGGCAGTATCTGAAACATTGTTTTCTCCTACAATTTTTCTTAGTTTTTCAATATCTACTTTCATTATTAGGTCTCCTTCAAAGGGGATGGCCCTAGTTTTTTTAATTCACTAACAAAATCAGTGACAACCGCTGCAAACTTTTGCCCCTCTGATGCAGAAATATACTCAAAGCGTACTCGTTGTGGTTCTATTCCCATCTCTCCCAAGTATTTTTTAAGAAGTTTTATTCTACGATTTGTTTTATAATTGCCAGATTGATAATGGCAATCACCTGGGTGACATCCAGCAATAAGTACACCATCAGCACCTTTTTTTAGTGCTTCAAGCACAAAAACCGTATCAACACGTCCTGAGCACATTACACGTATTGATTTAATATTTGGAGGATACTTGAGTCTGCTTGTTCCAGCTAGATCTGCTCCAGCATAGGAACACCAGTTACAAAGAAAACCTATAATGTTTGGTTCAAATTCTTTTGCCATAATTTTTCACCTCAATTTTTAATCTCATTAAGTGTTAATTCTACGGCTTTTGGAACAGCCGTAGCTATTTTTTCACTAAGTTTTTCTCCAAATTCACATGGCAGTTTTTTCATCGTTATTCCTATGATGATGATTTCTTTGGGAATCCTTGTCTCCCCAAGTTTCTCTGCCATTTGAATAGCTTCGGTTAGTGACACATCATGAGGGTTGCATGAATGCATCGTGGAGAAATTGCTTAGAGGGATTCTTTTCACCTCCCCCTCTTCACCATCATCTATCTTGACCGCGTCAATTATTATTGCTTTGTCATAGCCTAGGAGTAGATCAAGCAGGTTCATACCGCCTGTGAGTGCTTCATCTATTGCGATGTTTGGGTCATTGATTTTTTGTTTTAGCTGGTTTGCAACGTGTATTCCAACTCCATCGTCAGATAGAATCGGGTTTCCAACTCCTAGGACTACGGTTTTCATTTTTTGTTTTCCTCTACAAATTTCGTCTAAGTGTTTTGTATAATTTTTTGTTTTTATCATAAATATTTACTTCAAGTGGCATACCACCAGGTAGGGTGTGCGTTGCGCATGCAAAACATGGATCATATGCCCGAAATGCCATTTCCACCATGTTCAGCAACCCATCATTGACCTTTCCCTTCTTTATAATGCCTTTAGCAACATCTCTTACTGACATGTTGATAGCACCCGCATTATTTGTCGTTGCAACAATAAGATTAGCTTTGTCAACAAGCCCGTTTTTGTCAAGCTTATAATGATGAATCAGTGTTCCTCGAGCTGCTTCAACCACACCAATTCCTTCACCGGGTTCACCAACAGGATTTCTGATTTTTGTTGAGGTGATCTCAGGGTCTTTGATGAGTTCCATTGCTCGTTCTGTTGCATAAAGGAGTTCTATTAGCCGTGCCCAGTGGAAAGCAAGCGTAGTGTTAACTGCTTTACCACCCAGTGTTTCATAAAACCGTTTGTATTCTTTATCTGCAAGTGGCGTAGCCATACCTTCAGCTGCATTTAGACGGCCGAGTGGCCCAACACGATAGATTCCGCTGTCTTTTCCATCTTTAAATCCTTTCCATCCGATATCTTTCAGATAGGTAAATTTGATATAGCTCCATTCTTCAACGTGTTCAGCGATTTTTTTGTAGTAGTCTTTTACATCAAATTTTACATGTTCCTTTCCTTTTTGATCAGTTACCCGTATTTTTCCATCATAGAAATTTACTTTGTTGTTTTTGTCAACTAAACCCATATTGTATGTCGCTAGAGTATATGCATCACTAAGAATCAAATCAAGGTAATCCTTGTTTTTCAATACTATATCGTCAAAAAGTTTTAATGAAAATTTTGCAAATTCTACACAGGATTTACCCATTTTTTCAATTTCTTTTACTTCATCTTTGTTGAGTCCTTTTGATACTCCGCCAGGTAATCCACATACTGGATGTGTTGCTTTCCCACCAAGTATGCCTGTAATCTTTTGGCCATATGCTCGGTGTTTTATTACTTCCTTACCAATCTCAAGACCTGCTTTTTCAATCACGCCTAGCACATTTCTTTTTGCCGGTGGCGCATCAGGGCCAACAACAAAATCTGGTCCACCTAAATAGTAAAAATGAAGGATATGATCGTAGATTATGTATCCACAGTACATGAGTTCACGCAGTTTCTTTGCTGTAGATGTTGGTTCGACATTAAAAGCAGCATCAAGTGCTTTCGTTGCAGCAAAATGATGTGCAACAGGACAGACACCACAGATACGTGATGTTATTTGGGGCATGTCTTCTGCCCGTCTGCCCTGTGCGAACCGTTCAAATCCTCGTAGTTCAGGAATCTGCAGATACGCATTTGCTACGTCTCCTTGTTCATCAAGAAATATGCTTATTTTTCCGTGGCCTTCAAGTCGTGTTATCGGATCAATTGTTATTGTCTTCATTTCATCATCCTCCTGTTGATAAGAGCACTAGGTAGCCCATATTTGTAAAATGTACCAACAGGGTCTACTACTTGGTTGATCAGCTCTTCAACTTCTTCATCACTCATTTTCTCTTCGCCTTCTATACCAAGGATCGAAGCTAGTGCAGAAATCATTTTAGCACCTTGATCAAGAGAATTTGGTGTAGGACCGCCACAACCTGTACAAGGCATGTTTGCATCTAAGCATCGTGCATCGCATCCACCACGTGTTGCCGGGCCTAAACATATAACACCTTGTTCAAGGAGACATTTATCCTCGATTTTATCTAGCTCATAGATCCGTTTTATCTTCGTTATTTTCTTTTCAGATTTTTCAAACCTACATTCATCACAGACTGATTTCAATGGACCAATAACAGATCCCTTTGGAGGTAATTTGTTTTCAACTATTGCACCCACGGCAGTCATAATAAGATCAGGCGTTGGAGGACAACCAGGTAGATAATAATCAACATCAACTGTTTGATCAAGAGTTTTTACGGTATCATAAAACTCTGGAAGTGTAAGCGTCCCTTCTTTAACCTTTACTGAGGTTTTTGGAGTGCTCTTCTTTGGATTTTCAGTAGATGGATTGTCCAGATATGACACATTAAATATTTCTTCTTTATTTGCAATATTTGCTAGTCCGGGGATGCCTCCATTGACTGCACAGGAGCCAAACGCTACTAGTACTTTTGATTTCTTACGCAGCAGTTTTGCCATGTGTTCCTGCTCAGATGTACGAATAGAACCATTGAAGAAACAAACATCAATATGGTTATCCTTCATTGCTTCAACATCTTTGTATTTGAAATCCATTGCTACAGGCCAAAAAAGTATATCTGCAACTGCTACAACATCTAGTATTTTTTCATCAATGTCAAGAACTGCGATTTCACAACCGCCGCAACTTGCGGCCCAATAAAATGCAAGTTGCAGTTTTTTATTAGCTTTAACTTCTTTTTCCTTACTCATACGACATCTCCATTTTTTTTAAATATTTATTTCAATTCTATTTTTTTATAACTCCCTTTTTCTTAAGCAATACAGTTGGATTTACAGAGTGTTCTTCAAAACCACACACTTTTGGATCTAAACCAAGTGCAATTGCTATCAGTTGGGTATAATAATAAATTGGTATTTGTTTGTAATCCTTGAAGAGTTTTTCAGCTTCTTTTCCACGTGTATCAAGATTAAACATGCAAAGTGGACACGAAAGCACCATGGCATCACTATCCCGCTCAGTTGCAAATGTTGTAATCCGATGTGCCCTTTTGGAAACCAACTCTTTATTTTCAACGGTATGATATGAACCACAGCATTCAATTTTGAATGGGTTATCGACAACTTCTGCACCAAGAGCAGAAAGAAGATCGCCTAGAATGGTAGGTTCTTCTGCATCATCTATGGCAACCTCACGTGGACGAAGAAGCATGCATCCATAATACGGCATGATTTTCATACCTTTAAGAGGACGTTTTACTTTTTTCTTAATCACATCAAAACCAATTTCATCACGTAAAAACTCAAGGAAATGTAATACCTCCACAGTTCCTTTATAATCATTTTCGCGATCCATAAACAGATTAAGGGTTTCAAGGTCATCAGGAATTTCTTTTACACGTAGGTTTGTTTGTTTTAGTGTGTTGCAGCACATATCACAAAGCGTTAAAACTTTATCTTCTCCTTGGTCCTCTACATGTATCAAACTTCTAAGTGGTGCTAGATGATGCATGAGGTCATCATCAGTTAAAGATGCAACTACTCCGCAGCAGTTCCAGTCTTCCATCTCCACCATTTCATGGCCAAGAGCGTCCATTACTGCAAATGCGGATTTCTCAAGGTTTTTTGCAGATGTTTTGAGTGTACATCCGGGATAGTACAATAGCTTCATGATATTACCCTACCATATTTCCATATCTTTCTTCATATTCTTACATATATATTTTTGTATAGCTTATCCTACATTTTTTCTAAATAAACTAACAAACGCCAACTGAGGGATAGTTTCTTTTTCTTTTTTTGAAATTTTTACAACTTTAGTCCGATCGATTTTTTTCCTAAGAACTATTTGACGTAGTGCTTCCATAATCTTTGTGATATTCAGATCTCTAGGACACCTTTCTGCACAAGTATAACATGATGCACACATCCAGATAGTATTCGAATTAATTACCTCTTTTCTATCTAAAATTACATATCGAATTGCTTCGTCGGGGCCTAAATCCATATCCTCAATAAATGGACAACCTGCTGAACACGTTCCACATTGATAACAAGCAAACACATTTTCCCCAGAGAGCTCCTCCACCTCTGCTGCAAGCCCACCTTTTTTAAATTTAATGGCATCAATCTCTTTATTATCCTCAAACTTTTTTTTCAGACAGACACCTCCTCCTCAAGGAGCGCAGCAAGCATTACATCAATCTGATTGCTTTTGTACCCCTTTTGATCTATTGCATCAGATGGACAAGCACCAGCACAAGCACCACATCCCTTACACAACGCCTTATTAATAACTGCAACAGAACGTTCAGGATTGTCAGAACGAGGCTGGATTTCAATAGCAGAATAAGTACATACAGATTCACATGTCCCACAGCCACTACAAAGATCCTCATCAACCTCTGACACGGCACCTTCACCGGTCATTGTTTCTTGCATAATAGGAATAGCCGCCCTAGATGCAGCACCTTCTGCCTGCGCAATTGAATCAACCAAATTTTTTGGATAATGTGCAGCACCACACAAATAAATACCATCAGTTGCAAAATCCAATGGACGAATCTTTGCATGTGCCTCCATGAAAAAACCCCCTTCATCAGCAGGGATTTTAAGCATATTCTCCAAAGACTTAGTTGAAACTTCCCCCTCAACATTAATTGTAAGAACCACAAGATCAGCAGAAATTTCCAGTTCCTCATTTAAAATATCATCAAAAACTTTTACAGTTACAGAACCATCTTTTGGGTTATCTTTGTCAAGAACAACCGTTGGTTTTTTATCGCCAGCATAACGAATCGTAGTAACATGATAATTTTTTAAAACATCAGAGTAATACTCCTCTTCCTCTTTACCAAAAACTCTCATATCCCTATAAAGAATATATATTTTGGAGTCTGGGAATTTCTCACTAACAAGCTTTGCATTCTTAATTGATACACCACAGCCAACCCGGCAACAATAAGGCCGTTTTTCATCCATTGCACCAGCACAATTAATAAAAACAACGTTTTTTGGTTTCTTCTTCAAAGAATTATTTTTAATCTTTATCTCGAGCTCAGTTTGGGACAAAATATTATTATTTTTCTGATATTGATATTCACCTTCAAGATCAATTTCTTTAAAACCAGTAGCTATAATAATTGTTCCAAACTCTATTTTTTTCTTCTTGCCCTTTTGTTTAACAACAGCTTGGTAGTTCCCTATAAAACCATCAACATCAGCAAGCTCGGCATCAGTCATAACTGTGATTAACTTGTTTTTTGTAACCTCTTTAATCAACGGATTAATAATATCCTCAGTTTTTGTATCAGAAGGAAACATTGAATAAAGCTCTCTAAGCCTCCCACCAAGCTTTGAATTTTTTTCAAGAAGAATAGATTTAACACCCATATTAGCAAGTGCAAGAGCAGCTTTCATACCTGAAATACCACCACCAATGACAAGTGTTTTAGGAGTTATTGAAAATTCTTCTTCAGTAAGTGGTTCAAGCAGACGAACCTTTGCTACAGCAGCCTTCACCAGGCCTGTTGCTTTTTTAGTTGCTGCATCCCAATCATCAGAATGAACCCAAGAACACTGATTACGTATATTAGCCATTTCAAAAAGATACTTATTCAACCCAGCTTCCATGAGCGTATCCCGAAATAGCCCCCCATGAGTACTAGGCGAACAAGCGGCAACAACAACCCTGTTCAGTTTTTTGTCTTTAATGGTTTCTCTAATTTTTTTACCACTGTCCTCAGAACAAGCAAACATCACATGCTTGGCATGCACAACATTTGGTAGTTTTTCGGCAGCTTCAGTAACTTTTTCTACATCCAAGTAACTAGCTATGTTTTTACCACAATGACAGACAAAAACACCGATACGAGGCTCTTCGCCCGTTATATCTATTTCAGGCGGGAAATCTTTACCAACATGACGTTCCCGATTCTTAATTGGTTCAACTGCTTTTGCCGCAGCACCGCTTGCCATAGCTACACTATCAGGGATATCCTTTGGACCTTGAATACAACCTGCAAGGAAAACCCCTTCTTTGGTTGATTGAATCGGATTATTTAGCAAAGATTGTTGTTGGAAAAAACCATTTTCATCAACATCTACTCCAAGTATTTTACCAAGTCTTTTGTTATCTCGGTTAGGGATTATCGCAGTGGACAATACAAGCAGATCTACTTTATCTTCCTTAATCTCGCCAGTAAGTGTATCCTTATAACGGATTGTAAGGCTTTTGTCCTTGTTTTCATAAATAGAAGACGGCCGTCCACGAATATATCTTACACCAAGATCTTTAGCATGATTGTAATACTGTTGGAAGTCTTTACCATAAGCTCTGATATCCATATAATAAATTGAAATATCAATATCTGGGTTAGCTTCTTTAACAATAGATGCTTCCTTGGTTGCATACATACAGCACACACGTGAACAGTAAGGAAAACCAAGTTGCTCGCTACGTGAACCAACACATTGAATCCAGCCAATGGTTTTTGGTTTTTTACCATCAGAAAGTCGCACAGGTTTCCCCTCAGTGGGACCAAATGAAGAAAGTAATCTTTCAAACTGCATTGCAGTTATTACATTTTCATATTTACCATAACCATATTCACGTCTCATCTCAGTTGGTTCAAATACTTCAAAACCTGTTGCAACAATAACACTGCCTACGTTCACTTCTATTTCCTCTGATTTATCAAGAAAACTTATTGCTTCAGGTTCACAGACCCGATCACATGACCCGCAACCTACACAGTTTTCATGATCAATTGTATAAACTATCGGTACTGCCTGTGGAAACTCAATATAGATTGCTTTTCGCGTAGTAATTTTTTCATCAAAAGAGCTTACTACATCAACAGGACAAACTTCTACACAATCATTGCAGCCAGTACATTTATCAGGATCAACATATTTGCTTTTCTTCCAAACATTTGCCTTGAAATCACCCGTTTTACCTTCAAGTGAGTTGAGTTCAGCATAAGTAATAAGCTCAATGTTGGGGTGACGAGAAAGCTCCACCATTTTTGGTGCAGCAGTACAAATAGAACAATCATTTGTAGGAAATGTTTTATCAAGTTTGACCATTGATCCACCAATGGTTGAAGATTTATCAATAATTACAACCTTGTAACCTTTATCTCCAGTATCAAGTGCGGCCTGCATTCCAGAAATACCAGCACCTACAATGAGAACATCAGCATTTATCACCCTTTTTTCTTTCTTTGTTTTAATTTTTTCAGAAAGCTTTACCTCACTTTCTACTTCTTCCATCCGATTTGCTTCTAAGATTTCTTCGGGTTCATTATAAAAATAATCATCCTCAAGGGGAATTCCCAAATCGTGATCAATTTTTTTGTTATAACTCATTTCTGGCATTCTTACCTGCCTCAAGCCCTTTTTCAAAGGCTTCTTTGTTAAGGTCAATAAACTTTTTTGGCACACTATCAACAACTGCTTCTCTTACAGCATCATGCTTTAACACATCAAAAATCGCTGTAGCCGCACCAACCATAACAATATTTGTAACAATCTTATTACCAAGTTTTTCAGCTATTTGTTGGGCATGTATCTTGTAGACCGGTCTTCCAATGTCATGTTTGGGGACTAAATCTGGATCAATGACAATTACTGTATCCTTACGAATATCCTTTCGATAAGTATCAAATGCTTCCTGTGACATGGCAATAAAAAAATCAACACTTGTCGGTCGAGGATAACCTATTTTTTCATCAGAAATAATTACTTCAGATCTAGCAGCTCCACCACGAGCTTCGGGTCCATATGACTGGCTTTGAACAGCATTATAATCCATAAAAACAGATGCTGCCTTACCAAAAATGAAACCAGATAGAATTACTCCTTGGCCACCAAAACCACAAATACGTATTTCTTTTTTCATTTCTCCCCCCCTTTACTTTGTTTGTCTTGTAACCTTTTAACAAGTTTTTCATATTCTTCGAAAAAACCTGGTGTTTCTATATCCTGGAAAACGCCGATTTGCATTTTGTTTTTGATTTTTTCTTTTTCTTCATCTGTACCATATTTCATAGTTTTATTATAATCCTCAATAAGAATTGTGTTATCATCATACCATTTCCAATGTTTTTTGATGTCACCAAGTTTATTACGACGGCCATAAGCAGTTGGACAAGGTGACAAAAATTCAATAAGCGAAAAACCTTTTTTCTGTATACCTTCCTTTAGTGATTTTATTGGTTGATATGGATGAGTAACAGGCCAGCGAGCAACATAATTAGCACCAAGTGCTTTTGCAAGTTCACATATGTCAAATGGGTGCTCGATGTTTCCATATGGTGCTGTTGTTGCAATACTACCTAGTGGTGCCGTTGGCGCAAGTTGACCACCTGTCATACCATAAGTAAAATTATTAATCATGATTACTGTGATATCTATGTTACGTCGAGCTGCATGAATAAGATGATTACCGCCAATTCCTGCACAGTCCCCATCACCTGTAAAAATAATTATGTCTAAATCAGGATTAGCTGCTTTTATGCCTGTGGCAAACGCAATTGATCGCCCATGAGTTGTATGAAGTCCATCAGCATTAATATAGCCAGGTAGACGAGATGAACAACCAATACCAGAGGCAAATACTGTTTTATCCATATCTAAATCTAGTTCTTCTATCGCCCAGAATGTATATTCCAAAACAACACCATGGCCACATCCATTACAAAAAATAGTAGGCAACATTCCGTCTCGGAGGTATTTTTTGTTAAGTTTATCAGCTGTTTTTATCTCCTTCATGCTATTTTTCCTCCAAATATTTATAAAGCTCCGATGGCAGATGCATCTCACCACCAATCTTTGGAGCACTAACAACTTTACATTGACCTTCTGCATATTCACGGACAGGGTGAACAATTTGCCCAAGGTTCATCTCAGGGACAATTATTTTATCAACCTTACCTGCTAATTTCTGAATTTCTTTAAACGGGAACGGCCAAACAAGTTTAAGACGAAGCATGCCAATTTTTTTACCTTTAGCTCTTGCCGCCTCCATAGCTGATTCTGCAGGTCTGGCTGTTGCACCATAGGTTACAAAAACAGTTTTTGCATCATCTAAATACAGTTTTTCAACATTAGTGAGTTTATCAAGATCATCAGTGATTTTTGTAGTAATTCTTTTAACAAGTTTTTCATGATCTGGTTGTTTATCAGTTGCTGGAAAACCTTTCTCATTATGAGTAAGACCAGTAACATAAGTCCTATAACCTGTCCCAAATGTTGGGAAATCAGGAACCTTGCTTTTCCTAGTTTGAGAGTCTGTAAAAGGTATGAATTTCTTTTTATCAATTGTAGCAGGGACTCGGTCAATTATTTCCAGGTCTTTTTCATCTGGAATAATTACTCGTTCCCTAAGATGCCCTATTTCTCCATCTGCCATAACACAAACAGGGTTACGATATTTTTCGGCAAGGTTAAACGCTTCTATTGTAAAATCCATACATTCTTGTACAGTGCTAGGAGCTAAAGCTATTGCTTCAAAGTCACCATGGGTTCCCCACTTGGCCTGCATCATATCACCCTGAGCACCAAGAGTTGGCTGACCTGTTGAAGGGCCAGTTCTTTGGATATTAACAATAACACAAGGAGTTTCAGTCATTGCTGCAAAACCATAGTTTTCCATCATAAGTGAAAAACCAGGACCAGATGTTGCAGTCATAGCTTTAGCACCACCCCACGATGCACCAATAACAGCAGCGATACTACCCAGTTCATCTTCCATCTGCATATATGTTCCTTTTACTCTTGGAAGCATACGTGCCATACCCTCGGTAACCTCTGATGCAGGAGTTATAGGATATCCACCAAAAAAAGAACAACCTGCAAGTAAACCACCATAGACACAGGCCATATCTCCAAGTATAAATTGTACTTTGTTACCTAAAACATTTCTTATTAGCTTAGGATCTCGTTTATATATCATTTGTCTTTTCCTCCAGTTGGGCTTAGGAGAGGTTTTTTCTCATCTTTTTTAACATCTTTATCTGGGATTACAGTTATTGCAAGATCTGGACATAATAATTCACAGAGCCTGCAAAAATTACACTCATTTTTTTCCTTAAGTCGTGGTGGGCGAATACCTTTTTTATTAAACCTATCTGATTCTTCGAGGGCATCAACAGGACAGCGTTCTATGCAGATGCCGCAACCTTTGCACCAGTCGTCCTTAATCTCAATCATTACTACACCTAAAGTATATCTAAAGCTCTGGAAATCGCCATTTCACCACGATATTCAGGTAGCAATATCGGAGCTGTTTTTTTAGATTTAATATCCGCTCTTTCCAACATCTTATTATATTTGTCAATATGTTCGAGCGTAAGTTTCCCAACTTTAGCTTTTTTAACATATTTGGCTGTATAAATTCCTGCGCGACGACCAAATACATTATAGTCAAGAAGAGAATTCCCCATCAATCGATTCTTACCGTGAACACCGCCACTGACTTCACCCGCAGCAAACAACCCTGGGATTCTAGTCTCACATTTATCATTTATTTCCACTCCACCGTTCTGGTAGTGTAGTGTTGGATAGACAAGGATCGGATGTTTTGTCATATCAATATCAAATCGTTTGAACTTTCTGAACTCACCAGCTAATTTAGTTTCGATTGTGCCTTTACCATGTATTATATCTATCATAGGTGAATCAAGCCATACCCCTGGCATATCTGTTGGTGTTACAATGCCATTACCCTTTCTACATTCTCTAATAAAAGTCGCAGATTCCACATCACGAGGTTCCATGGGAAATACGAATGGGTCACCATTCTTATTGAGTGGTACAGCACCCAATCCCCTTATTTTTTCAGTTGAAAGAATCCCAACAATTGGTTCAGGGAAAGCATCGCCTGTTGGATGAATTTGGATGGTATCAAGATCACGAAGATTTGCTCCAACATGATACGCCATGATAAGACCATCACCAGTAGCACCATAATGATTTGTGGTTGGATAATTCGAAAGATGCAATCGTCCACTACCACCCGTCGCAAGAATTGTTGCTTTAGCACGAATCACATAGTATTCGTAGGTCTCAAGGTTAAATGCAATACCGCCAGCTACCTGGCCTTTGTCATCCATTAGAAATTCAATAATTGGACAAAATTCCAAAACAGGAATCTCCAAGTTTCTTGCCTTATCCCTAATGTTCCGCATAAGCTCCATGCCTGAATAGTCCTTGCAACTATGCATACGATTCCTACACGTCCCACCACCAGATAACTCCTGGAATTCTCCATCCTCCTGGCGATCATACATAACACCTAGCCCCTGATGCCAGTTAATAATCTTTGGAGCATCTAAGGCAAGGGCCCGTACAAGCTCAGGGTTATTTTCAAAATGACCTCCGCCATAAATATCAAGATAATGCAACGCAGGGCTATCTTCAGGACGATCTGCTGCTTGTATGCCGCCCTGAGCCATCATAGAATTTGCATCACCATGACGAAGCTTTGTCACTATCAATATTTTATCTTTTGGAACTCCGTTTTCATATGCAAAAAGCGATGCAACAGTTCCAGCACCACCGCCACCAACAATTAATAAATCTACATCATAATCTATCTTACTTAAGTCCACATCCTTTGGATTTAAAACTGATTTAGCTTCAAGTAAATCTACGATACCGTTATACAGCAACTTCCCCTTGTCCACACCAACTCGTACATTTCTCTTGGTGTTGCCCATATAATCAGGATGATACTTTCTCAGAACTTCATCACGTTCTTTCATAGACAATGGCTTAACTGATTGTGACATGTTTCTTTCTCGTTTTTTCTCAACGAGTTTTATAGATTCCATCATGTATTTAGGGTAACCATCAATCATCTTCACTTTAGTCGCCTCCCAAATCTCCTGTTTTTCCAGTTTCAATCTTCCTGTTGCTGTACAACTTAATAACATCCTTCTTATTCATTTTTATCAACTTTTCGACATCTGAATCATACTTTTTGTTTTCAATTTCATTCAGACGCTTAGCAAGATTTTTTGATTTTGGATCAATATATTTCCCGCGTAACCGTCGGGCAAGTTGTGAAACATGATAATGTTTAATGTCAGCAGGACATCTCATCGCACATAAACCACATTGTATACAGTCAAAAGAAATCTCAGCGCATTTCGCGATATCTCCACGGACAGCCATCTGGATATATTTCATAACCTCAATATCTTGAGGGCATGATTTTGTACATGTATTACATGATACACATCGAGCAATTTCAGGATATATCGTTAGAATAGTACTCTCAGTTGGCTTAAGTTTCTCAATATCATATTCTGCTTTAGCAGCAGGAACAAAAGGAAGTTGAACAAGATACATCTTGTCTTCAACAACTTTCTGACATGCAAGATCAAAACCAAGTTTTTGTTCATCTTCCAACCTATAAATAGTTGAACATGCTCCACAAAATCCCGCTCTACAACCACAACCTCTGATATATCTATAGCCAGCATATTCTAAAGCCTTCATTATTGTAAGACCTGCGGGAACTTTGTAGCTCTTACCCATTATGAAAACTTCAACTTCTCCGGCTTTCTGCTCATCATTCTTTGTTTTTTTACTCATATGTTTATCCCCATAAAACAGAATTGATTAATTCGCAAGGAACATTTTTTCCTTTCAATTTCGTCATGTATGGCATTCTCTGCCAGTGCTTTGGTCAAGGCACTTCCTCCAAAATAAAACGAAAATTCAAATAAGGAATATATAATATAAAGTTTTTGATTAAATAATTCCCAAAATAACAAAAAACATTAATATAATTGCAATCTCGATACAATGTTGGAGAAAAGATGCTCCTTTTTACGATAAATACATTGCTTTTTAATAAAATGAGAAAAAAATTTATATTGGAAAAACTATTTCATAAAGACGATGAGCAAACTTGAACTAACCAACAAAGAAAAACTAATGCTGTATGGACTTACAAAATATCCAAAACTAACAGATAAGTCTCTCTCGGAAAAACTTGATTTGAAGCATTCAACTGTTACATCAATCAGACGCAGGTTAAGAGAAAACGAATACTTCAGAACACTTAACATTCCAAGACTTCAGAATATGGGCTGCAAAATGTTGGTTGTTATTTATACGAATTTCAGTCCTTTGATTCCACTGGGGGAAAGAGTAAAAATTACAGGTAAAACAATTGAAGTTTTTGATGAAATATTCTTTTCTGCTGGTGAACAGGACAAAGGATTTTCACTTAGTCTCTCACAAGATTATGCAACAATTGGAAAAATTAACGACATTAGAACTCAGACATTTGGCGGGCGTGGTCTTTTAGAAGAAGAATATCCAAATATGGTGGTATTTCCCTTTGAAATTAGTAAAGATTATCGTTTTTTGGATTTCGCTCCCTTATTAAAAAATAGCTTGGAATCAGATTTAAAAATAGACGATGAAGTTAGTAATATCGGTATTGTAAACAAAGAAGACATAACTTTTTCTAGGACTGAAAAAAAGGTTTATTGTATGCTGATTAAATATCCTGAGTTATCAGATAAAGAAATCGGTAATAAACTAGGTTTTTCACGTCATACTGTTTCAAGGCTGAGAAGAGGTTTTGAACAGAATAATCTAATTAGAAAAATTAATCTACCCAACCTTAAAAAACTAGATTTTGAGATATTAACATTTTTTCATATTCAATTTGACCCGCGAAATCCACCAGATATGGATAAAGACGAAGCTGCTTTGTTGATGAGCAATTCAACCATCTTTATGGCAAGTAGAATGTTCGAAGCATTTATGTTGTCCATCCATGTTGATTATGATGATTATAAAAGAGACAGGACACAGGTCATGCAGATTTTAAAAGAGAATAAATGGATAGCAGAAGAGCCTTTGGTAAGGACGTATAGTCTAAGTGAATTAGTTTTTATAAAGGATTTTAAGTTTTCACCTATAGCAAGAAAAATAATAGGATGTAATTTGCAGATTTAAAAAGCTATTATATATGTGAATTTGTATTCCCGAAACTATGAAACTTTTTGAGTACCGGGGGAAGGAACTGTTTCAAAAATACGATATTGCAGTTCCAAAGGGTAAGCTGGTAAACAATGAGAAAGACCTTTCCGGTTTGATGTTTCCTTTTATTCTTAAGGCACAGATTCCAATTGGCGGTCGTGGTAAGGCCGGCGGTATTAAATCAGCTGAAAATTTGAAGGATGCAAAAGAAAAAATTTCTCAAATCATGGGTATGGATATCAAAGGATTTACTGTGAGAAAGGTACTTGCAGAGGAAAAAGTTGATATCAAAAAAGAGTTGTATTTGAGTATCACCTTGGATCGTACCAAAAGGATGCCCCTTATTATGATTAGTGGTGCAGGAGGTATGGATATCGAGAGCGTACCTGATGAAAAGATTTTCAAAGAATGGGTAAACCCATTAATTGGCATTCAATCGTTCAATATACGCAATGTGATATCTAGGCTCAAACCTGAGAAGGAAGAGGGCAAAGAAATTGCAAAGGTTATCTCGAAAATATACAAAATGTTTAGAGAATATGATTGTGAGCTTGTTGAAATTAATCCGTTAATTATCCAATCTGGCGGTAGCGTTATGGCACTAGATTCCAAGGTTGTTATTAATGATGATGCAATGTATCGTCATCCTGATATTGTTCCTGAGCATGTAGAGCTTACACCGCTAGAAAAGGATGCAAAGGAGAAAGGTATTGCGTTTATTCAGCTTGACGGAAACATTGGTGTGATTGCTAATGGCGCTGGATTGACAATGGCTACACTTGATGCTCTGACAAATTATAGTGGCAAGGGTGGTGTATTTTTAGATCTTGGTGGTACCGATGACCCTGAAAAAGTTAAACAGGCTTTCGAATTAATGAAAAAAGCAAAACCAAAAGTCATATTTTTGAATCTTTTTGGAGGTATCACAAAATGCGATACTGTTGCCAAAGGTGTAAAAGCAGTTATTTCAAAGGAAGGAATTGATTGTCCGGTAATTACTCGAATTAAAGGTATGAACGAGGACATCGCAAAGGATATATTGAAAGATGCAGGGCTAATCACCGCGACAACTCTACAGGATGCAGCTCAGAAATCATCTGATATGGCCAGGGGTGCATAAATGTCAATATTTGTTGATGAGAAAAACAAGGTAGTCGTTCAAGGTGCAACCGGTCATCAAGGAGTGTTTCACATTGGTGAGATGAAAAACTTTGGAACTAAAGTTGTCGCAGGTGTAACGCCCGGAAAAGGTGGTCAAGACGTAAAGGGTGTACCAATTTTTAATAACGTATTTGATGCTGTAGACGAAACCGGTGCAAATACCTCGCTCATTTTGGTTCCTGCACGTTTTGCAAAGGATGCAGTGTTCGAAGCACTTGATGCCGGTATTAAAACAATTGTGACAATCACAGAGAATATACCATTTCATGATGCTATGGAGTTTGTTCATTACTCTAAATACAAAGGCGCGGTTTTGATTGGTCCGAACTGCCCTGGTATTGCCAGCCCAGGTAAAACAAAGATTGGTATTTTACCTGGAACTATTTTTAAAGAAGGAAATGTAGGTGTTGCAAGTCGCTCCGGGACTTTAACTTATGAAATCGTGAATTCGTTAAAGGAAAAAGGAATTGGTCAGAGTACATGTGTAGGTCTAGGTGGCGATCCTATAATCGGCACTACTTTCATTGATGCATTGGATGCTTTTGAAAAAGACAAAGATACAAAGGCAGTTGTGCTTGTTGGTGAGATTGGGGGTACTGCTGAGGAAGACGCGGCTGATCATATAATTGAGCATATTAGGAAACCTGTTTTTGCGTTTATCGCTGGACGAACTGCCCCGCCAGGGAAACGTATGGGACACGCAGGGGCAATTATTGCTCGTGGGAAAGGTACAGCTGAATCAAAAATTAAGGCTTTTGAAAAAGCAAATGTTGAAATAGCTAAATTTCCAACTGATATAGCAGATTTAGTTGAGAGCTCTATTTGAAAGATTTTTTAATTCTCTCAACTGCAGCATCAATGTTTTCCAGAGTTGTTGCATAGGAGAATCTTATGTAGCCTTCGCCATATGGGCCAAAAGCAGTACCTGGGAGAACTGCTACACCAGCATTATAAAGCAAGTGATCAGCACATTCTTGAGAAGTCATATCTGTTTTTTTGATATTTGGAAAAGCATAAAATGCTCCCTGTGGTGAAAGACATTTGAAACCTGGAATTGTATTCAAACCTTTTACTATTCTATCTCTTTTTTCTTTGAAACGTTTCATCATCATAGGGATAAAACTTTGGTCACCTGTAAGTGCCTCAACTCCAGCCCGTTGTGTAAAATCTGCTGTACAAGAAATAGATGTTACAAGGAAATCCTTCAACCGTTCTGCCATTTTTACAGGGCTTACCATGTAACCAAGTCGCCAACCAGTCATAGCATAATATTTAGAGAAACCATCAAGTAGCACGGTTCGTTCTTTAGCCTCATCTCTAGTAGTTGGACTGAAGTGATCTGTTTCATATGTCATTTTTGAGTATATTTCATCTGATACAACAAAGATATTATGTTCTTCAGCGATTTCTGCTACTTCATCCAGTTCTGACTGGGTCATAACAGACCCTGTAGGATTTTGAGGAGAATTTACTATTATGAGTTTGGTTTTGTGAGTTATTTTTTTCTTAATGTCATCTGGGCTCATCCGGAACTCGTTTTCTTCTAACAATGGAATCATTATTTGTTTTGCCCCTAGATATAATGTTGTTGAACCATATGTCGGATATCCTGGATCTGGGCAGATAACCTCATCACTAGGGTTGACAACGGCAAGCATTGAGAAAAAAATACCAGGTTTTAATCCTGGTGTGATCACTATTTGTTTGAGGTCAGGTCTGTATCCCCGGGTTTTTTCAACTTCATCTTGAACAGCTTTTCTTAGATCTAAAATTCCAATTGAAGGAGTGTAATGTGTTTTGTAATCATATATTGCTTGTACCCCTACTTTTGCTATGTTAATCGGTGTTTCCATATCGGGTTCACCGATTTCAAAGTGAAGGATGTTTTTTCCTTTCCGTTCTAATTCTTGTGCTTTTGCTAGTACCTCAAATGCTGCTTCTCCATAGATTCTGTTTGCTCCTTTGCTTAACTCAGGCATATTTGATTTCACCTATCTAACTATGTTTGAATATTTATTAAGACCTAATTCCATTAATTTTTTAGATGTTGGAATTCCTTTTGAGTCCCATCCTCTTATTGAGTAGTACTCTTGTAGGCTTTTTTTGAACTCTTCCCCAGTTATAATAATATCTTTCGCAGGGCCCTTTGTAAACGAGTCATTTAATAGACGTAGTGGCAATTTGTCATCAGCAGGATTCATACCTTCACGTAGATTGAATAATCTTACTAGATTCCAAATGCGCTCACCAGCTTTGATGTAGCTTTCAACTGTATGGTTGAAACCTGATGCTAAATTCCACATTTCAACACAGTTTTCCTCAGATATTGGTGCGAAATCACATAATACTAGTGAGAAAAAAGCAGCTCTTTCATCCTGGACATCTTTTACAATTTGTGCTTTTTTATCAAATGAGAAACGTTCAAGTTCCGGGTCGTTTAACTCTGCTTTAACTGTCCATGCTCTCTGATGGCAGGCGCCTCTATCAGATGTTGCATAAGCTAGCCCCATGCCAAAGGTACCTCGTGGATCATAGCCAGGTATTTCTAATCCTTTTACGTGGACAGCAAATTTCTCAGAATTTTTCCCTAGTTTTTCAGCTGCAATTTTTACTCCTTCAGCTAGGATGCCGGGAATTTTATTTTTTCGATGAGCTATATCCTCCATGAGTTTTACTAGTTCTTTGGGTTTACCCCAGCCAAGAGTTATACCGTCTAGATCCTCGCTAGTAAAAATCTTTTTTTGATATGCCTCAATTGCGAAACCTAAGACGCCGCCACATGAAATTGTATCCATACCTAGCTCGTTGCATCTATGACAGATATATGCTACATCTTCTATTGTTTTCATTCCTAAATTTGATCCCATGAGTGCTATAGTTTCATATTCTGGTCCAATAAGTTTTGTTCCTTTGAATGGTCCTTTTTTAATTGAGGATTTATTCCAGCATGCTATTACACAGTTATAGCAGGCGCCACCTCCATCGACGATGTTTTTCTGCATGGTTTCTGCATTAATATCCTTACCATGTTCAAAGTATCCTTCTTGATAATTTTTTGTTGGTATGAAGCCTTCAGTGTTTATAGTTTGGACCCAATAAGGGGTGCCATATTTTCTTCTAATGGGTACGAAGCTGTTCTCCTGTATTTGTTTTAAAACTTCTTTCGCTTTATTTCGAAAACCTTGTTCATCATGTAATGGTATTTTATCAGTGCCATTAATACAGAGAGCTTTAAGGTTCTTTGATCCCATTACCGCTCCGGTTCCAGCGCGACCTGCATGACGGTGACCATCAATTGTGATGGCTGAGAACTTAACAAGATTTTCACCAGCTGGTCCTATAACAGCGGTTTTAACTCGGCCTTCATTTTTCTGGAGTAGGTTATGGGTTTCAAGGCATTCCATCCCAAGGAGTTTGGATGCATCTTTGAATTCGACATTGCCATCTCTGATAACGATGTAAACCGGTTTTTCTGATTTACCATTTATAATTATGAAGTCCCAGCCGGCTTTTTTCATTTCAGCGGCAAAAACTCCGCCGAAATGTGAATCAACAAAGAGACCAGTTTGAGGGGATTTGGTAACAACAGTTCCACGACCAGAGGTCTGAGCCGTGGTACCGGTTAGTGGTCCAGTTGTAAACATCAAAATATTTTCGGGTGACAAGGGATCAGTTTCTGGGGGGAGGCGATCGATTAATAATTTTATACCAAGGCCTTTAGCTCCAATAAAATCTCTGGCATCATCTAGATTGGTATTCTCAACACTAGTCTTTCTAGTTGCCAAATCAAGCACGAGTATTTTACCAGTGTATCCTCCACTCATCTGAATCACTATCTGCAGTTAGAATCTAACAACTCAATTCTCTATTAATGTTCAAAAGGTCAATTAGCAAGGAGAAACCAGTTTCCCTACGACCTGCACCAGGGCCAACAATAGTAACTGGACCTAGTTCGTCAGTATAATAAGTCAATGCATTGATGGCTTCGTTGACACCAGCCAGCGGATCGCTTAGTGGTAATTTCTCCGGCCAAACCTTTGCCTTCAGGGAACCATCTGTTTGAACCTCTGCACTTCCTATTAGTTTCCAACGCTTCCCCTCAGCTTTTGCATTCTCAATATCTTCCTTTGTGATTTCAGTTATTCCTTTTCTCTCTACATCTTTCCAATTTATATTTTTTCCCAATACAACGTTGGATAAAATGACTACTTTACCAAGGGCATCTAGTCCCTCTACATCCCCAGTAGGGTCTGCTTCGGCATAGCCGAGTTCCTGTGCCTTCTTTAATGCATCATCATAAGACATGCTTTCCTCCATTCTCGTAAGGATATAGTTGGTGGTACCATTCAATATGCCTTTGAAACCGTTGATCTTGTTTCCTGCTAAGGAGAATCTGGCAAGATTCAATGCAGGGGTTCCTGCTAATACAACGCCTTCAAAACCATAGTGTGCATTGTTAGACTCTGCCATTTTCAAAAGTTCCACAGCCTGCTTTACTACAGGTCCTTTATTGGTAGATACTACATTCTTTCCTGCACCAAGAGCAGTTTTTATGTGTGTAAGAGCTGGTTCTCCTGTTTTAACATCAGTAAAAGTAACTTCTATAATCGTATCAGCATTGGTTTCTTTTATAGTAGATAAACTGTCTAAACCCTTGACACCAGATGGATACTCATCCAACTTCTTACCTTTTTTTACTAGGGCAAGTACTTTGACCATGTCGAGACCATTCTCATCATAAACGGAACCTTTCATAATATCAGAAACAGCTACTACGGTCCAATTAAAATCATACTTTTCTGCAAGCATGTCTTTTTTTTCTAAAAGTATCTCTGTTAGACCTTGGCCCACGGTGCCGAATCCTATAAATGCTAATTTAAAGCTCATATTTATGTACCTCTGTGTCTGTGATGTAATTTTGGTGCAGCAATGAACGTTAAGCCCTTTTCAGTCAAGGCACGGGCAGTGTTGTTTATGGTCTCATGCTTGTCCATGTAGTTCTGCGTAAGAGCTGGCATAAGTCCTTTCTCATCTATATCTGCCTTGGGTAGAAAATACTCAAGAATGTCGGAAGGATGCTCCCTTTTCTTCTCCACTGCAATTTCCCCGCCCTCGTGCTTGGCACCGATATTTTTTACCTTTGAGGCAACCTCCAAAAGCTCATCCCTTCGATCATAGGGTTGGATTACAATACTTTTCCATGTCTCAAAGATATGATGTTCGAATCTGACAAAGTCCTCTAGGCCTAGAGCCTCTCTTATTTTGCTACTGAATTCTATTGTTGTGTTATTCACCGAGTTGGAGAAATTGAATCCTATTAACGATGTAGAGCCATCCTCTCTAGATAACATCCGTGCGGCCATGAGCGTCCAGAAGACAGCGTATGGGTTGTCATTCCCCAGGTAGACAGATATCTTGAACTCGATGTCTATCCCAAGCTTGTGCAACATGTATCCCAAAAGTATGGTCCCCGGGTTAATATTAAGGACTTGTTTCACGCCATAGTTGGTATAATAGTAGAGTAACTCATCCACCCATTTGATTGGGTAGTCGTTCGGTTGACCCACTCCTCCAAAATAGCCAGTTATTGTTTCTGGTCCGCCCAGATGGATGTTGGAACCATCGGTACCTTTTGTATCAAGTGTTTCACACCAACTTGCTCCTATAATTTGCATGGCTGCAGTCATTGCTAACAAATCATTGTCTTCCACCTGTTCTTTCATGCACCGCACCCTGATAAAGCGGCCTGGCATCAACTCTTTATTTTCAACAGCCTGTCGAGCCTGTTTCATAAAGAAGGGAAAGTACTGACAAGCGCTTATCTCTAAGGTGACTGCAAACTCTTCATTGAACTTCATTGTTTCAGCTTTATCGCCCAAGATCTTCTTACGATACTCATCAACAGTAATGAACGCGCCGTTATCTTTCTGCTCTATCAGCCATTCAAGATCTTTCACATGGGGAGAGTTTTTCTCACGTAGTCGCCCCATGAGGTTTTCTATTTTGCCTGATTCTCTTGCTTTTCTGTTTATCTCCTCAGGTCCACCATATTTTTCAACCACGGCCAAAAGGTCGTTTACCAACTTGTTCTCCGGATCCGTCAAAAAGGCGTTTATCTCATCTAGTCTTTTACTTTCTATAGCTAGCTTACTTTGCATACCCTTAGACATGTATAATTCCTCCCCGTCATTTCAAAATTTTTAAGTTGTGAAGAGCAAATAAAATAGCGTTTTAAATAATGTTTGGTTTACTAATTAGCTAGTAAGACTCAGTCAGCTTTTATGTAATCATGTTGCTTTTTGTCTTTCAGACTTGCAAAAAATTAATTAAGCAAGTTATCTGTTGGGAATACGGGGTTTGAAATGATTATTTCACAGCTTAGTATAGCACCTGTTGGAAAAGACATAAGTCTCAGTAAATATGTAAAAATTGCTATCAATGCTCTCAAAGATAGTGATGTAAAATTTAAGACAAACGCGATGGCAACGATCATTGAAACAGAAGATCTAGATACATTGTTTAAAGTGGTTGAAAAGGCTCATAAAGCAGTGATTAGATCAGGGGTAAAAAGAGTGATTACAGAGTTGAAGATCGATGATAGAAGGGATAAAAACGTAACAACAGAGTCTAAGCTAAGCTCCGTTTTATAAACTCTCTTTTAAGCATTCAAAACAGTTATATGTAACATTTTCATTCCGAGGTTCGAGAGTGTATTGTTGTGTCATCAAAAGAGTTAGTTGAAATAGTTTTTCATGGACGTGGCGGACAAGGTGCTGTCACAGCAGCAAATCTACTTGTAGCAGCAGCATTAAAAGATGGCAATAAAGGTGTTCAAGCGTTTCCAGTCTTTGGTGCAGAACGACGTGGTGCACCTCTAAGGGCATTTGCTCGGATTTCAGAAGAAGAGATACATCTACGGAGTGAGATATATTTCCCAAAGATTATCATCATTCTTGATGAGAGTATACTAGGAATAATTGATGTTCTCAAGGGTTTGAAGAAAGACGGGAAGATTTTAATTAACTCTACTAAAAAACCAAATGATTTTGATTTCTCTAAAAAATATCATGTTGCTACAGTTGATGCAACAGGCGTAGCAATAAAACATGATATCCTTGTTGGTGGAATTCCTGTTGTAAATACGCCCATTCTTGGTGCTGTCCCAAAGATTTTAGATCGTGTAACATTGCCATCAATTCAGACAGTTATAAAGAATAAATGGAAAGGAGAACTTGCTGATAGAAACGTAAAAGCAACTCAGGATGCATTTGATCAAGTGGAGGTGAACAAGTGAAAAAATATGATATCGCAACTACAATTTCTTACCCTACAAAAGGTGCTATGGGGAGAACTGGTAATTGGCGGATTTTTAAACCAATTTTAGACAAAACAAAATGTGTTAAATGTCTACGCTGCTGGATTTATTGCCCTGAAGCCACCGTAATACGAAACAAGGATGACACGGTTGATATCAATTATGAATATTGTAAAGGATGTGGCATATGTGCCAATGTGTGTAAAGTAAAGGCTATAACAATGGAACGGGAGGTTAAAAAATGACCGTGATGATCGACACTGGGAACTATATAGCTGCAAAGGCTGCGGTTATGGCTCGCCCAGAGGTTGTTGCAGCTTATCCCATTACTCCTCAGACTACACTTGTCGAAGGCATTGCCAACTACGTGAAAAGTGGTGAATTCAAAGGCGATTATATCTGTGTAGAAAGCGAACACTCTGCTATGGCAGCATGTATTGGTGCAAGTGCTACTGGTGTACGAACATTTACAGGTACTTCCTCACATGGTTTGTTGCTCATGCATGAGATGCTTCATTGGGCTGCTCTTGCACGTCTTCCTGTTATAATGTGTAATATTAATCGTGTTGTTGGCCCTGGTTGGAATATTTGGACTGATGAAAACGATTCCATTTCTCAGCGTGATACCGGCTGGATTCAGTTTTA
>Ga0315555_1000597_pt1 | contig 25753 bp, 19 predicted proteins | sample SalMarSW160380MG_FD_202113 | JGI IMG/M metagenome (GOLD analysis project Ga0315555, IMG submission 202113) | Salt marsh sediment microbial communities from the Plum Island Ecosystem LTER, Massachusetts, United States - Salt Marsh Sediment SW1603-80 ... | reverse complement strand
TAAGTATTTCACTGATGTGTACATCGGGCTGCTCAACAGGTATTGCCCCGGCAAGCCAGCTAACCGCTCCCGAAGTGCTTCTCGACAACAGCGGCGAATATATGTGTCCCTATCGGCAGGACGGCACTCTGGCTGACTGGTCTGCACAGGTAATTTCCAAAGTCCTTGGCGCCGAAGCCGGAAAACGGGCCGGGTGGATGGCTGGCGCAAAAGTATTGGGTGGAGCGGCAGACATTGGCAAAAAGGTCGGTGAAAAAGCCGGGGAAAAACTGGCTCTTGAAGCAGCGGGAGGTATGGAGGGAATTCGAAGAACATCGAATATATCATCCAACTCACTCGACGACCTTGCCGTTTTTATGTACGTAAAGCATTCCGAAAAGGATAACTATAATAAAGCGCTGCGCGCAATGTATGATATCTACCCGAAGTTTAAGAAGACCTACAGCAGGGCGCTGGCCAAAGCTTCTGCAGAGCAGAAGAAAAAGTAGCTGGCCGTAAATGACAGGGCAGTTGGAAAACAATACTTTTAGTTATCAACGGGGAGTCTCGATATTTCGGGACTCCCTGTTATGATAATTTCAATTCACTAATCCTCTAATTCGCTGATTATCTAATATTTTTCAGAACTAAAGGGGGGGTTGCATATCTATTATGTCTGTGGTATAAGAAGAGCTTAAAAGTTAAAAATGCCTGAAATGTAAAGTGCCTAAAGTTAGAATTAGAACTTTAGCTCACTTTAGTTCAATTTAGTTACTTTTTACTCATTGTCATTATGGAAGTAGCAGAAATCAAAACGACGATAACGGAACTGTCGGCCCGGGTGGAAAACATCCGGGACTGGCTTTGACTTAATCGATAAAAAGACCCGGATGCAGAAGCTTGAGTCACAGATGTCTAAAACGGGCTTCTGGGACAATCCGGAGGCGGCCCAGTCTGTTGTTTCCCAGTTGAGCGGGCTCAAATCCGTCATTGAGCCGGTGGAAGAATTGCAGCGAGAGGTTGAGGGCATTAGTGAGTTGTATGAGCTGGCGGTCTCTGTTGACGATAAAGACGAATTGAGCCAGTTGGAGAACCACTTGGGCGTACTTATTAAAAAATGCGAACAGGTGGAGTTGGCCGGCCTGCTGTCAAGGCCCGAAGATGTGAAGAGTTGCTTTTTCAGTATCCACGCCGGTGCCGGCGGTACGGAAAGCTGCGATTGGGTGAATATTCTGCTGCGGATGTATACACGGTATTTCGAGACGCACAAATACAAGTTTCAGGAGCTTGATATCACCCCTGGCGAAGAGGCCGGGATTCGTTCGATTACGCTGCAGGTCAACGGACCTTTTGCATTCGGCAAGCTTTCGTGCGAGACCGGTGTGCACCGTCTTGTCAGAATAAGTCCGTTCGATGCGAATAAACGCCGACATACGAGCTTCGCCGCGGTGGACTGTATTCCTGTATTCGATGACGATATCGATATTGAAATCGATGAGGACGATATCAGGATTGATTTTTATCGCGCCAGCGGAGCCGGCGGTCAGCACGTCAATAAAACCAGCTCGGCGGTACGCATTACGCACGAGCCGACCGGAGTGGTTGTGCAGTGTCAGAACGAAAGGAGCCAGCATAAAAACAGGGCGCAGGCGATGAAGATGCTCAAGGCGAAATTGTATATGCTCGAGCAACAAAAACGCGATGCAGAGATTGCCAGGTTATACGGCCAGAAGGGTGAAATCGCCTGGGGCAACCAGATACGAAGCTATGTCCTCCAGCCGTATCAGATGATCAAGGACCATCGAACCGATTACCAGGTCGGCAATGTCGAGGCCGTGCTGGATGGCGACCTCGACGGATTTATTGAAAGCTATCTGCGACACAGGGCCAAAGCAAGTCGAAGTGAAAAATAAGGATTGAAAGCGATAGAGGCGAAAAATGAAGAAGATTATTGACGTAAAATTGACTGCACGGAAGATTAATTTCAGCGATTGTAAAACGGATGTTCTCGTTGTTGGTATATTTTCTGATGCAAAGAAGCTGGATACATTGAATGCGCAACTCAATAAGAAACTCGGCGGTGCAATAGAGCGGCTGATTAAGTTGGGCGATTTCAAAGGAAACGATAAAACCAGTGCAATCGTATATGGCAATGATAAAATCGGCGCTAAACGGATTCTGCTTGTGGGGCTCGGCGAAAAGGAAAAAGCGACACTCGATACGATTCGCAGGGCGGTGGCGAATGCGGCGAAAAAGTCCGTTGAGATAAAAGCCAAATCCGTCGGTCTTGCTTTGCATAATGCTTTCGGCAAACGTTTCGATTTATCTGCGGCCGGTCATGCCTGCGGCGAAGGGGCATATTTTGGCAGTTTTATCTATGATGAGTTCGTTACCGAAAGTAAAGACGGGCGATTAGGCTCGCTTAAGGTCGAACTGATTGAGCCTGATTCCGAAAAACTAAGACAATTGAAAAAAGGCCTTGCCGTCGGTGCGGTCATCGGCGGGGCGCAAAGTTACGCACGCGCGTTGGCGAACCGGCCGGGCAATGTAATATATCCGGCCAAGTTAGCGGCCGCCGCGAAGGAAATGGTTCGCGGCTCGAAGGGATTAAGCTGCACGGTTTTCGATAAAAAGCAACTGACAGCCAAAGGTATGAACGGTGTTCTTGCCGTCGGTTCGGGTTCACAGCATGAGCCGAGATTAATCGTTCTGAAATATAGCCCGGCCGGTAAAGCCGCGAACAAGCTTCCTGTGATTGGACTGGTGGGCAAAGCGATAACCTTTGACTCCGGCGGTTTAAGCATAAAACCTGCGGCGAATATGGACGAGATGAAGCTGGATAAAACAGGCGGAATTTCCGTCTTAGGGACAATGAAGGCAATTTCGGAGCTGGGACTTCCCGTCAGGGTGTACGGGATAATTCCGTCGGCGGAGAACCTGCCCAGCGGGTCGAGCTATCGGCCCGGTGACATTATCAATACGTTCAGCGGAAAAACAGTGGAAATTCAGAACACCGACGCCGAAGGCAGGATAATACTTTGTGACGCTCTTGCCTATGCCCACAAGCAGAAATGCGATATTATTATTGATATAGCCACATTGACTGGGGCCTGTATGGTTGCTCTCGGTAAATATATGGCCGGGCTGATGGGTAACGATGAACAGTTGATAAAACAATTGCAGAAGGCTTCGGAAGACAGCGGCGAGAAGGTCTGGCCCATGCCGAGCGGGGAAGAATATGCCGAGGAGATGAAAAGTAAAATCGCCGATTTGAAAAATATCGGCAGCAGGTGGGGCGGGGCCTGCACGGCGGCGGCATTTTTAAGGCAGTTTATAGGTGATGCAAAATGGGCGCATCTGGATATCGCCGGAGTGGACCTGATTCAGAATGCGTCGGAAAGTTCCTCGGTAGGCTCGAGCGGTTTCGGAGTCAGGTTATTGACAACTTATCTTATTAATCTGGTGGACGGGAAAAAGTAAAGGGTAATTGAGAAAGATGCCGGCGAAGAAAACATATAAAAAAGTGGATACGAAAAGAATCGAAAAGGCGGTCAGGGAAATACTTTTGGCCGTCGGTGAAGACATCGAACGCGAAGGTTTGAAGCGAACGCCGGAGCGGGTCGGGAGGATGTACACCGAGCTTTTAAGCGGGATGCGGGAGAAACCGGAATTGCATCTTCGCAGTGTCTTTACTGAAAATTACGATGAAATTGTTTTACTGCGCGATATTCCTTTCTACAGCATCTGCGAGCATCATTTGATGCCTTTTATCGGTATGGCTCATGTCGCTTATTTGCCGACTGGGATGGTGCTCGGAGTCAGTAAGCTGGCTCGTATTGTGGATTGTTTCGCCCGGCGATTGCAGACCCAGGAAAGACTGACGTATCAGATTGCCGATTTTCTTATGACTAAACTCAAGCCGCTTGGTGTCACGGTTGTGTTGGAGGCTTCGCATAGCTGTATGACAATTCGCGGCATTAAAAAACCCGGCTCGATGATGGTGACATCTGCGCTTCGCGGAATATTCAAAAAAGATCCGAGAAGTCGAAGTGAAGTTCTGAGCCTGATGCATAAGTAGAATGTAAAAAGGATTTGTTATGCATAGACTCACCAGGGGAGTACGTTTTTCGATTAATCCCTTTTTGTCGGAGGAGCCTGAAGGTGCTAATTCGTATGTGTCCCGGCCGGCGGGTGAAGGATTGGCGTTATTTCTGGAATTATCCGTTGAAATTGTCGGCGACGTTGAGCCGGCTACGGGTTTTATCGTCAATGTGACTGATATCGATAAAAATGTTCGCTTGTTTGCGGTGCCGGTTTTTGTAGAGCGGATAAAGAAAGATTTTCGAGGTGCCAGGCATATTACTTTCTCGACGATAACAGAGCTGTTAGGCTCGGCCTGGAATCGATTGAGTGACAAATTCGGGACGGCCCGATTGAGTAAATTGAGTTTGAAGTTGAATCCATCAAGGACAGTAGCCATAGATTCGAAGGATTTTGAAATGTTTTATTTTTGTGAGAAATTCGAGTTCGCAGCAACGCACACGCTATGGAACAAAGATTTTTCCGGGGAGAAGAATTTAGAGGTTTTCGGGAAATGTGCAAATCCCACGGGGCACGGACACAATTACATCATCGAGGTAACGATTAAGGTTCCGGACGGTGTAAATAACTTTTCCATTTGTGATTTCGAGAAGGTTGTGGACAACGAGCTTATAAAAATAGTTGATCATAAGAATTTGAATCTTGACGTCGATTGTTTCAAAGAGGCTAATCCCACTGTCGAAAATATAACGAGTTTCGCATGGAACAAGCTCGTTGGGAGGTTCGATAGTGTATTGCTTCACGGTGTTACAGTCTGGGAAAACGACAGGACCTGTTGCTCGTATTATGGGGGTAAATCATAAGAAAATAACACCTGCACGAGGATTAATCATATACAATTATGCAATTATACATACGATGTTTAACACACTTTTGATTCGTAGAGAGCGAAAACGAATTATAAACCACGAACTTATCGGGCTTTGGGGTGTTTTTTGTTATCCGGAGCAAACCTGATATCGGATATCAAACACAATATAGGAACATAAGAATTCGGCGTGCCAAAGCTCTATCTCGACTAAAGCTATGTTCTTTATTTGACGATACTTATGCTATAGTCGTACTGTCGGTCCGCCCTCACCTGATAGATGTGAGTACCAACCGAGAGCCAATTGCAATGGTACCGGTACGACTGGAAAGAATTGGATTCAACGGAGATGTTGTAAATATAAGCAAGGCTGTTTAAGGTATTCGTGCAGCCCACGGGGACGGAGTCTAAACAGATCGGCTTGTCTTTAAGTATTCTTTTGTCTTGATAATTCTATAGCTGATATTATGCTTTGTGGATATAATTACTTAATAGGATTGGTATGAAAATATTAATTACAGGCGGTGCGGGTTTTATCGGTTCTCATCTTGCGGAACGGATTCTAAATGACGGCGATGAGGTTGCTGTTATCGATAATCTCAGCACGGGCAGTTTGATAAATATCGATGATATTAAAGAGCGTCTCGGATTCGAGTTCACCGAAGGTGACATCAGAAATGCGGAACTGATGGAGCCCCTGGTTGAAAAAAGCGATGTGATTTATCATCTGGCCGCCGCCGTAGGTGTAAAGCTGATTGCCGAGGACCCGGTTCATACGATAGAAACGAATATCGGCGGCACGGAAGTAGTGCTGGATATGGCCAATAAATTCGGCAAAAAGATTCTGATTGCCTCGACGAGCGAGGTGTACGGCAAAAACGAGGCTGTCCCCTTTCAGGAGGACGACGATATTGTGCTCGGCAGTACGAGTATGTCACGGTGGTCTTATGCCTGCAGTAAAGCGATAGACGAATTTCTGGGCCTGGCTTTTTACCAGCAGTATGGTTTGAGTGTCGTAATAGGCAGGTTCTTCAATACTGTCGGGCCGAGACAAACCGGCCGGTACGGAATGGTGGTGCCCCGGTTCGTACAAAGCGCACTTAACAATGAGCCGCTTACGATATACGGCACCGGCGAACAAACCCGCTGTTTTTCTTATGTCGGCGATCTTATCGATGCGGTTATCGACCTGATGAATTGCGAGCAGGCGGCCGGTTCGGTATATAATATCGGTTCCAACGAAGAGATATCAATCGAGGAGCTTGCTGATAGAATTATCGAAATGACGGGCAGTAAAAGTATCAAGCAATATATACCCATTGAGGTCGCTTATGGAAGGCCGATTGAGGATATGATGCGTCGCGTACCGTCTCTGGAGCGAATCAAAGAGGCAATAGGCTGGCGGCCAAAAACAAGCCTGGACGAAACGCTGCGGGTGATTATCGAAAGCCACAGGCCCGGAACAGTAACATGATACCGAAATTTTCTGTTACCAAGGAGAGGAAATTATGAAAAAGGCATTGATTACCGGTATTACAGGTCAGGACGGCTCATATCTTGTGGAACTGCTTCTGGAAAAAGGTTACCAGGTTTGGGGTTTGATTCGCCGAAGTTCTTCGTTCCATACCGGCAGGATAGACCATTTGTACAAGGACCCACACGAGGAAACAAAACTTAGATTGATTTATGGCGATTTGACCGACGGCGGCAATCTCTCGACAATGATCAACGATATACAGCCGGACGAAGTGTATAACCTCGGGGCACAGAGTCACGTACGAGTGAGTTTCGACATGCCGATTTATACTGTCAATACCGATGCGCTCGGGACACTGAGATTGCTTGAGGCGATTCGTTCGTGTCATAAGCCGGTTAAATTTTACCAGGCCTCCAGCAGTGAAATGTACGGCAAAGTAGTAGAAACACCACAAACGGAAAAGACGCCGTTTTATCCGCGAAGTCCCTATGGTTGTGCCAAGGTTTACAGCTTTTGGCAGACGGTGAACTATCGGGAAGCATATAACCTGTTTGCATGCAACGGGATTTTGTTTAATCACGAATCGCCGAGACGCGGCGAGACGTTTGTCACCAGGAAGATTACCAGGGCCGTAACGAGAATTAAACTGGGTTTGCAGGACAAACTCTACCTGGGCAACATGGATGCAAAACGAGACTGGGGTTATGCCGGTGACTATGTCGAAGCGATGTGGCTAATGCTCCAGCACGATAAGCCCGACGATTATGTTATCGCCACGGGCGAGAGTCACTCTGTCAGGGAATTTGTGGAAGAAGTCTTTCGGTATCTCGATATGGACTGGCAACAGTACGTTGATATCGACAAGCGATACTTCAGGCCCAGCGAAGTTGACTTCCTGCAGGGCGATTCGAGCAAGGCGAGGAAGATTCTCAAATGGGAGCCGAAGGTGAGCTTTCAGGAGCTGGCGCGGATTATGACCGATGCAGATATGAAAATCGCCGAGCGTGAAAAGATTATCGAAGAGCACGAAAGATAGCGGGAGAGAAAATAAAAATCGTAACGATAAAGGAACGGCAATGAATGCTTTTTTTCAGAACAGACGTGTCGTAGTTACCGGCGGCGCCGGTTTCCTGGGTAGGTACGTCACAAAGGGACTGCAAAAACAGGGTTGTAAGAATATTATCGTGCCGAAGATCGAAGACTATGACCTGGTCAACATCGACGATATAAAACGCATGTACGAAGATATGAAGCCGGATATTGTTATTCATTTGGCTGCGGTGGTCGGAGGTATCGGTGCGAATCGCGAACATCCGGGCGAATTTTTCTATAAGAATTTAATGATGGGTGTTCAGCTCATAGAACAGGGCAGGCTGCGAAATCTCGAAAAATTCGTGGCGATTGGAACTGTTTGTGCGTATCCGAAATTTACGCCGGTGCCGTTCAGTGAAGAAAACATTTGGGACGGCTACCCGGAAGAAACCAACGCACCGTACGGCTTGGCTAAAAAAATGCTGCTGGTCCAGTCGCAGTCTTATCGCGCCGAATACGGTTTTAACTCGATATTTCTGCTTCCCGTTAATCTGTACGGCCCGGGTGACAATTTTAATCCCGCCAGCAGTCACGTAATACCTGCGTTGATAAAGAAATGCGTCGATGCAATCGACGGCGGGGCGGACCATATTGACTGCTGGGGGACGGGCAGTGCTTCGCGCGAGTTTATTTACGCCGCTGATGCCGCCGAAGGGATCCTTTTGGCAACGGAACTTTACAACGGCTCCGAACCGGTCAATATCGGCGCCGGTTTTGAAATAACTATCAAAGACCTTATCGAGAAGATTGTCGGGTTTACCGGCTTTAGCGGTGAAATTCGCTGGGACACTTCCAAACCGGATGGACAGCCGAGACGTAGGCTGGATGTCTCAAGAGCGAAAAAATATTTCGGCTTCGAAGCTAAAACCGACTTTGACAAAGGTCTTAAAGCAACAATAGACTGGTATTTAAAGCATAAACCGGCATAAACAACAGCAATCATGTCTAAACGGATTCTCGTTCTATTTTTATTTTTATGTCACTGCCGCCCGACTGACGCGCTGGAAAATCTGGCGTTGCACAAGAGCTATACTTTTTCGCCCAAGCCGAATTACTCTTTATGCACGGACGGTTCGGATTCGGTCCAGCTTACCGACGGCAGAAGCTACGGCAGCCAATGGACAAATAAAAGCACCGTGGGCTGGCGCACGCCCGAACCGGTTGTTGAGATAATTATTGACCTTGCCGGGATATTTGCCATTGACCGGGTGCGGATAAATACAGTGGGCGGAGGTGTCGCCTCTGTCGAATTTCCCGAATTTGCCGCTGTGCTTTTAAGCGATGACGGGCGGCAGTATAAATTTGCCGGGTTGGTAAGTAGTGAAGAATTGGCAAGTGTCCGTGGATTTGGCTATCGAGGTGTACCACGTGAACTAACTGTCGATAATATCAATACCTCGGGAAGATATGTCAAGCTGGTAATGAGGCCGAATGGTCTGACTTTGTTCCTCGATGAAGTGGAGGTATTCGGTGAACCTCTTTCCGCTTTGGGAAATCATAAGCTGCGTGATAATCTGGAAGTATTCACAACGTACGAGGATTTGTTAAAAAGGATTGATGATTATTTGCAGTTACAGAAAAGTCTTGCCGTCACATCTAAAGCCCTTGAAGAGACCCGGTTGCGGTTTTCGGGACAAACGCAAATGTCGAAACTTTCCGGACTGGAAATGCCCTCGCAGGAAATCAACTTCCCGACGGATGCGATATATTCTACCGACCGGATTCTGGATGTAAAAAGCCAGGCAGGGAAGATTCGAGCCGGGATATACCGGGTAATGTATAAAAAGCCGTTCGTGTGCCTGCCGGCAAATCCTATGGAGATTGTATTCGAAAAGGAAGTGCTCCTGCGTGAGAGTCCCGGGGGGATTGCCGTTCAAATGTGGAAGGGCGAATACGAATCGGCGGCGCTTAATATTATAAATTGCTCCGATGAAACGATGAAAATGACCGTCTCTGTTTCCGGCCTGTCTGGTCCTGCCAGGCAGGAAATCGGGAGCGATAAAACATTCACAATCAGAAGGGCGGTATATGTAAAAGGGAGCCGGATTGGTTCGATAGCCGATGCTCTTGTTTTACAAAACAAACATCCGTTTAATTTGGCCCCGGGTGAGCTTACACAAATATGGTTGACAATATTCAATCCGCAATTGTCATCCGGCAAATACGGGGGCAATGTTACTGTCTCGGCAACAACGGCGGAAGGTAAAATGCTTCCGGCCGAATCCGTCCCGATAGTCATAGAAGTTAGCGAGAACAACTTCCCTGATAAAATAGCCCTCAAGACATGTAACTGGTCATATTATCAGGTTGCTTCTGCAGCAGAGATGGCCGAGGACCTTCGCAGTCATTATACCGATGTTTATGTCATCCCCGCGCAGGATTTACCTTTTCTAAGATTTGCTTCCGACCCACCGGGCATGATGAGAGAGCCGGATTATACACGATTAGACGAAGTCCTTGTGCAGCATAAATATGCTCAGACATACCTGATTGGTTTGAACTTTAGCATTGCGGGAAAGGATTTCGGCCGGTTCGGCAATGTTCAGTGGATGACACCGGCCTGGAAGGAGGTTTTTTCATCATGGTTGAGGAATTTGGTCGCGCATTTGAGAGGCCGGGGCGTGGGTTATGACAGGTTTGTGTTGTATCCGTATGATGAAAGCATTGCCGATGACTATTACGAGTTGGCCAAATTCATTAAACAGATAGATCCGAAGATCAGATTGTATGCGAACTCCTTTGGCAAAGGCCCGAAAGAATTTAAGCGATTTCGCGAGCTGATAGATGTATGGTGCCTTCAGGATAGTCACTGTGTTCGTTATCCCGATTGGTTCGAGACGATAAAGAGCTTTGGAAAGGAGCTCTGGGCTTATGAATGTCTCAGGCCTATGAAGGCCATGGAGCCTTATTCGTATTATCGCCTGTTGCCGTGGCGTGTGTTTAAGCGGGGCCAGACGGGAGCGGGCTTCTGGATTTACTACTATGGGCTTGATTTTGAACCCGGTGCGGTTCCCTGGAATGACACTCTTCGACCTCACGGTTTTTCCGGTGTTGTTTACGGAGCCAAAGCGAGTCCCGTACCTGAACTCGGAGAGAACATCGTTCCATCAAGGCGATGGGAAGCATGGCGAGAGGGCGTCGAAGATTATCAGTATCTATATGAGTTGCAGCGACAAATTAATAAAATTCGGGCAAAGAATCCGCAGGCGGCTAAGACGGCACAACAGGTTCTCGATGGTCAGGTAGATAGAGTTTTAAGTAATCAGACCGACAGTGACATTGTTTATAATGCCAGAGAAATCCTGTCGGATACATTGTTAAAATTGACAAACCAAGTGAATTGATTCTTGTGATGTTCAATCGAAATTCTATTCCTGTTTTTATTGTCGCTTCCATTATTGCGACATATTCTATCGGATTGAGCCCCGCCGGGGCGCAGTGCCGAATATATGAATCGGCGGAGCTTATAGGTAGTGACACCATGGTAGGTGACTACTTCGGCTTTCGAGTTGATATGTCCGCCGCCAGAATGGTCGTCGGGGCATACCGTGACGATGATAATGGTTCTAATTCCGGTTCAGTGTATGTGTATCATCTTGAGAGCGGCAACTGGATACAGGAAGCCAAATTACTTGCATCCGACGGCCGGGAGGACGACTGGTTCGGCTGGTCCGTGGCAATCTCCGAAGATACTATCGTGGTCGGTGCCAACGGTGACAAGGACGCCGGCGACTGGACCGGCTCGGCGTATGTCTTCCGTTACGATGGAGCTAACTGGGTTGAACGGGCAAAGCTGCTGGCCGACGGTATTGGTTATTACTGGGAGGAGTTCGGTTTTGATGTGGCAATATCCGCTGACAGCAATACCGTTTTGATAGGGGCGTGTAAAGCGAACGATAACGGTTCTAAATCCGGTGCCGCCTATATATTCCTTTTTGACGGCTTCGACTGGATTCAGCAGGCGAAACTGCTGGCATCCGACGGCGTAGAGCTGGCCACGTTCGCAAACGCCGTGGCAATATCCGATGATGGTAATACGGCGTTAATTGGAGCGCCCGGAATAGATACTACAGGTTATACCGCCGGTTCGGCATATGTTTTTAGCTTCGACGGCCGGCAATGGAACGAAGAGCAAAAACTCGTTGCCTCGGATGCATCACACGGCGACCACTTTGGTCATCATGTTGCAATCTCAGGCCAGACGGCGGTCATCGGCGCATACGGTGACGATGATGCGGAGCCGAATGATCTGTATTGTAATTCCGGCTCGGCGTATGTCTTCGGCTTTGACGGCACAAGCTGGGTTGAACGGGCCAAGCTGCAATTTCCTGACGGCGGTTGTCGTGATCAATATGGCTGGGCCGTAGATGTTTCCGATGATACTATAGTGGTAGGAGCGCCCGATGGGCACTGGGGGACTACAGATGGGCCCGGCTTAGCTTATGTTTATAGTTTTAACGGATTGGAGTGGGAACCGAAATTCAGACTTGCCTGTTCCGATGCTGCATACGGGGACCACTTCGGCTGGTCTGTGGCGGCGGCGGGCAGGACTGTATTGGTTGGGGCGAGCTGGGACGATAAGAACGGACTCGACTCCGGTGCTGCGTATATCTTTGAGCCTGGTGTATGTCCGGGTGACTTCAATTCCGACGGAGATATCGATTTAACAGACCTTGCCGTATTCGCATCGGCCTGGTTGACCGGGTCGGGCGATGCTCAATGGAATCCCGACTGTGACATCAATAACAGTATCGACGGCTTTGTTGATGTGTGGGATCTTATTTTATTTGCCGAAAACTGGCTGGAAAACGCCCGTTAGATGATAGCGCCTGAATGCGTGGAATTAAAAGTGTGTAAATAGAGGCTTTTGGATTTACTATGTCACTTCGAAAGAAAGTCTTAATGAATGCAGGCTCGAACTGGGCCGGCATGTTTATAAATGCGGCGGTTGTGCTTGTACTGGTTCGGATTATCCTGCGCAATCTTGGTGTTGACAGCTTTGGGGTATGGGCTTTGCTCTCTTCGGGTTTGCGTTATCCGATGATTTTCGAGAGTGCTTTTTCGTTGTCAACGAATAGATTCGTGGCTTTTTATCGCGGAGATTGCGAGCAGTTAAATCGATTCGTATCGGCTTCTTTTATAATCCTGTTATCTTTAGCGGTCATAACTATAGCGGCGGCGGTTCTTCTGTCGTTTTTTATTTCCGGGATATTCACAGCTATTACCGATGAATTGGCCGGTGAGGCGCAGATGACCTGTATATTGGTCGGTGCTACACTGGCTCTGAGGATGATTGAAGCAACTTTCAGCGGCTCTTTGAGGGGTTACCAGTTCGATACACGTGTTAATGTGGTTTCTATTGTTTCTAATCTGCTTCGGGCGGTTTTAACTATCGGGATACTTTTTGTCTGGAAGAGTATTATTGCCGTGCAGTTGGCGTTCGGGATTGCCGCGGTAATATCTCTGGTATTGATGTACATCGTTTCCCATAAGTCGATTCCGGGTTTTAGAATCAATGTACGGGATGTCAGAAAGGAAACAATTCGGGAGCTTTTTCGGTTCACAGGTCATGCGACCGGGCGTTCGGGTAGTATGATTTTCATGTATAGTACCCTGGCGTTATTGGTTGGTAAGGTCGGCAGTGCACATGATGTCGCCGTTTACGATATTGCCACAAGGATACCAAACTTTATCAGAGGGCTATTGGCGGGGGCGCAAAACGTTTTTCTCCCTGTCGTAACGAGTCTTTATGCAGGCGGGCATATCGAAAAAATGAAATCAGTCGTCAGGAAAGGAACTCACATTAGTTGTGTCCTGACCTGTGTTATGGTTATCCTGCTTTTTGTTTATGCAAGGGAAATTTTTGTTTTTTGGCTCAAAGACGCTATTGTGCCGGAGATGATTCTGGTGATGCGGGTATTAATAATATCCGAAGTCGCACGCGGATTCTTCGGAATATGGCTTCCGTCACTGGTTGGTATGGGCCATCTGCGAAGTATGACCATAGCAGCGATAACGGCCGCAGTCAGTGCCATTGTTATGGAGCTGATTCTTTTACGAGGCGGTTTTGTTTCTATTCCTATGGCGCCGGCGATAGCTCTTGTGATTGCCTTGTGGGCTTATATGGGATTATGGTTGCCTTTTTATGGCCTCTACAAATCTTTAATTAGTCCCTATGAGTACTTCAAAGGCAGTCTGCTTGGTCCGATAGCGGCGACTTTGGTTTCAATCGGAGCGTTGTGGGTGTTATATAGTTTTATACCCAAAGACAGCGTCCACTGGTCGATACTGTTTTTGGCGTCCGGATTGATCGTATTAATAATTTTCACATTTATTTCCTTACGGACTGAAGCGGCGGAACTGCTTGATATATTAAGAAAACGCCTTGCCGGTAGAAGGGAACATGCTGCATGAATGTCCTTGTTATTAATCAGTGCTCTACCAACAAAGGTGACAGGGCCGTGCTGTACTTCGTGCTCAGAGAGTTGAAGGCGAACGGCGTCGGCCGGGTCACGGTATCGGCGAGCAATCCGGAGTATTGGCGGGATAAGCCGGATTTTCCGGATATGGACGTGAATGTAATTCCGTGGGGGTGGGATGTTTCCCGTAAAAAAAATGTCAGTTTTGTCGGCAAAGTGTTCCATTTGTTCTGGAAGGTGAAACTGCATCGGCGGATTCATTTTCCGTTGGTTCGTAACGCCCTGATTGCAGGCAAACGTCCGTGGTATTTGCGGTTTCTCGTTAATAAGGAGTTTTTAGAGGCGGTTGAAAAGGCCGATCTTGTCATCGGTACCGGCGGGCATCATTTAACGACAATAATCGCCGGCAGCATAAGGACACCGCAAATTTTCGAGATGGCAGTGGTCTTGCTTTACGGCAAGCCGCTCCTGCTTTGGTCGCAATCTGTCGGCACGTTCGATTTCAAGTCACCGGCAAGCGAGCCGATGATTCGCAAAATCCTCTCGAACGCCGAACAAATATTTATCCGTGATGAAGCTTCGCAGCAGGAAATACGAAAACTCGGAGTGTCACTGGAGCATGTATCAAAGACGCGAGAATCTGTTTTCGGATTGTATGATGTTGTAAAATCCCGTACCCGGCCCGGCGAACGGCCGAACGTGATGGGAGTTTCCGTTTGGACGGGAAATAAACAAACTCCCTCGGCTTGGGAGCATTATGTCCGAACCTTCGCTGCGTTGATAGACCACGCCGTTGAAAATCACGGCTATAAAGTACGCTTTTTCCCGATGGAAATGCAGGGAGCGGACAGGCCCTGTATCGAAGATATTATAAAGAAGGTTCGCAAAAAAAAGAACTGCGGGGTTGTGGAAGGTTTTCCGGGGACTGTTGACCATATCAATGCAATCGCACAATGCAAAATGTTCGTGGGGCACAAAACCCACTCGCAGATATTTTCCTTAGTGGCGGCAACACCTTTGCTCGCGGTTGCATACCACAAAAAGACGGAAGACTTCATGGCTCAGTTCGGACTCGAAGATTATTGCATTGTCGATGCACAGCTTAATGCCGAAAAGCTGATAAAAATGTTCGAGCGGATTAACAATAACCTGGATCAAATCAGTCAAAAGCAACGGGAAGTTGCCTCGAAGATGTACGAACAGCTCGGGAGAGATTTTAAGCGCATGATCGATGACTTTCTTTGATCCGGTTGAACAATCGAAGATAAAAATACAGTCATAGCGTGAAAAACAAAGGGATGACGGGAAAAATCACTGGAATTCATGTTTTTTGACCTGTAACGGCGGCCTATTATTTCCGATATTGATTTAGTGTATTTTTGCACACTGAGGTTTATTCGGACGTTTGCATAAAGGTAATCCTATGGCGACATTAATTGCAGTATTATGCGTTATAATCATCGCATTTTGTGTGCCTCTGGTTTTCCTGAAGCCTAAGTGGGTATTTTACATATTCCTGATTGCTGCAACATTTAATAGTATTTTTGCCGGTTACATCAATCAGGCCGGTAATCTGGGCCTGCCTTTGACTTGGGCACCGGCGGATTTCCTGGCCTGGCTGACACTGTTTGCAGCACTTTTCATACATCGAGAGAAACAGTTTCAATCCGGCGTGATTAAAAAGTGCATAGTCATTCTTGTTTTGTTAAGTGCCGTATCACTTGCGCAGGGTATGCTTTTATTTCCCCGTGACGCTCTGACACATTCGAGGGTTGTACACTTCGCCGCAGCCGGCATCTTTGCACTTAAATACTTCACGGATTATTCCCGTGTTAAAGGGTTTTTGAAATTCTGTGTTGTTATGCTGCTGGTTATGTTCGTGTTTCATATTTTCATTCGATTCGGTATTTACTCGGCGCCGGTCGCAGAAACCGACAGAATTGTTGAGATAGGCGGACTGGTCGGAGAGAGGGGCACCCGTGCTCTTATCCCGTTGCTGTATCTTGTGTTGATAAGTATGGCGATAGGCAGGTTGGTCGGTAGGGTCGGTTACTTTTTAGTCTCTGTTTTATTGCTGATGATTGGTTTGGGCGGAGTGATATTGAGCGAAACAAGATCGACTTATGGCGCCCTGGCCATACTTTTTCTGGCTTCCTTGATTTTTATGAGGGGCAGGATAAAAAATTCGATCCTGTACTTTTTTGTAGGTATTTTCTCTATGTACGCCGCATCTCTGGTGGGCTTTGACTTCCTCGCAAGGTTCCGGGCCGATGACGGACATGGCGATTATTCCGTACCGACGTATTACCAGTGGCGGCGGGGATGGAGAGGTATAGAATACGAGACAATAGGTTCGAGCTTCAAGAAAGAGCCTTATTTCCTGTTAACGGGCAGAGGCGTCGGAGCGATGCACCCGGCGCCAAAGGGCGTGACACCGTTGGTTGCTTTTTACCACTCTGAGTATCTCGGATGGCTCGACAGATGCGGTGTGATAGGATTAATAACTGTAATGATTTTATTCTTTGCCTGCCTCTGGCGAAGTTTCAGGCTGGCCAGGAGCAATATTCCATATTTGGAATATTTCGGTATAACGAGTTTCCTGCTATTGATAGCTTTGGCTGCGGACGGTTTCTTCCATCCGATCCTTTCACATTATCGTGCAGCTTCGTTGTTGATATGTTTTTTTGCTATTACGGCGAACTGGCAGGACATCTATCTGAGTCTTTCCGAGGAACCGGTATTTATGCCGGAAGAAGAGGAAATGGAACCCGAACTTGCGTGGGGCTATTATTAGAATCCATCCCAAAACCTCTTTCGACTGCGACCGGCTGCAAAGTCCGTGGATCTGCATTGTCGGTAAAAAAGGTTCTCGACGTACTTCAGTACGCCTCCGAACCTTTTCCACCTCCAGCCTTGACCACGAACTTTTCGCTCGATCTCGCCACAAAACAGGTTTTGGGATGGATTCTCGTAGCTCTGGTTCGGATTTACGGTCAATAATTACCTGCTGTTCATTTTGCCTGATTCATGTCTAAAAGACAACAAATGCGTGTGTTAATGGTCGAACATTGCGGCAGAAGCGGCATGTACGCATACGCCGATTCTTTGTGCAAAGGTTTGAGCGAAGTCGGCGCCGATGTCACCGTATTGACCAGTTCGGCATGGCCGGATAAACACGTACCGTACAACGTTGAGAAGCGCCTGTCGGAATTTACCCGGCAGCAGGGGGGGCGGTCGCGATTGCATTGGGCGGCGGATCGGATTTACCGAAGCTCGCTGAACAGCCTCAGACGAAACCGGTTTGCAATTGAGGGACATTTCGATGTGGTCCATTTTCAGGGTGCCGGTATGCCGTTGCTGGACCAGTTCTTTCTGAAGCCTTTGGCAAAGAAAATGCCCCTGGTTTTAACCGTCCACGATGTAAAATCCCATTATGACCGTTTTGTCAGCAGGGATTCATTTTTTAAGCGAAGTCTTCAGATTCCACATTGCCTGATAGTCCATTATGAGAACGGCAAAAGGCAATTGGTTGACCACTGGGGCCTCTCCGGTGATCGTATTACGGTTGTGCCGCATGGTATTATGATGCCCTTGTATAATCCTCCCGATAAAGCCGCGGCGCGAAAGAAATTAAGACTGCCTTCGGACCGCCGGGTACTGCTCTTTTTCGGGAATATCCGTCCCAATAAGGGATTGGATGTTCTTATTAAGGCCTTAAAAGATGTTTGCTTTGATGACCCCGGGACTTTGCTGATCATCGCCGGTGCACTTCCTCGCGGCATGAGTTTCGAGCCGTACTCGGAAATAATTCAGAGGCTGAACCTCTCGGAGAATGTTCGGGCCGTTATCGAATTCATCCCGGATGAAGACGTGGATTGCTTTATGAGTGCATCTGATCTTGTTGTGCTTCCCTATAACGAATTTGAGGCGCAAAGTGGAGTATTGCTTCGCGCCTATGCACATAAGAAACCTGTTGTTGTCAGCAATGTCGGAGCAATGGGGGAGCTTGTCTCTGCGGATAAAGTCGGTTTGGTTGTCGAGCCTGACATGCCGGAAGCACTTGCCGGGGCTGTTATAAATGTTCTGAATAATCCTGGAAAGTTTCAATCTTGTTACACAACCGAGCTTGAAAAAAAATACAGTTGGAAAAATATTGCCGAATTGACTATACGCAGCTATGAAAAGGCAATTGCGATTAAGAAATAATTTTCAAACACAGAGCCGCGACTTTAAGGCAGCGGTATTACGATGAAATTGACAAGGATATTACGACTTATTGCTTATTATTGTTTTGCGCGGCATTTACCGGCTTCCGACAGCAGGTTCGGCGGATGGGCAAGACCTTTGAGACGCTGGATTACAAAGGCTTTGTTCAGGTGGGCCGGCAGGAATATAAATATTGAAAAGGGCGCGTATTTCGGCGACGGCTCACAAATCGAAATCGGTGACAACTCTGGTATAGGAGTTAATTGCCAGGCTTGCGGGCCGATTAAAATAGGTGACGATGTGATGATGGGACCGGAGGTTATCATCCTGACCATAAACCATAAATATGACCGGCTGGATATCCCGATGCTGGAGCAGGGACATAAGCCGCAGCAGCCGGTGACAATAGGCGATGACGTATGGATGGGGACAAGGGTCATTATTCTGCCCGGTGTTTGCATCGGCAAAGGGGCCGTTATAGGCGCCGCTTCGGTGGTCACTAAAGATGTTCCGGAATACGCCATAGTCTGCGGCAATCCGGCAAAAGTAGTCAAATACAGAACTGGAAATTGCGGTCAATAGAGTAAGCGATGCGAATTTGTTTTATCTCCGTTGGGACATTCACACACATCGGACCGTACCTTGATTATTTCAAGCAGGCCGGTCACGACGTCCATTTTATAAGTTTGTCTCCCGGCCCGGAGCGCTCGGTACCTGTTTACAACCTCGGGCTTGGCGTCAAATACTCCGAGACACAAGGGAAGTGGAAATATCCGGTCAGTATGCTTCGTGCAAGAAAGCTGGTCAAACGACTAAGGCCTGATATTGTTCATGCACACTACGCCACAAGTGCGGGACTTACTGCATTGGTCTGCGGTTTTCATCCTGCGGTTGTAACGGTACATGGAAGCGACTTGACGACCGGGATTAAGTCCGTGATATGGAGGCCGTTATTGAAGAGGATATTCAGGTTCGCCGATTGTGTTAATATGGTCTCGCAGGACCTTAGCGATATGGTTTTAAGCCTCGGTATCAATAAGGATAAAATCGAAATTTTCACTCCTGGTATTGATACTGACAGGTTTTCTTTTGTCCGGAGGGCCAAAATCGATAAGTCCCGCCCGTTGAAAATGGTCTGCACCAGGCGGCTGGAAAAGGTATTTGACCACGGCACAATACTTCAGGCTCTTGCAATGCTCAGAGACAAAGGGATTGAGTTTGAGATGATTTTTTTCGGCGGAGGTTCGTTACTCGGCCGGTTGAAAAGACAGGTTAAAGACCTCGGATTGGATAACAGCGTGAGCTTCGCGGGGAGATTGCGTAATGACGAACTGCCGGAGTTGCTTGGGCGACACGATGTGTATCTTTCAGCCTCGCTGTGGGACGGGACAAGCCTGTCACTGCTGGAGGCTTTGGCGACGGGTTTGTTTCCGGTTGTCTCGGACATAAAAGCCAACTCTGCATGGTTAAAAAACGGCGTTGATGGTTTTTTGCATAAAGTAGGTGACGCCGGTGATTTGACAAATTGTATCTTACAATTGCTCGACGAGCCTGATATTGCAGAAAAAGCCCGATCGATAAACAGGTCAAACGTTGTGGAAAAAGCGGACAGGAATAAAAACATGAAACGCCTTGAGTTAGTTTATAAGGACCTGGTTCGTAAGGCCTGATGAGCACGAAATAAAAAATAGTTATGCACATACTCTATATTCACCAACATTTCGCCACGCCTGACGGCAGTACGGGTACGCGTTCTTTTGAATTCGCACGTCGATGGGTAAAAGCCGGGTATATGGTGACACTGATAACCGGCCATTATGATATAGGCGGTCTTGATTCGGCAAAGAAACTTTATTACAAGCTGGATATAGAAGGAATTAATGTCATTGTTGTCGGGACCGGATACAGCAACAAACAATCGTATCTTCGCAGAATCGTATCATTTCTATCTTTTTGCCTTCTCAGCATTTATGCCGGTCTGCGGACAAAAAATATAGATATTATTTACGCAACGAGCACGCCGTTAACTGTCGGTATCCCGGCGATAATCCTGAAGTGGTTCAAACGTGTTCCGTTTGTTTTTGAAGTGCGTGACCAGTGGCCTGAAATACCTATCGAATTAGGAATCATTAAAAACAGGATTATGATTAGATTGCTTTTGTGGCTGGAAAAGACCATCTACAAACACAGCTCTGCAATTGTGGCACTTTCGCCGGGAATGGCCGATGGAATAAAAAAGGTACTGAAAAAAGAAAAATCCGTGACAGTAATACCAAATAGCTGTGACGTTGATGTTTTTCGGCCGGATATCGATGGCTCGGATATCCGAGAAAGTCACGGCTGGTCCGGCAAGCTTGTCATGTTGCATTTCGGCGCGATGGGCAAAACAAATGGTCTGGATTTTGTAATAGACACCGCTGAAAAATTAAAAGATAATCCCGATATTTACTTTATACTGGCAGGAGACGGAAACCGTAAAAGCGTTCTTGTCGAAAGGATTAAGCGGCTTGGGCTAACGAATATCGAAATATTGAATTCGAGACCGAAGACGGAGTTGGCCGGGCTTGTTGCGGCGTGTGATGTTTCAATGGTTGTCTTTGCCAATTATCCTGTTTTGGAAAATAATTCCGCGATTCGTTGAGTGCCGGTAAGCCGGTACTGTTGAATTATTCCGGCTGGCAAAGGAAAATACTGGAAGACAATAATGCCGGCTTCGGCTGTGATCAGTTCGATATCGATAAGTTTGTTGATAAAGTATTGTATTTTCATTCGCACAGAGATCGGTTACAACAAATGGGACAGAATGCACGCAGGGTCGCGGTAGAACATTTCAACCGCGAACAATCGGCCGCGAAAGTGTTATCATTGCTTGAAGAACAGCACAAGGAGAGAAAAAGCTAAGACAGCTGATCATATGAATTCAGAAAAAAAACAAAAGATTTCCGTAGTAGAGGCTCGGCGAGGCGATGTTGCCTGGATGGCCGATTGTCATATCGCCGCTTTTCCCGGTCGCTTTATGACTCGGATGGGCTTTAGCTGGCTTTGCAGCCTTTATAATTTCTTTGTCACGCATCGCGACGGGGTTTGTTATATCGCCGCTAACGCTGCAGGCCGAGTGGTTGGTTTTGCGGTGGGGGGAGAGCCTGACATTCGGGAACAGTTTCTTCGATTTGCACTGCTGCGTTATCCTCATATTGTTTTCTGGAAGTTTATTACTGATTCTCTCGTACGTACGGTGCTTATCGAAGAACTGCTTAAAAAGCTGCGTTTAAAACAGGCACCTTTTTCAAATGATAACGACAAGGCACAAGAATACTGTGGCAAATGCGGTAATTTGTTGTCGATCTGTGTGCTGCCGGAATGGATGGGCACCGGCATAGCGGACAGGCTTATCGAGTCCTTCCAAAAAGCCTGCGCTGTGAAAGGTTACAATCGTTTGACGCTTTCCGTGGTCGGCGATAATTCTCGTGCCATTGCATTCTATAAAAAACATCGCTGGTATGAGACCGGCGCCTCGGGAACAAGTACGAAGTTTGCCGTTGATTTATCTGTACCGCTGAATAAGTGTGAAAGAAGCGATGTGCAGGAGTTGCTTTTTGTAAGTGTTATCATGCCGGTTCGTAACGAAGCGGATTTCATCGAGCAGGCGGTGCAAAGCATCCTGAATAATGAATATCCGGCGGGGAATATGGAGATTCTGGTCGTTGACGGCATGAGCGATGACGGCACAAGAGAGATAGTCGAGAGATTATCTCAGGCCGATTCCCGAGTAAAATTGCTGGATAATCCTCGCCGAATAGTACCGCCTGCAATGAATATAGGTATAAAAGCGGCCAGAGGAGACGTATTTGTTCGCATTGACGGCCATGCGAGAGTTCCCGAAGACTTCATTGGTAAATCCGTTCAATGCCTGAGAGAACATCCGGACGCCTGGGTTGCAGGGGGATATATTGAAACTGTTGCAGATAACTATATAGGCGGGGCAATAGCCTCGGCGATGCGTTCGCCGATCGGCGTCGGTAATGCACGGTTCAGAACGGGTGATTATGACGGCTGGGTCGATACACTTGCCTTTGGAATGCACCATAAGTGGGTGGTGGATAAAATCGGTTACTTCGACGAGGAATTGGTGCGGAATCAGGATGATGAATTCAATCTGCGAATAATTCTTGCAGGCGGTAAGATATGTATGTCCAAATCCATCCGAAGCACATATTTTTCGAGGACCTCGTTGAGCAATTTGTGGAGGCAATATTTTCAATACGGCTTCTGGCGGATACGAACTTTTCAGAAGCATAAAAGACCGGCCACGCCCAGGCAGTTGGTGCCGTTGCTTTTTGTTCTGTCTATTCTGCTGTTGGGTGTAGCAGGATTTTTGTGGACGCCGTTTTGGATTTTATTAGTAACTGAAATTATTTTGTATGTGTTGGGACTTATCGTTGGTGCTTTTGATGTCGGGCGCAAATCCGAATGGCGGTTTGCACCGATTGCGCCTCTGGTTTTTATGATTTTGCACTTTGCCTATGGTCTGGGGTCTTTTTGGGGTGTAATCAGATTTTCAGTACTTAAAAACCGGGATATGAAAAAGGCTGAAGAAATACAAATGTCGAGATAGCTGATTGGTAATGAACGAGCTTATTAAAAAATACGAACGTAAATTTGCCGATTTTTTCGACATCTCAAATGCCTTTGCGTTTTGGAAGGGCAGAGTTGCGTTATATGCGATATTAAAAGCGATGGGAATCGGGCCCGGAGATGAAATTATCCTGCCGGGCTACACCTGTGTTATGAATGTCAATCCCATTAAATACATCGGGGCGAAACCTGTCTATGTGGATATCGAACCGGCAACGTTTAATATCGATGTCAATTTGTTAAAAGACAAAATTACACCACAAACAAAGATGATTATCGCCCAGCACACATACGGCTATCCGTGTGATATGGATTCAATTATGGAAATTGCCGAAGAGCACGGCATTTGTGTTATCGAAGACTGCTGTCTCGCTCTCGGCTCAAAGTATAAAGGCAAATTGGTCGGAACACTCGGCACGGCCGCGTATTTTTCATCGCAATGGAACAAACCATACACAACGGGGCTGGGCGGGATTGTAATTACAAACGATGACCAACTGGCCGGAGAGATTGAATCGCTGCGGGAAACTCAAATGTGCCGACCTTCAGTCGGTGAAGTATTTATGCTTTGGGCGCAGTTGGTTACCTATAGGTTGTTTATCTATCCGCGAACAACCGCACTTGCACAGAACCTGTTCAGGTACCTCACAAAAAAAGGGGCTGTTGTAGGTTCGTCGAGTACGAGTGAATTTGTGCCGGTTATGGCGGATGATTTTTTCAAATCCATCAGTAATGTACAGGCCCGCTCAGGTTTGAGACAGCTCGATAAAATAAGTGACAATATTCGACACCGTAAAGAGCTGGCTCAGCTTTACGACCATTTTTTAGAGTCAAAAGGATGGTCTTCACGAGAATATGATAGTTCCACCAGCGAGCCGGTTATGGTCAGATATCCGGTTAGAATAGTCCGCAAAGCCGAAGCCCTTCAACAGGCAGCTAAAGCCGGCATCGAGCTTGGCAGTTGGTTCGAATCCCCGTTGCATCCGGTTGAAACGCCGTTAAGTGTTTACGACTATGAGCCGGGAATATGTCCCCAGGCCGAAAAAGCCGCCGGGGAAGTTGTGAATTTGCCTATGCACCCTCGTGTTAATCAAAAGACGGTTGAAAGAACGGTTGAGTTTATGACCGGTTTTGTACAGGTCGAATCCGGGACTTAGATGAATTTCAGGTTATAAAAAACTCCAGTTCCTGTTTACTGCTTTCGTATTGCTCCCCGCAGGCCCTCCATCTTCAAATATCCTCTCCACCACACAATAATCCCGGACATCACAAAAACAAAGACGTAAACACCTGCAGCATACCACGTCCTTATCTGGCTCATAGCCAGGCCTATCACGGCATACACACCTGCCAACAGATAACAAATAGTAACGGTCTTTTTCAGCGATATTCCCCTGTCTATCATCTGGTCATAGATATGGCCGCGATCTGAGACGAACAAAGGTCTCCTGTTTATTAGTCTCCTGACTAATGCGGTTGTAGTGTCGAGAATGGGCAGGCCGAAAACAACAACCGATGCCAGCCACCATCGAGGGACTCGTTCTGCAAAAAGCAGCATCAGTGCCGCCGCCGTAAAGCCCAGTAACATGCTGCCGGCATCACCCATAAAAATCTTGGCCGGGTGACGATTAAAGGGTAAGAATCCGCAGACACTTCCTACGAGTCCGAGGCAGATAACAATACGTACCGGGTCGCCGGTCGTGCTGTATCCCCATGTTGCCAGATGAATCGATAGAAGAAGCAGGGCGATTGTAATAATCGCTGTCACTCCTGCACAAAGTCCGTCCAGTCCGTCGAGCAGATTCAGCGAATTTGTCGCACCGAGCACGAAGATAAATACGATCAAAGAGCTGAGAATCACTTCAAGATTTTCAGATATCTGCACGTTCAGCGGATCGGTTATGTAGTACAAATTCGGCCTGATGCCCGCCAGCAGCAGGGTACAGGCGGCGAGAATCTGGCCTAAGAATTTGTATTGCGGTTTGAGGTCGAATATGTCGTCGGTCAATCCGACGAAGCAGGCTATTGCCGCCCCTGATAATATACCAATAAGCCAGGTCAGTGACAGGCGAAAATGTTCCTGGTCGAGCATAATTCGACCCCGGCCGGAACCAAGATAATATATGCCTGTGAGAATGCCGACGGTCAGGCCGGCCAATATGCCGACACCGCCGAGATAGGCAACGGTTCTTTTGTGGGTTTTTACCAGGTTGTCGGGTTTGTCAACTATTCCCAGTTTCAGGGCGATTTTCTTGCACAACGAAGTGGCGACAAGGGCCGAGACAAATGAAAAGACCAGAACAGGCCAGAATTGTAACACCCGGCTGAGAGGTATTTCAGGGCCTATGAGATTATCGAACATGTTTGCCTCAAAGTAATTATCACACAGTTGTATGCGGTTATATTCCAATCTGTTCTAAATAGGTCTATCGGATGAATAAGTATGGCTTATTTAGGAAATTCCTGCCGAATCGGTACGGCATGTTCCTTTAATTCGTATTATCTTCACCTGTACGGAGTATATCGAATGAATAATAAAACATTCGTGGTAATAGCTTGGTTTTAGAAGGAAATGATTGCAAACAAGGCGTCAAAGAGTCACTAATCTTTTCTTACACCATGGGCAATAATTCCAGAATTCCGAATCAACAGGCCAATTACATTTATTACATAATTCGGGAAACGGCCTGATGTCCCATGTTTGTTTGACTTTATGATGACACCATGGGCAATAACGCATAAACCTGATGAGTTTGCCGTGACAATATTTACACTTGTCATGGTAAATAATTTTTATTGATTGTTCGTAATCCTGCGGCACAAATCCGGGGCCGTAACACCAGGGGCAAAATCGCCATTCGGGCAGGACGCCTCTGTGGCAATGCCGACAGATATGACTGAATTGACTTCGTGTGTCGAATCGATTTTTTGTGCTCCCGCACCAGGGGCAAACCTGCATCGTTTCGGCTATCGGCTCGTCGCATTCGATACATCTGAACAAAACCGGAAAAATTCTTTTGTACTTTTTGATAAATA
>Ga0315555_1000594_pt1 | contig 25792 bp, 32 predicted proteins | sample SalMarSW160380MG_FD_202113 | JGI IMG/M metagenome (GOLD analysis project Ga0315555, IMG submission 202113) | Salt marsh sediment microbial communities from the Plum Island Ecosystem LTER, Massachusetts, United States - Salt Marsh Sediment SW1603-80 ... | reverse complement strand
CCATGCCAAATTGAATTTCTTGTTCTTTTGAAATAAATGGAGCTATAATTACTACTTCTGCCATTTTGATTCTAGTAGATTTAACTTTAACTTTTTCTTCTAAATCCGTCTCAGCATTTTTTCTCGTAAGATTGTCAATTCTAATAATTCCTTTTCCTTCATCTGAAGGATGAGCACGCCATACAGTTGCAGCTGTTTTTCTTTTTCCTTCAATTTCAACTATATCCTTAATAGATACATTCAATTCCTTTCTGGATTTTTCATCCATTCTAACTCTACCATATCCTACATCCTGTTGGAACGCTTCTGCTATTTTCAATTCAATTTCTTTTTCACTCAAGATATCATCATCCTTATTTTTCATACATTAAATACCCAATATTTGAAACTGTAAATTAGAACCGATGTTTTCATTAACAATAAAAGGCAGTCCTTTATCTATAATTATGTTTCGAATAGTAGATGAATGTGGATGTCTATACTTATTTGAATAACCTGCAAAAATTACCGAAATCATCGGCTTAATTCTATTTATATTTTTATTATAGTTGTGACATGATCCATGATGTGGAATCTGTACAATCCCAATATGATCCCAGAATGACTTATATCTATTGTAAATCTCTTTCCATTTACTTACACCTTTTGCATCATAATCACCAAAATACAAACAACCTGGTTCAGATAGCTCACAACAATAATTTTGTTTTATTGGCCTATGAAAATAGTTCATACAAACTAATAAACCCATATGAGAAAATACATCAATATTCGGTCCAGAATATAAAGTAAGAGAGTTGGTATTAAAACCTCCAGGTACACATTTATATGCATCTTTAATTAATTCTCTAGTTTTAGACTTTCCCCATAAACTTTCAAAATCAGAAACATTATACATATCTATATTTCTTTTTTCCAATTCCTTCCTAAGAATTTTAGATCTTTTTGATTTTTGAAAATTAAATGGGATAAAAACCCAGTTTTTTAGATTTTTATCAATGAGTTTTGCATTTCGCTTTAATATCCTTTCATCATATCTAATTTCATTAAAGTTTAATGGCGTTAATTCAAACTCTTTGTTGTCCTCTACCGGAGGAACTAAGATTACTTGTGTGTCTTCTTTATTTATATAATCCAAAGGGTTGGTTATTAGATTTATAATAAATTCACTTAGCTTACCATGGATAGAGTTGTGGATAAGTAATTGTATTTTTTCATTACTATCAATTAATGGAAGAAATAATCGACGCACTTTACAATATTTTAACAAATATTCTAAACCGTTAATATGGTCATTATGAAGATGAGAAATAAATACGGCATCAATTTTTTCTCTTGGTTCAAAAGTAGCTTTTATTTCTTTTTTAATCAAATTTAAATTGGTTTCTGAACCACAATCATAGACGACGTTAAAATTTTTAAAAAATTCAGTTGAAAAACCACCTTGCCCAACACCATGAAAAGTTCTAATCATTTCTTCATCTCAGATTATGATTTTATTCTCTTTTTCTTGGTTTATCCCAATATGGGCTTTTACATTTAGGACATACTCGAGGTTTTTTCTTTATATCCATTGGAATCCACTCATGCCCACAACGTTCACATTTGTACCCTTCAACTGTGATTTTGATTTTTCCCATACGTGTATAGTATATTATTTTTCCATATATAAAATTTGAGTATATTAATCTAAAAGTAACATTTAAATACTCCTAAAATATATACTTCTTGAGTAATATATTTTATAAGTATTGCCAAAGGGAGGTGCAACTCCCTAAGGCATGGAGAAAATTGAATGCCGGATAGCAAACAAAATATCTCCAAAAACACTATTGAAAAGGAGATATATAACACATTCGAACAATTCAAAAAAGAAAAGAACATCAAGATAGATGAATTCCTAAACAAATTTGATGTATCAATTTTTAAAAATCAAAATTACAGATCAATTGAATATGACTACAACTCGTTTCTTAAACTCATCTTATTTCAACAATTAAAAGGCATTAAATTTCATACAAAGCTTACAAAATATCTAAAAAGAAATCCGTCTGTAAAATGGAAACTTGGTTTTAGTAAAACACCAGATAGAAGAACAATCGGATATTTCATAAACAATATTCTTGACAATGAAACAAAAGAACTACTAAGTTATACAGCACATAAGATCGAAGAGGTTTCTGAGAAATTTGGAATAATACTCGACGTAAGAACATTAGAACCTGAAACACCAAGTAAGATTACAAAACAACAAAGTCAGTATTTGCAGAAGAAAGAAAAAACCAGGGAGATATGCAAGCTTGTTAAGAAACGATTTTCACCATTTATAGATCTAAACCTTAATCATAATGCAGTTTACAAGAAAAACCAGTTTATCGACCTTATGATACATCTTGGACAAACTCGTGATTTTGCAGAGAATGGAAATAAAACATTCAAGGAACTAAGGCCTTGTGGTTGTCCTGATGCAGATACACTACTTTATCATCTGAAAAACTACCAAGATACCAAGCAACTTCAGCGTATGTTTACAACTCTCTTTGAAATCGTATGGCAAATGACAAGACAGGCTAATATCTTTGATATAAACAAGAGATATGACGTTGCTATTGATTTTACAGAATGGTACTTTTATGGCGATAGAAGTGCTCCTATGGTTGTGGGTAAAGAACCAGACCGTGGTACAACTAAATGTTACAAGTTTGCAACTATCAACATAGTTGAGTCAGGTAAACGATTTACACTACTTGCTTTACCGGTTGGATCATTTGACACAAAGGAAAAAATCCTAACCAAACTTTTAAGATATACTCAACAGAGGATTAAGATTAGACGAGTTTATGTTGACCGTGGTTTTTTTGACTCGAAAGCGATCAAAGTCTTTCAACGTTTTCAATTGAAGTATTTGATGCCTGCTACAAAAATTGAAACAGTAAAAAAGGTAATGGAAATTGCACCATCACCCTCTGTGATTACTGATTTTGAGATGAAGGATATCGCATTCAACCTTGTAACTGTTGAAGACGAGAACGGTGATAAAAGAGCTTTTGCAACCAATGAAGAATACGATGAAAACGATGTTAATTTGGCTGAGAGGCTTTTTGATTTATATGGAAGACGTTGGGGTGTAGAAACAAGTTATAGAGTTAAGAAGCATTCTTATCTCCCTAAGACCACGTCTAAGAATTATTTGATACGTTTGTTTTATTTCATGTTCTCAGTATTGTTGTATAATCTTTGGATACTTGCAGATATCCTCATTTGGCTATCTTTATTTGGATTTGTAAAAGAGGAGCATCTTGTTACATCGAAGCTTTTTGGAACAATATTGTATACTATTGATCCTGGAGGAGGATAAAAGATGCCTTCTTTTGATGTTTATACGGCTTTTTGATTAGATTTAAACAGGTTAAAATCCTAAAATTTTTGATTTTTGATCACTTTTTATCTATATTTTTAGCATTTCTAAGGAGAAACGACATATGGAAATCCTTATACAACCCTATTTAATGCCTATTTTTATAAAATCTAATGCTACTTTCGGAGGTACTGAAAAGTAGCTTACATTTTTATATTACCTCCTTATTACCTTTTCACTCTAATGTAATATTTAAAGGAGTCATATATGCTTAAACCACGTAAAATCAAGAGATATTGCCCTGTGTGTAAGAAACATACTGATCATAATGTTGACAAAATTAAAAAGAAAAAAGCTAGTGAGCTTAAACAAGGTCAGAGACGTTTCCGCCGGGTTATGAGAGGATACCGTGGGTTCCCAAGGCCTAAACCAGAGGGACGCGAAAAAATGAGTAGACGCGCTCCGTTAAAATATACATGTATCGTATGTAAAAAAAGTTCTCAACCTCCTAGTATAAGAACCAAAAAATTAGAGATAGGTGAATAGTTTTATGAAACAGCCTGATAGCAAGTTCATTAAAGTTAGATGCACAGATTGTGAAAACGAACAGGTTTTATTCAATAAAGCTAGTACTGTTGTATCCTGCCATATATGTGGTAGTAAACTAGCAATACCCACAGGTGGGAAAGCAAAAATAAAAGCTGAGATTTTAGAGGTTATTGAATAAACAAAAAAAAATTTGGTAATTATGATCAAGAAAGATTATCCTGATGAAGGAGAACTCATCGTAGGGACTGTTAAAAACGTTCAAAATTTTGGAGCATTTATATCATTAGATGAATATCCCGGACGAGAGGGTTTTATACATATAGCCGAGGTCGCAACAGGATGGGTAAAAAGAATCCGTAACCATATAAAGGAAAAACAGAAAGTTGTCTGCAAAGTTTTACATGTTGACCAAGCTAAAGATCACATTGATCTCTCACTTAAACGGGTTAACGAACATCAAAAAAGAGATAAAATACAGGAATGGAAAAACGCTCAGAAAGCAACCAGATTAATAGACCGGCTTGCTAAAGAACTAAATAAAAAAGTTGAACAATGTTACAAAGAATTCGGCAATGACTTAGCTAAAAAATATGGAACTCTATATACTGCTTTTGAAGAATGTGCATACGATGCAGAAACATTAAAAAAAGATGGTTTCAAAGGAGATTGGCTAAAACATTTTGAAAAAATAGCAAAAGAAAACATATCAATACCCTTCGTAGGCATAAAAGGATACATCGATATCGTATCATGGTTACCAGATGGAGTCAACCACATCCGTAACGCACTAACGGGAGCTGAAAAAAGTGAATATGAAGACGTTGAAATCCAAATTAAATACATAGGAGCACCACATTACATGATAACTGTGAAAGCCCCAGATTATAAAGTAGCTGAGGGCGAAATGAAAAAAGTCGTGGAAAAAATAAAACAATCCATAAAAGAACACGAGGGGGATTGCAAATTTCATCGAAAGCTAGAGGAGTAAATGTCAAATCTGTTATATTGTAAACATTGCGGTATATATACACTTGAAAAAACTTGTAAAAAATGTAAAAACAAAACAATATCTAAAAACCCACCAAGGTTCTCACCACAAGACCGCTATGGTGAATATAGGAGAAAATTAAAGAAACTTGAAAAAGGAGTATCATAAAAATGGATTACGTCATTGTGAGATATATCGGTAAAAAACCCAAACTCAAAAACCCGATACTAATAGAAGGATTACCAGGTATCGGAAACGTTGGGAAACTAGCTGTAGAACACCTGATCGATAACACAAATGCTAAAAAATTCGCGGAAATACATAGCAAGGATTTCCCACCACAGGTTTTCATAAACACTGATGGAACTATTAAACTAGTTAACAACGAGTTTTTTTATTATAAAGCTAAGAAAAAGAATCAGAGGGACCTTGTTCTTCTTACAGGTGATTATCAAGGATTATCTTCACAAGGGCAGTATGAGCTTGTAGAAAAAATACTAGACATTGCTGAGGGGCTAGGGGTAAAAGAAATGTTCACCTTAGGTGGCTATGGTCTTGGACAGGAAATTGATAAACCACAGGTCTTGTGTGCTGCTACTGATGAAAAACTTGTTAAAACAATGAAGAAACATGGCGCAGTGTTTAAGAAAAATGAACCAGGCGGGGGGATAGTAGGTGCTAGTGGTCTACTACTTGGATTAGGTAAACTCCGAGGTTTTAAAGGAGCCTGTTTCATGGGAGAAACACCAGGGTATTTAGTGGATCCAAAAAGTGCTAAAGCTGTTCTGAAAATTTTAATGAAGATCACTAATGTTGATGTTAACCTTTCTGCGCTTGAAAAAAAGGCGAAGGAAATAGAAAGTATTGCTCAGCAGCTTAAAGAAATGGAGACAATGAGCAAGGATAAATCAGAAGAGCTTAAGTACATAGGATAAAAAGAGTTTTATTTTTCTTTGATTTTTTCAGCAATAAATATTACAGCATCTTCTGGTATAGGTGTATCCTCAACCCATATCAATTTACCTGTAAACCTATACTCTCTACCATCTACTAAAGTAATATTTACATTGGAGTAATTAACATCAAGCGTTTGTGTGCTATCTGGTGGTGTTAACTGGGTGGTTGGCTGAGATGTTATAAAACCTTCTTCAAGTCCAGTTCCTGCATCGTAATAATATCCTTCTACTGTTACGGTTTCTCCAATAAATGATCCAGGGTTATTCCGTAAATCCTCAGGATCATAATATCTTGGTGGTTCTTCCAAATTAAGGATATAAAGAGACAGAGCAGCAACAATTAGAACAATTAATAAAACAGTGAGAATAGTCCTTGTATTCCATCTTCTAGCTTTTTTCGCGCTCATACTATTTCACTTATCTCAAATAAAATAACCATATAAAACCCTATCCTTCTAAATCGATATTATACGTCTTCTCAGGATTCTCTTTATGTATTTCATAAACCTGTCTTTCAGATAGAATTCCTTTTTCCATTAACTCCAAGTTTCTCTTAGGAATAGTCTTTGGGCTAAGCACCGCACTAGGTCTATGAGGGTCATCGAGATAATCTGTTTCCATCATAAAACGAGAGCCTTTTTCCAATGCAGCTATGATGTTTTTCTTACTAGCTAAAACTGATGGCATGAGACCATAGTTCTCACTTTTCAAAATCAGCGGAGGTGAATAATGTTTAACAATTTTAGACGCTGATAAACCACTTTTTTTACCCATTTCCACAAACTCTTTACAATCCTCCGGCGTAGTACTCTCAGTGTGTAAAACCACAGGGACACCAACATCCTTGGCTTGGCTCATACCGTACAAAAGAATTTCATTTGAATCCTCAATAATTTTTTTATCAACAGGAAAATGAGGACGACCGATTTCACCAATTCCAATACATTTTTTCTCCGCACAAAGTGTTGCTGCTTCATCAATTCCTTTTTTCATAATCTGAATAGCAAGCTCTCTTCCAAATCTCTCAAATAATCTCATATAATCAACTGGATACGGACCAACAGTTACAAAAACACCTATATCAATATTAGAACGAATTTCCTCAGCCATTTTCAAAGTCTCATTATAACACTCTAGATAATTCTTATTTTTAATGACTAAATCTGTCATAGGGTACTGACAAAGAACAAAATGTGTCCCACCAGCTTTTTTGAAATCTTTCACAGCATCAAGAAAACGTCCATCTCGCCGTAGATGAAGATGATTATCAAACACAATCACTAGATCTCTGCCCCCAAATAAAACTGCTGGATCATCAGCTAATAATAAACAAGGATTCAAAGTTTAAACTTTCTATGCCTTCTAAAATAATAAGAAATCTTATGCTCTTCCCCCTTATCTTTACCAGTTATCATCTCAATGGTACCCTGAGCAAGTATCCAGCCAAAATATCCCATAAAGAACGTGAAAAAACCAGCGATACTATAACCAAGGATAATCTGAATATAGTTCTCACCACCCGTCAGAAACAGAATGAAAATACCAATGGTGATAAACAAGAATATTAAAAGGAATACCCATCTTAAAGCATGTATAGTAACCTTCATTGTTTTAAGAGGGAGATCTTCAAAAGGCATTTTTTTGTCCATAAATTTTGATAGATTATTCTGACCATTTTTTCTACGGGGCATATTTTTCCTCCAAGAAAACCTAATTTTTCTAAATCGAGTGATTCCATAAAAAGTAAGGGATGGTGTATATAAAAAACTAATTCGCAGCTACATATGCAGATACAATGCAACTACATATGCAGAACGAAGACAAAAAAAATTGAGAATGTTTTTCAAAAGTTTTAATAGGAGAATACTAATTTAACGTAGCGTGAAGGAGAGTACATGAATTACGATGACGAGGAGAGTTTAGACAGGGAATTCTTCCTTAACGTTAAAAGAGAAAAAATAACAAAAGATACCATTTTAGATGAGACATATAACAAAGCTTTACGAAAAAAAGAAAAGAAAAGTAAAGAAAAAACAACGCCGAAAAGTAAACCATTCTATAAATCAGGAATAATGCTAGTCATCGTAGCAATAATTTGTTTTGGAATTGTAAATCATATGCCCTGGTTTTATATTAGATACGACGGAGAAAACGGCACTAAAGAACAGATTTTTTATAAAGATTTTAAATCAGAGGACGTTAATTATGAAGAAATCCAGAAAATCCTAAGTTCAAATAATGATACCTATTATCTCGGGTTTTCTCAGGATGACTTTAAACAGACACCCGCAACTATTTCAAATTATTTTATAGGTCTGGGTGCGATAGGCTTAATTTTTCTTATACTCCAGATGCTGGATAAAAAACTTAAACTTTCTTTAGACTCGTTTTCAATAATTCACTCTATTTTTTCAGCGATTACAATGAGCATTGGTCTAATTATAATTCTAACAATGATGAAATTCCTAAGTTCATATATTTTGTTATATTATAATATGCCTTTGATTAGTAGATATATCAACATTACAAATGTTATAGTGATTTTTCCAGTAGTTTTTATCGTAATTTTTGTAGCGGCTAGTATCGTAAAAGTATCTTTCAGTATTATGAAAATCAACTTCAAAGAGATTGAGAAAAAAGCAGGCATTAAAGGTTATAAAAATCCATTTTTCATCCATAAAGACAGGAGTAAAAATTAATGAGAAATGTTATAGCAAAAAGGATTGGTAAACTAGCTGCATGGTTGATTTTTTTTGCAATTATTGGTTTAGTTTTTACACATTTTATGACTTGGATTTCTGTTGAAACAAGTGTTTCTGAAGAAAATGTACATTATAATTTTGAAATGATTAAAAATAGTAAAAACGTTGAGATTCAGAGTTTATCTGAAAAACTGGGTTTTTTAGATCTTTCGTTATGGCTAGTGTTAATATTTGGTTTATTGTCGTATATTGGTTTAACATTATTTAGATGGCAAAAATGTCCAATTGTTACTAATTTAATTGTGACAATAAGCGGCATAGCGGTTTTAACCTGTAGTATTCTTGTACTGTACTCAAATATCGTTGTAATTAATAGTATTAATGGGATGTCTAATGTTTCAGTGTCTTCTTTGTTGAATTTTCATCCTATTAAACATACTTATTTGCTTTTGATTGTGGGCATTATATTGATGATGGGTACAATATCATATACTCTAGTTGTTGTTCCTATAACTATACGTTCGATTATTGGGCCTAGGAAAGAAGAGAAATCTGTAAAAAAACGAAATGCTGAGGGGGACGACGGAGTTTTTGAAACAAGAGCGTTTGAGGAGAAAAAAGGAGTAGATTTAGAGCGATTGAGCTCGGATGATTTGCCTTATAGGCGTACAAAAGTTGAGAGTTGGCTAAAAAAAGAGATTGAAAGTTCAGAAAAACCTAGGAAAATATCTAGTGAAGAATCTGAGGAAAAAAAGATTGAAGAGCCATTTTTACAAGAAGAACAATCTAAATCAATAGAAGAAGAAATCCCTGAGCCTAAAAAACATGAAACAGGGATAAAGGATATTTTCCCTGATGATGAATCTTTTGATTTTGAAGACAAAAAATATGATGATATTGTTGACGTGAAAGATTTAGATAGAGCTGTTAAACCTAAAATGTTATTTGGAAAACCTGTAGAGAAATCAAAGGAACCAATGTTTTGGGATAAACCCTCTGAGAAGCTATCTAAACCAGAAGAAAAAATAGAGAAACCTAAGGACATACCACGCCCAGTTGAAAAAACTGAATCATTTGAAAAACCGCTTCCTCCACCTATAGTTAAAGAAAAACCAGTTGAAAGGAAACTCGAGATAACTGAGGAGAAAACAGTTTATCCTATAGTTGACAAAGAAGAACCACCTATTAAAGAAAAAAAACCTGTAGAGGAAAAAATACCTGCTAAGAGTAAAATAAATGTCAGATGCCCTAGTTGTAAAAACATTTTCCCTATTGAAAAAATAGATGGAAAAATTATTACAAAAATTAAATGCCCTCATTGTGGTCGAGAAGGAGTTGCAAAATAACAAAAAACTAGTCTTTTAGGCATCTGATACTATTCTGATAACGTCACCATCTTTTAACTCATTATCTGCACCTACGACACGGTGCGTTCTCGCGTCAACCGCTCTTATGAAACGTTCACCCAGGTCTGTATGAACCTTAAATGCAAGGTCTTTAGCTGTACTACCACGTGGCATAAAATACGCATCAGGTAAGATCCTGCCTTCTTTATCAGTTAAATGTGTTTCATCCTCAACAGGGTAGACTACTATTAGGTCTAGCATTTTCACAGATTCCTCTATACATTTTTGAACACCAGTGGAGCCAAACTTGTCGAGTACGTTAGTTTTTATGAACTCAAGACCTTTGAGTTGTTTATCTGTGAGCTCTGATTCTTTCAATATTTTGAAATTGTTACTACCCGGTTCATATTCAATGAGTCCTTTTTTAGCAGCACCATTAAGAGCTAGTTCTGCTTCCGCGCTAGTTGGAACCACTATGTAACCTTTTTCCTTGAGAGTATCTGCTTTTTTCAATAGTTCATCAGGGGCCATGTCGCATTTGTTAAATGCTATAAGCATTGGTTTACTAACTTTTCTCACATAATCTGAGAGTTTTAAGAGTTCGTCATCTGTCCATTTTGAGGGATTCTCACTGTTAAGGTTTAGTTTTTTGATAGAATCATATATATGCTCTTCTCGTATGCCGAGGCCGGTAAGTTTTTCTTCAAGCATCTTCTCAATTTTTTTTCCCTCTAATTTACAACGTCTTGCTACAGTCTCCCAGCTTTTTTTGATGATACCATTAAGCCAATATGTTATTTCTTTTTCCAGGAATTCCACATCGTTAATGGGATCATATTTACCTGTGCCACATGGGTTTCCCTCTTCATCGGTGCTACCAGATGCATCCACGATGTGTATTAAAGAATCAGCTTGACGAAGATCATCGAGGAACTTGTTTCCTAGTCCTCTACCTTTACAGGCATCTGGTACGAGACCTGCGACATCAATTGCCTCCATGGGTACAAATCTTGTACCATTGATGCATTTTGAGTTATGTGGTGTACATTTTACATTAAAGCCTTTACATGGGCAAGGTTTACGAACGTACATAACACCACGGTTGGCATCAATCGTGGTAAATGGGTAATTTGCTATCTCAGCATGAGCATCAGTTGTAGCGTTAAAAAAAGTTGATTTACCCACATTAGGCTTCCCCACTATACCTATTTGCATGCCCATGATAATTTTACTCCAGCATGTTTTCTACTTCATCTACAACATCTGCATCTGTTTCAAAACGTTTAACTTTATCCTCTACTTCTTCATCAGAGGCAGAGATAAATGAGGTTCCGTTTTTTGCGATAAGTGTGCCATCAACAGATGCATCTTTTGATAGGTAAATTTTATCTGCAGAGATTTTTCCAGCAATATGTGTTTTCTCGTTCACCCTCACTTCACCGTTTGCATCGATGTTTCCATGTATGTTTACTTTTTTCTCGCAGAAAACATTACCAGTGGATTTTATTGTACCATAAACCTCAGAGTTTTCCCCTAGGAAAATGTTTCCTTTTACATCGTAGTTGCCTAGTAAACGGGTTTTTTTACCGATTTGAATGTTGTTTTCTAATTTTGATTTCTGGACTCCAAGTATCGAGTTGTTTGGGACGAAGAGGAATGTCTCTGAGATGGGTATAGTGTCTCCATTGTTTTCTTCCATTTCTTCGAGGAGTCGGTCTATTTCTTCGCTATGTCCCATTTTCAAAAGTTGTAAAAGATATATAAAAATGTATATTACAACTGGTATCGGGCTACGAATATTTATCCAACCCTTCGCCTCAAAACCCTGATCAATCTCAACGCTATCACCAACATCAAAATCACCATCAAGAGAAAGCTTCCCATTAATTTTACATTTTTCACCGAAATACACGTTTCCCCCGCTTTTAACGTTACCACCTACACGTGTAAAAATATCAACACGGATATCCTTAGTAGCCTCAAGATCTCCATCAATTATTACATGTTCACCAACAAAGATCCTACCATCAGTTTTTATGCCATATTGTATAAGACATCTATCCCCAATTACCACGTCACCCTTTGTAACAATTGTATGCTCCTCAAACCTTGTTTTATCTGGTATTACAAGTGTTTTCCTATCAAAAGTCATATGTCTAAGTCATATAACCTATCGTATTATAAAATCAACGGCTAAAAAAACAAAACATCATTTTTTATTCAGTTAACCACTTTTCATCAATTCGAGTATACTTAGAAATTTCTTCGGGTTTAAACCATAGGTTAATCTCAAACTCAGCAGTATCAGGACCATCAGAACCATGAACAATATTACGACCAATGAACTGACCAAAATCACCACGAATAGTACCAGTAGCAGCATCCTGAGGATTAGTCTTACCCATCATGTTACGAACCATTTGAATGACATCTTCACCCTCAAGAACCATAGCAACAACAGGAGAGCTCATAATATATTTCACGGTAGGTGCAAAAAACGGTTTCCCCTTATGAATACCATAATGTTCCTCAGCAAGTTTACGATCAACGGATACCATTTTCATAGCAACAATTTTAATACCTTTTTTTTCAAAACGGTTAATAATCTCTCCAACTAAGCCTCTTTGTACACCACCAGGTTTCACCATTACAAAAGTCCGCTCTTTAGCCATATTGTTCACCTGATAACTTTTTTTGAATAGTAGTGGGATATAAAAAGCCTTTATAGAATTAACGATTCAATTTATAGGGATTGAGTAAAAAGATACAGAGCGAAACTTGCAAAGTTGAAAAATATATGTGCAATAATCGCGGAATAAAGGTTTTTTGTTCTAAAAACAATATAACCTAAGATAACACCCATTATCATTGGCATAATGACTGGGTAAATTTTACCATAAGACATATGAGCTAGACCAAATAATACCGCGGTTACGAATATCGCCATTTTTTCTCCAGCATAAGAATTAATTTTTCCCATGATGAAACCTCTAAAGAAAATCTCCTCAGCAATTGATTGAAACAGGATTATAAAAATCATGGAGTATAACGAAAGATTACCAGCTAAATCCTCAATATTTGAAATCTCAGTATCTTGATCAACCATGCCTGAGGCATATAAAGCATAACCGATTATTAGCACTATGATCAGCATAATTACTGCTGCTAGAACCCCCCAGAGGAATGCATCATCTATTCGTTCACTATGCAGCTTGAGTCTATCCAACATAGTGTGTGTATCATAGTTATTTACAAGTAAAAACCATAAAAAAGGCATCCCCACTAGTATCAACACGGTGATTACTGAACTAATTAGAATTGTTGTCTCTGTAGCCTCAAAATCTCCCGCGGAAATATTAAAAAATGATAGTATTGGTGTAATGATTACAAAGAAGAATACAAATAAGAATAGACTAAGGGAAATTACATGAGCAGGGTTTTTGGCATCGAAATCCATCAAAACATGTAAGCAAGTAATATTTCATAAAAGTTTTTAAATATTGAATGATGTTACCAAAAAAACAAGTTTTGGGCCTGTGGGGTAGCTTGGTTTATCCTCGTGGCTTTGGGAGCCATGGACTCCGATTCGAATTCGGGCAGGCCCATTACTTATCTTTAAAACAGGTTTTATGTTTTATAGGAATCTTTTTAATATAAGAATTGATTTTGTATATGCAAGCACATATGCAGGCGGATGGGATGAAAGGGAAAACGCTGATAATATTTCTAATGATATTGCTAGTTTTCACAAACTGTTTTAGCCTAATACGTTTCAGTGAAAACTCCAGAGCAGACTCACCACCCACTCTATACGTTGGAGAAAACGAGATTTATACCTCTATTCAGGATGCAATAGATAACTCTAGCGCAGGATACCGAATCATAGTTTACAATGGCACCTATAATGAGAACTTGATAATAAATCATCAGCTTGATCTCTTCGGGGAGGACAAAAGTAATACAAAGATAATCGGTGATGGAACTGATGATACTATTAAAATCAATGCTCAAAATGTACATATTAGCCATTTCACAGTTGAAAACAGTGGAAGTACCCTAGATAACGCGTTAATCAGAGTAAATGAGAGTAACTCGGTTGTTACTGATAACGTTCTAACAGATGGTTACCATGGAATCATATTGAACAACTGTACTCATATTATTTATGATAATGGAATAGATAATAACAACGGCGATGGGGTCATACTTAACAACTCAGATAACAATGATATTAGCTATAACACTATCAGCGATAACAATAATGGCATATCTCTCTATTTATCTGAAAATAATTATATCCACAATAACACTGCAATAAATAGCAACACCATTCATGGTATTTTCATAAACAGCTCATGTAACTCTAATGTAATCCAAGATAACAATATCTCTAATAATGTGAGAAACGGTGTTTATCTAAATGATTACTGCGATAGTAATTCACTAGTTAACAACTGGGTTTATAGTAATAGTGGTTCAGGTATAACCCTTGAGAATTGTAGTTCTAATACTATCAAATCCAACACAATAAATTCTAACACGCTTTATGGTCTTATGATAGTTGGTTCATATAACGTGGTTAAAAACAATGAAATTAAAAACAACAAAGAAGACGGGGTTTTTCTAACAGCAGATGATCATACTAATATAACAAATGATAACAAGATTAGCTATAATTCACAGGCGGGTATAAGACTTTATAATTCAACATCTGACCGTATCATCGGTAATGAAATATTCAACAACTACCAGTATGGAGTGTATCTAGATTATTTCACTCTTGATAACTTGGTTTATAACAATTATTTCCATGATAACACCCAGAACGCGATTGATAAAAGCCTGAATCAAAACAGGTGGAATATAACACAAACAAATGCTACTAACATCGCTGGTGGATCATATAGCGCTGGTAACTGTTGGGGTGATTTTGATGAAAAAAGTGAAGGATGCTATGATACTAACGGCGATGGTTTAGCAGATAGTTCTTATGACATTTATGCTAGTAATTATGATGAAAAACCATTGATCGATGTAATGCCACCGGTTGTTAATACGCCTATTGCAACACCTAATAGCCAAACTGCGGGTAGCTATGTAACAATTAGCGTTGAAGTAACTGATAACCTGGATCTATCTGAGCTTTATGTTTTTATAACAAATCCAAATGATGCTACTAGTCAGGTTTCAATTATCGGCAATAAAAATGGTGATACATATTCATATATGAGCAAGTTTTCAACTGTTGGTGATTATACTTATTACATCGCTGCAAAGGATGCTAGAAACTGGACTAATTCAACTAGTTATACATTTGAAATAAAACCGGCAAAGGACACACAACCCCCAGTTATAACCATTGAGAAACATGGTCCCTCATTTGATGTTATCCCAAATAGTTATACTTACGAAGTCACAGTTTCAGATGATTCAGAGATTACATCAGTCTACATAGAATACTGGTATGAGGGGTTCAATAAAACAACCGCATACATGGAAGAAACAGGGGCGAATTATTATAAAAAAGTGATCATCATTGTTGGTTCTCCGGAAATAGTGTATTGTGTGATTTATGCAGAAGATATTGATAACAACATTGGAAATACAAAGAAGCCAGTTGCTGATCCTGGTGGACCATACACAGCCAATATAGCCCAAGATATAACCTTTGAAGGAGAAAACAGTTTTGATCTTGATGGAAGTATAAATCAGTATTCTTGGGATTTCGGAGATGGAAACATAGGCACAGGTGTATCGCCAGAACATAAGTATTATGCTAGTGGGACTTATACTATAACTTTAGCAGTTAAGGATAACGATGGCTACACGGATTCGGGTACTGCAAAAGTAACTGTTGAATCAATGGTTAATATCACGGCTTCTAACATTACAGTAAACGAGACAGAGAACAAATTTGGAATTAATTTATCTGAATCATTTTTAAGCTATGACACCGATGGAGATGGTAAAGTAGATTCTTTTGTTGACCCAAATGGCATACTAGAAGTAGAACACACAGGTTATGTTACTATAAGTGGCCATACTTCATTTTTGATTTCTGTAGGGGGAAACCTGAATAAAATAGTTATATGGGACGCAGAAGATGATAAACTAATAGATGTTGACTACCGTGAAGGCTCTATTGAAAAAACAATAAACGATACAAAAAACAATATCGAAAAAATAAAGTTTACAGTTAAAAATTCAGATTGGAAATACATCAAAGTAAATGATTTACATCCTAAAAACTCTAAATTAACTGTGGAAGCCCCAGATGCGAAGGATGTCTCATCAGACAGAATATGGAGAAAAAACAATAAGGTATTTATTCTCGATAACAAAGGTACAACATATTATCTAAAATATCCATATACCCCCCCACCAGTTAGTTTAGAAAACGCTGTTTTTACGCCAGAGACAGGGAGTCTTATAAGTGATAAAACTACTGGAACCATAACTATCTCATATAATCTAGCAGTAATTATAGACTATGCAGAACTCTATATAATACCTGAGGGTACTCAAATTCCAGATTTTATCGAAGAAATATCAGATAAACTTGTTACCACTGATAACATGACATTTACTTATACACCTTCTAATAAATTTTCCAAAGGGATATACCAAATTTTTATTAAGGCAACAGAAAAAAGTGGTACAGACTATGTTGAAGATTCAGTTGTTTATGGGTTTCAATTCACAGATCAGCAAGTAATTGATTCATCTATAACCAGTTTCCTTATTATGCTGGGTATCTTTGGTGGAGCTATACTATCGTTATTCTTTGTAATGAAATACAAAAACATTGCACTAGAAAGCTTTGTGTACATAAAAAATAAAAAAATAATACCATTTTTCAAACCAGTAATTGTTGGCCCACTGAGTATCAACGTTGACAGCGATAAAGTAAGCAAAGCAGAGTTTTATGTAGATGGTAAACTCAAAGAAACTCTCATTGAACCACCATATACTTGGCAGTGGAACGAGCGGTCATTTATGAAACACAATATAGAGACAAAGATCTATGATCAAGAAGGTAATAGCAATTCTAGCGGCGAAATGGGCTTCTATGTTTTTAACATGCCCAAGTTTTTTAAATAAAAAAAATACGAAGGTTTTATCTAAAACAACCACATTGTTTTAGATCATGGTTGTTCATTGTATCTTTGGCCGTGGCTATGATTCAAACATCTACGTGATACCTGGTAGAAAAACTACAATAGTTGATACTGGGACGGGTCTTTACTCTAAGCAGATAGTAAGTGATATTAAAGAAATCATTGACCCTGAGAGGATTCAGCAGATAATTATTACTCATGAGCATTTTGATCATTGTGGTGGTGTTAGAAAATTACATGATATAATAAGTGACAGTGTTAAGATTATGGCTCATGTAGATGCGTCTGATAAGATTGAGAGGGGAGATAGTGATTTTGCTAGAATGCTTGGTGGTGTTATGCCAAAGATGCCTGTTGATGTCAAGTTAAAAGAGAGCGACTCTGTTGAAATAGGTGATGAAACTTATAGAGTGATTCATACACCCGGTCACTCCCCGGGTAGTATGTGTCTATATGCTGAAAAAAGTAAGACACTCTTTTCTGGTGATACCGTTTTTTCACATGGTTCGTTTGGTAGATATGACTTCCCAGGTAGTGACGCAGGTCTTTTAAGAGATTCAATAGAGCGGCTTTCTAAGCTTGATGTAGAATATCTTTACCCGGGTCATGAGTCAATTGTTGAGGGTGATGGTAATAGACATATTGGTATGACCCTGCGGAACACTAGTTTTTTGATGTGAATATTATGCCAAGTCCTAGGGATGTTTTGAATGAGTTGAAATGGCGTAAGGAGATCAGTTTTGATGATGTTGAGATTTGGTATGTACACCATGGTGCGCCGAATGATACTAAAGTTATCTCAGGGTGTAATATTTTAAAGCTTGGTAAATCTTTTATTGAGACGAGTTCTGGGATGATTCCTTATCATCGTGTTTTTAAGATATTTTATGATAAAAAGGTTATTTTTGAGAGATAGTAAATGTAACCCTTTTTTACTAAAAAACACTATTTTTAACGATGATTTTATATATTATTAGATATAAATTATTATTTGGATGAGAAATATTTTTGATCAAATATGTCCAAAATGCGGGCTTACAATGAAACCCATACCCATAAAAAAACTAGATCATAGTATGATAATAGAACTCTACTGTGAAAAATGTGATGAATCAGTAACATTATTCCTGGATAGAAAACTAATAAGATTCGAACCCGCTAGCTTCTTCTAAAAAAAACATTGCTAGGGGGATATATTTTTATTTTACATATAGTTTTACAAAAAGATGAAAATCATACCCATCGCATCAGATTCGCTTGGTGTACGCTCAATGGCAACACTCGTAGAAACCAAAGACTGCAAAATACTCATCGACCCATCTGCAGCGCTAGGTCCAAAAAGATATGGACTACCACCATCACAAAAAGAGCTAGAAACACTACAAAACATAAAAATAAAAATCGCAGATTTAGCAAAAAAATGTGATATTTTAACTATCTCCCATTATCATTATGACCACTATGACCCAGGACAAGAGTTCTATAAAGGTAAAAAAGTATTTGCTAAAGATATAAAACAGAACATAAATAAATCTCAGACGGAAAGAGGAAAAGATTTCAATAAAACCATAGGAGAATCATGCGAGCTTCTTTATTGTGATGATTCAAAACACAATTTTAGAAACACAGAGATTGTTTTCTCCCCACCATTTTTCCATGGACCTGAGAACGTACGACTTGGCTATGTAATAATGACCACTGTTGATGATGGTGAAAAAAAAGTTTTACATGCCTCTGATGTGCAAGGACCTGTCACAAAAAACGCAAAAGAATACATCATTGATCAAAAACCAGATCTTCTCATAATGGACGGCCCACCAACAATATTCCTAGGCTGGAAATTCAGCATGAAAAACCTGGAGGATGCATCAGATAACCTCATTGAGATAATGGAACAACTAAATTGTGATGTCATCCTTGATCATCACCTACTCAGAGATATCAAATATCGAGATGTCTTCCCAAAACCATATAAACATGGTGGTTGCAGATTAAAAACTTTCGCAGAATATTTAGGTAAGGAAAATAATACCCTTGAGGCACATAGGAAAGAACTATGGAGTAAATAACATGGGCTTCCTTGAAAGATTAGAGAAAAATATTGCAAAGCTAGAGAAACGAATAGAAAAAGAAGAGATGAAAATCCCACATCTGAATAATAAATATGATAGCAAAAAAATTACAAGAGCAAAATTGAACATAGAGCAAAAGAAAATCAATGAAAGAATCAAAACAACAAGAGCACGAATTCAGGTGCTGAGAGGATTAATCGTAAAAGAAAAAAAGCATCAAGAGGAGAGAGCTGAGGAGAAAAAAAAGAAGGAAGAAGAAAAACTAAAGAAAAAACCGAAAAAAGAAGAAAAATAGAAATTAATATCTTATAGAAAAACTATCAAAACCATTTGTTAATTCTTGATTTTTTATTTCAACATTTTCAACATGTGCCATTGGCGGGCCATGATGACACCAGTTTAGCATTTCTTTGATTTGCTCCTGTTCTCCTTCAAATACTGCTTCCACTTTCCCACTAGAGGTATTTCTAACCCAACCCGTTACTCCTAGTTGTTCCGCTTTTTCTTTGGTTTTAGCTCGGAACCAAACACCTTGTACTCCCCCTGAAACAATTACACGTACATTTGATTTCATAAAACGCACCTTTATGGTCTAAACCTGAGGACTGTACGAGGGAACGAGATCGCATCTTTAATGTTATCAATTCCACAAATCCATGCTACAACTCGTTCCACGCCTAGACCATAACCGGCATGAGGAACTGAACCGTAACGCCTTAGATCAAAGTACCAATCATAGTTTTTAATTTTTTCACCCTGGGCTTTTAATCGTTTTTTCATATTCTCTATGTCAAGGCTACGTTGTGATCCACCAACTATTTCCCCATATCCTTCTGGTGCGAGCATATCGAAACAAAGCGCTGTTTTAGGATCTTTGGGATCTGGTGGTTTATAAAAAGCCATAATCTCGATTGGGTAATTAGTGACTACAACAGGTGTTTCAAAATGTTCCATAAGGATGTCTTCCTCAGTTGTTCGTAGATCTTTACCCCATGTTATATCCTTGTTTTCTTTTTCTTTTAAGATTTTTAGAGCCTCCGTATAGGTTATCGTTGGGAACTTTGATTTAGATATTTTCTCTAGTTTTTTAATATCCTGACCAAGGATTTCTAGTTCACGTTTATTATGTTTCAAGACTTCTTTGAGAATGAATTTTACTTCTTCTTTAGCAACCTCAGTTACATCATGCAAGTCCATCCACGCTCCTTCCATCTCAGCCATCCAAAACTCAGATAGATGCCTAGAAGTTTTTGATTTTTCAGCGCGGAAAGTTGGTCCCATGTTGTAGATTTTTTCTAATGAGAAAATCGCTGCCTCGGCATATAGTTGCCATGATTGTGATAAGTAAGTTTTTTTATCGTAATATTTGACTTCAAAAAGTGTTGAACCGCCTTCACATTGACTGGGTTGGAGAACTGGGGCATCAAACTCGTAGTAACCATTTTCTCTGAAAAACTGGTGAATTGCTCCAACGATTGTTGATCTTATTTTAAAAACTGAGTTCAGTTTTTGAGATCTGAGCCATAGATGACGTTGATCAAGCAGGAATTCAGGGCTTTGATCCTTGGCGATGGGGAAAGGCTCAGCGAACTCTATAATATTAAAATTAGTGACTTGTAGCTCATAACCACCAGGTGCTCTTTTGTCTTCTTTTACAACGCCGTTTAATTCCACTGATGATTCGATTAATGTTTTTTTTGCATCCTCAAATTCTTTATCTGGGAGATTACCTTTTTTAATAGTTGCCTGAAGAGTACCAGTGACATCACGTAATATAGTAAATACAATATTTCCACTACTACGCGTCCTGTGTATCCAACCACGTAAAGATAGGGTTTTCCCAGTTTTTTTACCAGTTAATATTTCCTCTATTTTTGTCCAGCTAGTCTGAGGCATGGTCTTACCACTCATCAACGGGAATGTGTTTCAGCATATATGAATTACGGTAAATATATTAAAAATAATACTAGGTTATATCTCCCTAAACGCTTAAATATAACTTCTCTTATTAATGGCAATACTTCCTATTATAGTAATATAAATTAATAGAGGTCATAAGCTTGGAAGATACATCTAAACCAGACGAGGAACAACCTGAGGCTCCATCTGAGGAAGCTGAAGAAGGAAAAAATGAAGAGTCACAATCAGAACCTGAGGTGAAAGCTAAAGAGGAACAAGCAGAAGAAACACCTGAGACAACTGAACAAGAAGAATCAACCAGTGATGAAACCTCTGAAGAAATAACTGAGGAAACTCCTGAAGAAGAAGCAGACGAAACAGCAGAAAAAACAGAAGAACCAATTGAAACAAAAGAGAAGAAAGAACCGCCTAAAAAAGTAGAAAAAAAGAAAAAAGCTGAGCATGATGCTGATTTCAAATATATTGTTAGAATTGCAAATACTGATATTGATGGTGAGAAAAAAATCATCCATGGTTTAACAACAATAAAAGGAGTAGGATTGCATCTTGGAACAATTATAGCTGATAAAGCAGGCATTGATAGGAATATAAAAATGGGTGATCTCAAAGATGCACAAGTAGAAAAAATACAGAAAACCCTGGATGACATAAATAATAATGCTCCTAGTTGGATGCTTAATCATCGTAAAGATTATGATACAGGGGGAGACATTCATCTTGTAGGTTCTGAGATTGATATGAGATTGAGAGAGGAAATTAATATTTTGAAAAAAATCAGATCATATCGAGGTATAAGACATGAGAGAGGACTTCCTGTTAGAGGGCAGCGAACTAGAGCAAATAGTCGTACGGGGTTAACTTTAGGTGTGTCAAAAAAAAGAGCTATGAGTACAAGCAGTGATAAGAAAGAGTGATATCTATGGGTAAACCAAAGTTTTCCAGGAAAAAATACGAAACACCCAGTCATCCCTGGCAAGGGGATCGTATAAAAGAGGAGAACGAACTAATTAAAAAATATGGTCTGAAAAACAAGAGAGAAATCTGGAAAGCTCAAACAACTCTAAAAGGATATCGTAGCCAGGCTAGGACTCTTTCAGCAAAAATAAGTAGTGACCCTCAAGCTAAAAAAGAAAGTGATCAACTCCTAATGCGGCTCACTCGTATAAATATCTTACCAGCAAAATCCACATTGGATGATGTACTCGCTTTGGAAACTGAGTCTATTTTATCGCGTAGGTTACAGACTCTTACTTATCTAAAGGGTCTTGCTAGTACACCCACACAGGCGAGACAATTGATATCTCATGGTCATATTGCTATAGGTGGTAGAAAGGTTGATGTTCCAGGTTACATGGTCACTAAAGATGAAGAAAGTGAAATAAGTTATACTACGAAATCTCCAATGAATGATACAATGCATCCAGCGCGTCCTCGTGCTGATTTTAAATCTGCCCCAGTTAAAAAACCTGAAACTGAAAAACCAAAAGAAGAGGAAAAACCTGAAAAATCAAAGGAACAACCGCCTAGTGAACCAGCTACGCCAGCAGCACCTGAAGAAGATGTAAAAACCGATGAAGAACAACCTAAAGTAGAAACAGAGGAAAAACCCGTGGAGGATAAACCCGCTGAACCACCAGTTGAAGAGAAAACCCCCGAGATACCACCAGCTGAGGAGAAACCCATAGAAGAAACACCACCACCCGAAGAAGAAGCCGAGGAAAAACCAAAAGAAGAAACCAAGAAACCTGAAAAACCCAAGGAGAAAAAAGAACAAAAAGTAGATGAAAAAGGAGGTAGCTAAATATGGCTAGATGGGGAGTTGCACATATATTTGCTTCTTTTAACAACGTTATAATAACTATCACTGATCTAACTGGTGCCGAGACCATAGCTCGTTGCTCAGGTGGGATGGTTACAAAATCCGCTAAGGACGAGGGTACACCTTATACTGCTATGAAAGTTGCACAGACTGTCGCTGATGCCGCACGTGAAAAAGGAGTTGACAAAGTAAACGTAAGAGTCCGTGGACAAGGTGGAAATAAAGCTGGAACACCTGGACGTGGTGCCCAAGCGGCTATACGTGCCCTTGTCAGAGCAGGTATCAAAATAGGTAAAATAGAAGATGTTACCCCTGTTCCACATGATGGTTGCAGAAAGAAAGGTGGCAGACGAGGTAGAAGGATTTAGGGTGACAAAAAAAATGAAAGTTAATGTTAAAGAACTTAAACCTAAAAAAGCTGTTTTAAAAATTGAAGACACCAATCCTTATTTTGTAAACTCTCTTAGACGTATTATGCTCGCGGATTTACCAAAACTCGCTGTTGATGATGTTGTAATATATGATAACACTAGTGCGTTATTTGATGAAATTATTTCACACCGCCTTGGCTTAGTACCAATCCCTACAGATCTCAGTCTTTTAACATTTAGAAATGAATGTGTCTGCAAGGGTAAGGGCTGCCCTAATTGTACTGTTAGATACACTCTTAGTAAAGAAGGAGAAGGAACCGTTTACTCTGGTGATCTTCAACCAGAGGAAAAAACATGGGCGATAAAAGAAGATAAAATACCCATTCTGAACCTCTATAATGACCAACGTTTAATACTGGAGGTAGAAGCAGTTCTTGGACGTGGGAGAGAACATTCAAAATGGCAGGCTGTACAAGCACCAGGTTACATAATGGACATTAGTATAGAGTTTGATAAAAAAAATGTCGGCGATGTAAAAAAATTCGTAGATAAACTACCTAAGGATCTCGGTGTTGAAATCAAAGGTGACAAAATCCTGATGAAGGATGACAAAAAACTACCAGTTTTAGAATATCATCTAGACAAGGAGAAAACAGGTTTAATCACAATTAAAAAGGATCCCACGAAACTAACATTCAGCTTTGAAACAGATGGTTCACTTAGTGCCAAAGATGCAATAGCAGAATCAGCTAAATTCCTACAGGAAAAATACGCGGAGTTCGGTAAACTTCTTAAAAACTTAAAATAAAAAAATTGTTTTTACCAAAAACATCTTTTATATACTTTCTATTTTTGATTTCATAATTAGTTTGGGCCTGTAGGGTAGCTTGGTATCCTTGTAGCTTCGGGAGCTATAGACTTGAGTTCAAATCTCAGCAGGCCCATGAATCCTAATAATATGGGTATATTGTTCGAAAAAAAATAAAAAAAGAGATTTTTGTAAAAAGAAAAAACAACTATCGTTTTTTCTTGGTTATTTTTACTAAAATCTTCTTGGCTTATGTTTTTGATAACAGTCCCTACAATAAACAGGTCTGGTACCATCTGGTTTAAACGGAACCTCAGTTTCTTTTCCACACTCTGCACAAGTCACCTTATGCATTTCTCTTGGTGGACCTCTATCATCTCTATACATTTTCAATTTCCTTCTTTAAAGCCTGTTATATAAACAAGACTTTCATCCAAGTGAACATATACCTGCTATTTAACTATTATTGTAAAAAAATAAACCGTTTTATTTGATGTGACAACATTTAAATATAAACTAAGAATAAACTAATCCGTTAATTACCTGCAAATGAAAACGGATGCACCAGGATTAAGATTTATGTGTCTCTTTTTTTGTTAGTGGGATACGAGAGAAGAGGAGTTAATATGACAATTGTAAAGGAAGGGTTAAAGGTTAAAATAGCGTTTGAAGCAAAATTAGAGACTGGTGAAAGGGTTTTTAAAAATGAAGAAGAGCATCCCTTGGAGTTAACTGTTGGAGAAGGAGCTATCCCAAAATCTATAGAAAATGCTTTAATAGATATGAAAGCAGGGGATACAAAGACAATAAAACTTGAGTCCTCTGAGGCATTTGGACCACGAGTAGATGATCTTGTAATTGAGTTACCCAGGGAAGGATTTGGCCCGGATACAGATTTAAACGTGGGTTCAAAGGTTTCAATAAAATCACCAGAGGGAAAACAATTTACTGGAACAGTAACAGAAGTTAAAGATGAAAATATCACTGTAGATTTTAACCATCCATTAGCAGGTAAAAGCCTGGTATTCACGGTCACTGTTCTAAATGTAGAATAAAAAAATAAACCTCTTTATAAAACCAACTAATCAAAATCAAGATAGTCTGCATATTCACCAGCTATAAAAGCTGGTTATACAGATGCGGCATCATTTGTATTATTACCTTGATATGCATATACATATACAGGTGTATATGCAGGTACCTAAAAAAACTCTAAATGCATTATCACCTTTTTATGCAGATGAATATGCGGATACATATGCACACATGTATATAACTAAATATTCAACAGCCGAATAATTTATAAATAAGAAAAAACATCTCATCTATTAGTAAGTGGATGGGATGCAGAAAGAAAATCATATTGAAATTTCTCCAGAGATAAAAATGCCTCTAGCCCTAAGAGCATTAAGGCGTAGCAATATTAGGAAAAAAATAACAGAGTACCTTTTTGATATCAGCCCCAGCTGCAGTTACACCTCAGAGATAGCATATCACATCAATACTACACCATCAAACGTATTAGGAGCATTAAGAGGCATGGAGTCAAGATACAGAGAAGAAGAATCACTACTAGGTTTAGACATAGTTGAAATGAAAAGTGGTGGAAAAGATATAAAACTATACGGGTTAACTTCTTTTGGAAGAGAATTAATTGAGTCAATAAATAGAAGAGAAAAACTATAAACTGATAGCAAACATTTTAAATCAAAGCTTTTTGACACATCTTAAATAAATATGAAAATAAACGAGATATTCTACTCCATACAAGGAGAAGGGAAATGG
>Ga0315555_1000588_pt1 | contig 25871 bp, 20 predicted proteins | sample SalMarSW160380MG_FD_202113 | JGI IMG/M metagenome (GOLD analysis project Ga0315555, IMG submission 202113) | Salt marsh sediment microbial communities from the Plum Island Ecosystem LTER, Massachusetts, United States - Salt Marsh Sediment SW1603-80 ... | reverse complement strand
AGTGAATGGGAGTATTACCCATCCAATAATTCCAAGAAATCCACCAATAAGAATATACGGTTTCCTTCGACCAAACCGCCCAATTGAAACATTATCGCTTAACAAGCCATAAACAATCTTAATTCCTCAAGGTAACATGATAATACCATAAAGTCCCAAAGAACGGGTATCACTTAATCCAATCACTTCTTGCATAAAAAGTGGAAGAATTATGATTGCCACTATAGCTACTCCTTGAGAAAAATAGAAAAATCCTTGTAAAGCAAGGTACCATTACTTCCAGTTCGATTCGAGGAATTCCTCACTAAATTGATCAGTCATGAAAAGGGAATACAGCTGTTCTTTAAGAATTTTTGCCAAATGGAATCATATGTTTGCAAATATATATAATTAACCAACGTAAAATAAGCTTTAAGATGTCAAAGAACTCCTGGCGAAAAGTTATCAGAGATGTAACTGTTACTCTGGTAACTGTTGGGATTCTGATCGGTTTATACTTTGCCTCTTTGACAGGTCCAGGACAAAATTTTGATTGGTCTGTGTTTTTTACTTACATTTTCTTTCTTATTGTAGTAGGTGCGATTTTGATTTATGTCTATTGGAGCATCAAAACGAAAAGAGAAACTCGCTCACCTAAAAAAATTAAAACAATTGAAACTATAAGAATGAAGGATTTAATCACTCAAGAAGAACATATTCTAGAAGAAAAAGTTAAACCTTTACTTAATAATATCAGTGTAATAAATTTGAAAGATTCAGATTCTCTGATTCCTCGAGTAACCTTTGAATTTCATAAAGACCACAAATATAATTTCTTATATAATCTCTCTATTGAAGTTTTGAGTCCTACTAATATCAAAATGAGTGCTATCTTGAGAACTGAATATCCTATTTCTCTTAGTATAAAAAGAAAATCTCACAACCAAACTGAAGAAAAGGTCAATAAAGAGATAAGATCAAGTCAATATTTTAATTATCATTCTAGTCATCCCATTGCATTTGAAGAAATATTTACAGATAAGAAATTTGATGAAAAGATTATAAGTTTGAAAGATACATTAACTAGTTTAGCTTTTAACGGGAAATTCGCTGTTGCTATAATCTCTAATTATATGGCAATCGATCCTATTTTTAAAATAATTACATTTATTCATGATCAACTCATGTTAAAAGACTTCAGTAATATTGATGTTGAAAAATTGATATGTTATCAATGTGGTGATGTTTTTGAAGCAAATGAAGAAAAGTGTAACAAATGTGGTGCTCCAAGACCTAGATGTGTAGTATGCTTATTAGATACTAAACCTTCAGAAAAAAAGAAAGTAATTCAGACACCTTGTTGTGGAGTATATGCTCATAAAGAACATCTTATCAGTTGGTTAGAGACAAATCCTAGATGTCCAAACTGTAAAAAAGATCTCTTTCTTCTGCTTAGAACATTTAAACAAGGTAACTGATTTTTATTTACAAGATTTATAATATCAATTTCTTTAATTCATTTTAGGAGAAATAGCATCAGTTTTAGAAATTATCATTTATTCTTTTGTTTTATTAGCAGTGAAAAGTAGAGCTTTAATCGATTGAAAGAAACTCTAATTTGTCTACTTCCAGCAAATCATTGTAGACTAAATCATAGACTGCGTTTAGGAACAGAAATAGAGGAAGCTTTTGGTCTAAGCTGGTATAAACTTCAATTAAAGTACGATTATCATTATTTGTGCAAATCTTCAATATATTTGTATAATAAATTACTTCAACAATTGTCAGTTTTTTGAATGTTGAATTCTTTAATTGATTAAAATCAGCAAGAGCAGACTCTTTAGCATGTGGTACTGAAATGGTAGACTGGAGGATACAATCAAGTGTTTTAGCATTAGTATCTGTTAAATCCTCTTTCAACTTTTCATCTAAGAAATAGATAAGTTTAGAAAATATATTCTCATCTAAATTAGCTGTTTTTTCTACTAAATCTACTAATTTCTGCAACCATTTCTGTGCTTTTTCCTCAGTTGTGTTTCTTGTAATATTTGCACTTAAACTAATGAATCCTAATTCGGAAGTTGTGTCTATCTCTATCTTTTCTCTTGGCTTATTGGTGTTCAAAGAATAGATTATATTACGAAAATCATCCTTTATCTCTAACTCTCTTATAATCCTTGCTTCAAAATTTTTATCTGGAATGATTTCAAATCTTGCATGAGAGGTTTTTTCTGGTAATGGAATAGCAAATTCCAAATCTTGTGTAGTATCACTTCTGCTTGAAACAGCGAGTTGCGACCTCACAGCTCGATTACGATCAATAAACAAAACATTTGCAGATAACTGTTCATCTTTACATTTATGTACATCTACAAACTCGCACAAACCTCTTGCATCACAATTAATTTTCATCGTTGGAGGAATCAGAGCTAGTCTTTTCTTTCCACAAACATTGCATTGATAATTAATTGTATCTTTATCTAAATTAGTATAGACACTCATCTGCAACCCCTTACAAACGTGCTAGTGAGAAATTAAAGAGTTATAACCTTTTCTTTAGTGGTTTAGTAAAAAAAAAGAAAAAAAACTTAACCACTTATAGTGTGGTTATTTATAGCTAATGTTGAGCTTTCCAGTGGAAAGGGTAAATCTATTATATCTGAACCAATTTGATCCAAATCCTTCAAGGTCTTAAAGAAATTCCCTGCTATACTTACTGGTTTTAATGGATGAACAATCTCGCCTTTCTTTACCAAATAAGCATTAGTTGCTGTGACTGAAAAGTCTCCAGTTATCATATTGCTATGCCCCATACCCATTGGGAAACCTTCAATGTAAATAGCTTCATCATATTCCTTAATTATTTCATCTAGGTTTTTCTGACCAGGTTTAATAACAAGTTTGTTAGGTCCTATAGAAGGTAGATTTTCATATTGTGTAGGTTCGTTCCTCTGAGCATTTCCAGTACTGCCTGTACCATAAACTGGTCCATAAAAATTATCAAATAGAAAACTTTTGAGTATACCATCTTTGATAATTTCTGTTTTTCTAGATGTAGAACCTTCGTCGTCTACAGCTCTACAAGCCAGTTTCTTAGGATTGGTACCATCATCAAAAAGTTGTAGCTCTTTACTAGCAATTTGTTCGTTAATTTTATTCATAAGAGGATTCCTTTTCTCAACTACTGTTCCACCATTCAGACCGACTGTAAAGGTAGTAGAAAGAAGCATAGAAGCTGACAGAGGTTCCCAAATTGTAGGGATTTTAACTGTTCCATCAACCGGTTTAGATCCTAAGTGTTTGAAAGATTTTTCAATTGCGGTCTTTCCAATCCCACTTAAATCTTGTATTGTTCTCCCAACTTTGAAATCAAAAGCAGTCGTTCTTTCACCTTGACCCATTGCTGCTACATAGGCTGTGCCATAATGTGCAGTATGCATTGAAGATACCATACAGCTTTCAGTTGTTGCAACTGCAAATCCTCCCCATTCGGTACCAACTTCAAGGTCAGCTCCAACTAAACGTTGATCATCTATATCACACTCTTTGACTAGCTCAGCCATATGCCCAATGAGTGTTTCTGTACTAAGTTTAACTATCTCGTCATCAAGTATGCCTTCTTTTCCTTGTTTACTCTCAGTTACAAAACCAGAGAAACGAGAATCTTCTGGACTATTCTTAGCTATCTTAAGTGCATTTTCTAACGAAAATTTCAATGATTCTGGAGCAAATCCCGCACAAGTTGCAAAACCTAGTTGTTTTCCTACTGCGACACGAATCCCTACTCCTTGAACCATACCATCTCTGCATTCAGTTTTACCTTTTGAATACTTTATCTCAGTCAAAGAGTTTTTTATGATATAAGCTTCTGCAGAAGGGATTTTCAAGTCCTTTGCATATTTTAAAACTTGATCAGCAACCTCTAAAAGCTCAGAACGTATATTCTCTAATACCATCTTATTCGCCTCCTACAAGTACTTCGTCTACAAGCAAACTTGGACCTCCAAGTCCAACTGGAAGAGGAAATTGACCTCCCTTACCGCAGCCTCCAAAGTAACTCGTATAGACGTCCATCTCGTTTGTAACACCACTTATTTGTTGAATAAAATCTAAAATTTGACCAGATAAAGCAGCATCTTTAATTGGCTTTGTAATTTCACCATTTTCTATTAAATAACCTCTACTACATTTGAAAAGGAAAGTTCCATCCAAATCAGCTTGACCTCCTGAAGTTCCAGCTGTATATATCCCATTTCCAACTTGTTCAACTGCTTCATCAAAAGAGAGGTTTCCAGGTTTAAAGTAGGTGTTTTTCATCCTAGGGATTGGAGGATACATGAAAGTAATTGCTCTTGAATTTCCGGTAGGTTCAGTATTCATTTTATTAGCTGTACTTCTATCATGAAGATATCCAACTAACATCCCCTTATCCATCAAAATCGATTTTCCAGTCTTTACTCCTTGATCATCATATGGTAAGAAAAATCCTCCATGTTTAGTGATACCTTCATCAATAATAGTTGCATGTTCACTCCCAAGCTGCTCACCTACTCTATCAGCAATAGGAGACATCCCTGTAACAACAAAATCAGATTCTGATAGATGTCCAAAACTTTCATGAGCTAAAACCCCAGCCATTCGAGGTCCAACAAGAGCTCTATGTTTACCAGCTGGTGCAGAAACAGCATCTATTTGCTCTTTACACCATTTTCCAGCGTTAGTACCAAGAGTTTCAGGAAGATATCTTTCTTGTTTAAGAAATTCCATTCCTTGAGATTGACCAATAGAATCTGAACCTCGAGCTTGAGTAGTTTCAGTCATTGCTACAGCTAGCATGCGTATATCAAATAGAAGAGGTGTCCAGTAAATCTCAGATTGTTCAGAGTTAACAAATAATTTGTTTCCCCATAATTCTCCCCATAATCCTGTTGTAGATTGTGGGTCAACTTGTTCTTTAATAGCGGAGATACCTCTTTTTAACATATCTAATTTTTCAGCAAATTCAACCTCTCTAGGATGAATTTTTACTTTCTTTACAATTGAATCCTTAACTGTTGGTTGATTGTCATATGTGTGCTTAAATGTAAGAAGAGGTTCTGTTGCTTTAGCTATTCCTAAAGATCTTCTAGTAGTGTCTTTTATAGCATTCATGTCTATATCTGGAGTGAAACTATAACCTGGAGAACCGTTGATATATGTTATTATTCCAATTCCTCTTCGTTGTTTGGTAGAAGATTCTCGAACTTTTTCATTTGTATAATTGATAGTGGTTAAAGTTAAGTCATCGTATCTTGCTTCTACAAAATCAGCACCAAGATTATGACCTTCATTAACAGCATTATGTAAAAAATCAAAAATATAATCATTTTCCAATATATTCACCTTATATATTAAGAACCACTTGACTGGCCACATGATTTAATGTGATGGTCAGTCGTGGTCATTTACCATGGATTTTTTAACTTAACATGGATTTTGCTAGGTATCGCTTATTTGTAACGTTTATAAAACTATGCAAAACTCATGGGTAAATAATAAAAGAAAAAGGAAAAGGATACAATAGTTAGTCAGATATTGTGTGACCTGTGAAAGTCATACTTGGTGTTTCAATTGGATAACCAGACACTTCACTATCGTTTCCTATAAATCTAATGTTATTTAGTGTTTTAAAATAATTACCAGCTATACTAATTGATTTCAATGGATGAGATTTTTCTCCATTTAAAATTAGAAAAGTATCATTGCAAGTTACACTAAAATCACCTGTTACTGGATTTGCAGTAAACAAACCAATAGGAGTGCCTGTGATCAAAATTCCTTTATCAATTTCAGCAATTTGTTCATCAAGATTTTTAGTACCTTGTTTGATAAGAGCATAGTTTAATCCGACACTTGGAGTATTTTCATAAGGTGTTCCACCGAATGGACCTCCTCGTTGAGCATTACCTGTAGAAGCAAATCCAGCTGCTTCACCAAACATTTTGTCAAAGAGGAAAGTTTTCAGTATACCATTTTCAATAACTGTTGTTGTCTGTCTAGTAATCCCTTCAGCATCAATTGATTGACATTCTTGTGTATCTAATTTCTGCCCGTCATCAATAACTGTAAGCTCTTTCGATGCGACTTTTTCATTTAGTTTTTCCATCCAAGGATTACTTTTCTCAACGTATGCAGAACCTGAGAAAGTATTGAAGAATGCAAATCCCAGAAAAGCAGCTGCTTCTCGAGGTTCCCAGACAGTTGGAAGTATTTCAGATCCACTAAAATCCTTTGAACCTAATGCTCTAAATGCTTTGTTTAAAGCTTTAGGAGCAATTCCTTCAACTGGTTCAACTTTTCTACTTTGAATAAAATCAATTGCTGTTTTTCTATCACCTGCTTCCATTACTACGAAGTAAGAAGTTGCACCAAAAGTGGTTGTTAAAGATGAAGCTAGACATCCTTCTGAAGTACCAACTGCATAACATGAATAATTTACACTTGAACCAAAACTTCCAGAAATAATCCGCTTATCAGTCAAGTCAACTTCTTTATTCATTTTGTTACAGTTTTCTATCAAGTCTTTAGAGGTGATTTCTAATATGTCAGGATCAAGTTTTCCTTCTTTAGCAGGTTTTGTTTCAGTTACAAAACCATTGAACATAGGATTTTCAGGACTCACTTTTGCTATATCATACGCTTGTTTAAGTGCTGATTTTACAGTCTCTTTTTCAAAACCAGTACAACTTGAGAATCCTATCTTTTTTCCTTCAGCAACGCGTATTCCTAAACCTTGAACAATTCCATCTCTACTATCAACTTTACCTTGATGATCAGTCAAACTTGTAAGAGATTGCTCTACAACAAAAACCTCTATCGATGGTATTGATAGGTCTTTTGCATATTTTAGTGTCTGATCTGTTATCGATAAGATTCTATTTCTTAAATCTTCTAATGACATTATTGTGCACCTCCTACTAAGACTTGGTCCATGATTACATTAGGACCACCATAGCCTACAGCTAATCCGTTCTGTCCTCCTTTTCCACACCCCCCAAAATATCCAGTTCGCATCTCAATATCTCTAGTAGCACCTTTCACTTGCTTTAATAGATCAAGTATATTTCCAGATAAAGCTGTATTTTTGATAGCTTTTGTTATTTCCCCTTTTTCAATAAGATAGCCTTTACTACAGTTAAACATGAAATTACCATCCAAACCTACTTGCCCTCCAGACATGTCAATAGCATAAACACCTCTTCCAACTTGTTCTAATGCTTCTTCAAATGATAAATCACCAGCACCAAAGTAAGTGTTTTTCATTCTAACAATAGGGTTGAAAAGAAAGTTAATTGCTCTACTATTTCCAGTAAGTTCAGCATTCATTTTCTTTGCTGTTCCTCGATTGTGAAGATATCCTTTCAAGATTCCTTTTTCTACTAAAATTGTATTTTCTGTTTTGACACCTTGGTCATCATAAGGTAAATAATATCCACCATACTCGGTTACACCTTCATCATAGATAGAAACATGTTCGCTTCCAAGTTGTTCACCTACTCTATCAGAGATTGGTGATTGACCTGTTACTACAAAATCAGCTTCCGATAAATGTCCAAATGATTCATGTACCACAACACCTCCCATTTGAGGGGATACTAATACAGTTGATTTTCCTACAGGTGCTGCGACAGCATTTAATTGATCTTTACAAGCTTCACCTGCTTCTTTTCCTACTTTTTCTGGTAAACCTTCGCTTTCAAAGAACTCAAAACCTTTAGAATTTCCACTTCCTTCATAAGAACCAGCTTGTTGTCCTTCTTTGATTACTATTGCACCCATTCTAAGATCTACAACCATTGGTACCCAAAATATTTCTGAACCTTCAGAGTTTACGAAATATTTTTCACCATAAGATTCTCCATAGAGACCTACAGTACTAGTAGGTTCTAGTACTTCTTTTACCGATATAACACCTCTTTTAAGAAGTTCAAGCTTGTCATCAAATTCAAAATTCTTAGGATGTTTCTTAACTCCTGCTTCTTTTCGATCTTTTATTGCGGGAAGATCATCAAAATCCAATTTAATTTTATTTCTTACATCTGTTGATTTAGCTAGTTTTACTGCCCTTATTGTTGCATCTTCAATGCTCTCATTTGTTAGTTCTGGTGTAAAACTATATCCTGGTGTACCTTTATAATAAGCCATAATACCAATACCTTTTCGATGAAGTGATGATGATGTTTTGATAATATCATTTGTAAGATTTATAGTTGTTAATTGTAAATCATCATATCTAGCTTCAATAAATTCTCCACCAAGTTTCTGACCTTTTTCAACTGCTTCATGTAAGAGATCAAAAACATATTCTTTTTCCATTTATTTTCACCTAATAGTTCATAATACATCCTTTAACTAATCCGAGTAAACTTCAGAAATTTATAAAATATTTTGTCAAGCAGTCATCAATTGCTAGTCCATTTTCAAGCTGATATGCTCTTTTTCTTATCCTTGTTTTCGCAAATTTAAGCATTTAGCAATATGTTAATTCTTATATAATACTATTTGTCTTGATTATCAATGCTGAATGTGAAGATATCTTTAGTTACATCTACTGGTATTTTGTTAGCTTCAAAACCTGAAGCAGTTGATGATACTAGGCAGATTCTAGCAACAGGATTAATGACAGCATTAATTTCGTTCTCTAAAGAAGTTCATCAAAGAGAATTGCAATCAATATCCTATCACGATCGTACAGTTTCTTTTGTAAGAGTTCATGATTTTGTTCTTATACTCGAAACTATTGATGAAGAATCAACTCTATCAGAAAAACGTCTAGAACAGCTTTTAGATCAACTTAAAGCGTGTACATCACCTCTTCTTGAAGGAGTAGACTCTGATAAAATAACGGAAGGTGAAGCAGGAATTATTCTAGATCGCTGTTTACAGGATATTCAACTGATTCATTATTCAATTACTGAACAACCACTTAAGATGGTTGATAGCGCTTATTTTACAATCTTACATACAAAAAAAGGTTGGGAAACAAAAGAAGAAGCAAGTTCTGATCCATTTATCCCGATTATTGCTCCTATGCTTGATACAATGAAAGCTAACGAGAAGTGCAAAGGTGAGTTAAAAGGACTTATAACACATTTACCACAAGAAAAAAGTACAGTATATATAGTCATAGATACTGATGGCAAAGAATCGAAAATCGGTCTTTTGAAAATCCCTCTTGAACTGGATTCCGTCTTATTTAGATTATTTACTATGTTAGATGAAATGCTAAAGAAATTATCTAAGGAGCAATCAAAACTAAGTATGAAAAAAATCATTAACATTCTAAAAGACATTGATGATCCTGGAAATCGGTTATCAAGAATTAGTTTAGAAGATTTATCTCCTTCATTTTTGGAAAGAAGTGTAGGACGTAATTTAGATGAAGCAATTTATTCTGCTATCATAGGTGATCCTATATATATTGTTGGTGACAAACCTACAGTAAGAGTAGTTTTAGATACGCTGTCGATTTTCACTCAGCATTTACAAACTTCAGTTAATCCATGGGTGTTAGAAAATGACATCACTAGAAGCGGAAAATGCGATTTGAATGCAAGAATATGTGGTATGTCTCCTGAGATTTTTAAAATACTTTCTGAAGGTGAAGTTATCTCAGAAACTGATACTTGCATTAACTTAATTACAAATCGTGTTATAGGAATAAATTCTAGCAATCATTTCAAGAAATTATTTGATATAATTAAAAAATTACCAATAACTGAAATAGTATCTAAAATCGCCTTAGAATTAGAAAAATTAGTCTCTTTATCAATTGATTTTACTTCAATAAGTCTGGTAGATAAAGATAAAGGGAAGCATCAATTTAAAGAAATTAGCTCGAAATCTGGTTACTCTTCAAGTTTTATACAAAAAGCACTAGAATTAGCTGTAAAACGAAATGTTCTCTTAGATTATTTACTTTAATCAGGCTGTTTAACAAAATATCTGTAACCAAATTTTTCTTTAAAACCTAATTTTGTATATAGAGCAATAGCTCCTTTATTTTCTTTTTCAACCGCAAGGTACATCATATGAATATTATTTTTCTTTGACCAATTCATAACTTTTAACATAATGTTCTCACCGATACCTTCTCTTCTTCTTTTTTGGTGAACAATCAGATTATAGATTCCAATTGAATCATTATTAATAATTCCAAGCACAGTTCCTAAAGTATCTGTACCTTCTTTAGCGTAACAAATAATTTTTCCAAGAGTAATTCTTCCTACAATTTTCTTTATACCTAGAACTTTATCAGAACTGCTTAAACTTAATTTAGCAAAAGTATGAAACCAATCATCTTGAACTTCTAATTCGGTTGTATATTGTAGAGGAGTATTATGTTTTTTTTCATGATGATTTTTAATTGATTTTGACATAACAATTGTTTCTCCTTGTTTCTCATATCTCTGGGATTCTAGAACTTCTACTAGTTTGTTTGGTTCAAAATAATCAGCTACTTGGAAAATAGTTGGTAAACTCCTGCTTGTATATAGTTCTTCAACATTCTTTACATCTGATTCTACATCATTACCAAGATATCTTAATGTTAAAACACTATTAGCTCTTCTAGTAACGCCTTCTGAAAATCTGAGAATCCATCCTTTAAATAGTACATTATCTTTCGCTGTCCAAGCATTGTGTGCAAGTTCTTGAAAATGAATAATCTCTTTCTCCATCAGTTTTCAATAAATCACTGTTGAAAAAAAACCTTTCGGATACGTTAGCACTAAAGAAATTTACTTATAGGGCGGTAAAGATTGAAATAACATGAGAAGCTTACAATTGTCACTGGTTACAGCATCGGGAATATTGTTAGCTTCTAAACCAGAAACAGCTGATGACACTAAACAGATATTGGCTTCAAGTTTGATTAGTGCGATTATTACATTTGCAAAGGAAGTACATAGGCAAGAACTCCAGTCTATTTCTTATCATGATAAGAATATTTCTTTCGTCGAAGTTCATGATTTTATTTTCATCTTAGAAACCAAAGTCGAAGAAACACTCTTCTCTGACAGACAATTAACACAGATTCTAGATCAAATCCACTTAAGTGCTGATCCACTACTTGTAGAAAGAGATGAATCTTTAATCACAGAAGGTGAAGCTGACCTAATACTTGAGCATGTTCTTCATGATGTGTATAACTTACCTCTATTCTTCTCAAAAAATCCATTAGTAGAATCTGAACCTTTAGTTTTTAGCATTATTCATTTTGATGAAAATGACTCAGAAATTATAGAATCTGTTGGAAATACGGAGAAAGTTATTGAAACTTTGAATATGATTATACAACATAGATTGAAATATGATTTTGAAAAAAGACTTACTGGAGTTTTACTATTTGTTCCTCAGAAGAAAACATCTGAGTTAGTAATAATTGAAAAAGCTGAAATGAGAACAAATGTGGGATTTCTTATTTTTAAACCAGATTTGGATTATACGGTTTTTCGTTTATTTCCGTTAATTGAAGAGAAGTTGCGCATTCTTGAGGAGCAAAACATTAATTTCGAGATGTTAGATATTCTCGATATTATTCAAAATATTGAAGATCCAGGAAACCACTTCACACATACAGATGTAGAAGAATTATCTCTCAGTTTTCTTACCAACGCTCTTCCAAACAACATAGATAAAGCATTATATTCTGTAATTACTGGAAAAAAAGTTGTTCTTGTTGGAGATAAATTAACAGTAAAAATTGCTATTGATTCACTATCATTATTTGATCAACATTTAGCTCTTAAGGTTCAAAGTTGGTTGGATAATGAAGAAGACGCAGTAAAGGCTCTTTTAAATTTAGATACAAGTCTTTGTGGAATGAATTTAGAGACCTTTAACAAGCTTGACTTTTCAAGAAATGATTTCAAAGATTTCACAATCGTTGATCTTATAGAAGGAATAGTTAAAGGTCATCAACAGAGTGTATATTATTATGAGCTATTCAAAAAATATGTTGCTGAGGAAATTACTAAAACTGCTCTTATAATTTTCAACGAGTTAAGAAAACTTGTTTCAATGTCTTACATTATTACTTCCTTTTCATTATATAATAAAGAACAGGCAGAACCTTTATTCGAAAATTTATTTGAACTTTCCGGATTCCCTTCTAGTTTTGTCAATATAGCTATTGATTTAGCAATCAAACGTAATCCTTTATTACAAAAATTAATTTAGAACAATTTTGTTTCTCTATATTTATAAATACGTTTGTTCAAATTCTCGCACAGAGGTAGAAAATTGCTTTGTGTGGAATGAAGAAATGGCTGCTAGTAAAGAACCTATGATAAGAGTACAGAATATAACAAAATCATTTGGTGATGTTGTTGCTGTAAATAATTTGTCTTTTGAAGTCGAACCTGGCGAAATCTTTGGTCTTTTAGGTCCTAATGGTGCTGGGAAGACAACTACTGTTAAATTAATATTAGGATTATTAGAATTGGATCAAGGTGAAATTGAGGTTTTTGGTCTTCATCCTGAAAAAGATGAAATCGAAATTAAGAAACATTTGGGATATGTTTCTGAAGATCCTCTGATTTATAAATCTATGACACCTAGGATGTTATTTGATTTTATTAGTTCTATAAGAGATCTTGACGAAAAGGAAACAACTGAAAAATTGCAGTATTATCTAGAAAGCTTGGAAGCCGTTGAATATTATGAAAAGCTCATTGCTACACTTTCAAGGGGAAATAAACAAAAAATGCAAGTAATTGCAGCGTTATTACATGATCCAAAATTATTGATACTTGACGAACCTTTGACAGGTCTTGATGCTAAATCTGCAAAAGTAGTCAAGGAAATTATTGAACTTCACAGTGAAAGAGGTGGTTCTATTATTTTTTCCACCCATATCCTTGAAATTGCTGAAGAGTTGTGTGACAGAATAGCTATAATCGATAGAGGAAAGCTAGTTGCTGTAGGTACTGTTGAAGAACTATCTCGAATGGCTGATAAAGCTGGTGCAGATCTGGAAACTATTTTTCTAAAATTAACACATCAAGATGAAAGTGTTAATCAAATCATTCAGGATCTAAAAAAGATGTTTCAAAACAATAAATGAGAGTAATTTAAATGAGTACAAGATTTCTTTACAAAACATCAAAAAGAATATACAAAGAAGCTGTTCTTGATGCTCAAATACATTCAGCAGGAAGCAACCAACAAAGATTTCTTGAAAAAATTGAAAAAGATAAAGTGGCTCGTTCTCCTGATATTATTTACAAAATACTTGCTACTATTTATATAGCTTCTTTAACTGCAATACCTATAGTTTCAGTTTTTACAATGTATTCACAACTTGCTACTGGTGTAAATATTGAGTGGATAAATTTTGCTGGAGGGATAGTAATTGGGATGTTTTTCTTATTTCAAATGGTGATCTTATTAGTATTTGCATTATTTTTCTCTTGGGGTATAATGTCTGGAGGTCCTTATGAATGGATACAAACTCTACCCTTTAACAGAAAACAAGTAGAGAAACTTGGATTCTTGACTTTTGCAAGAAGTATAAATGTTCAGCTAATAGTTATGACTTTGGTTCTTCCTGTTGGGATTGCAGTTGCTGTAAGCCTTTCAGTTGGAGTGTATCTAGGTTTTTGGAAAGTACTTAGTATTGTTTTAATCACATTACTGTTATCTGTGTCCAATACTTGTTTTAATTTGGGATTGTTAGTAATTTTAGGTAGAAAATTAGCTATTGTTATGGAAGAATATGATGTTGCATCAAGAAAAGCAAATTTGATTAGGATTCTAACAATGCTATCATATATATTACTTTCAATGTTTGTAGTAACTGCTATTCAACTTGGTTTACAACAACTAGGACCTTTTTTCGGATTAAATGGTTTGTCAGTTAATAATTCAATTTTATTATCTGATATCCTTTCTTTTATCCCCTATCCTTTTTCTGGTGGATTTCTCCTATCTATGTTTATCCTTGATTTCAATGGTGTTTCAACGATAACAGTCTTAGGTTCAATAACAGGTTTTATTCTGTTTTGTATTATTACATTTTTTGTAACAAAAAAAGCTTTAAGTACACTTAGAAACATTTCCTCTCCCGATATCAAGCGAAAAGAATTCCTAAAAAAGAAGACGACAATCGACGATATTGTTTCTAAAAAAACAACTCCAATTAGAGCATTTTTCAAAAGAGATTTAGCAATTATAACTAGAGAGATGCAGCAAATAATAATTCTGATTTTACCGATTATGATGCCTGTATATGCTGGCATAATTGGTATTTTTGATCCAGCAATAAAAATGACACTAATATCCATTCCTTCAGAAATAGTAAATCAGTTAAAACACAGTATGCCCTATCTCAGTGGATATGTTAGCCAATATAGTATTATTGGAAATACAGCTGTAAATGTTGTTTTCATTATCCTTATGGTCTATGTTATTACAAACACTATTGCAATGATTATTAGTCTAACTAATATCGAAACAGGTGGTGAGACAATAACAGCTTCCTTACCATTGAATGTAAGAGATCAAGTTAAATCTAAACTTCCGTATTTCTTTGGTCCCATTATTATAGCAATGTTATTATCGATGCTTGTTCAGATAAGAATGTCAATATTTTTAAACTCACTTTATCTTAATCTTGCATTTATACCGGTTTATCCAATTCTAGGGGTATCAGGATTATTGTTAAAAATTACTTTATTTGGAAGATTTAGACATAAATTTGTAGTTGAAGAAATTAAGAATAAATACAAATTTTGGAAATATTTCTTGTGTATCGTCTATTTGCTATTAGTAACAGCTTTGTTCATTTATGCTGCTATCATTGGTTATTGGGCTATTTTCACACTAGAAGCTGTTTTCATTCTAATAACTATACTTGCTTTTAATATAATGTTTCCAAAAAAAGAGTGGAAAATTAAGTACATTTTTTAGTTCCACTTAATTTTTTTTTAATGTAAAAACAATTCTAAAAGATGACAATTATTCTAAAGTAAATGTTATATAATAGAGCTTTAGCAACTGAATGGAAGTTAGAAGGGATAAGATGAAAATTCTATTAACTGGTCCATTTGGGAATGTTGGTGAAAGTACTTTAACAGAACTTCTAAAAAGAGGATATGAAGTAAGATGTTTTGATAAAAAAACTAAACATACAAAGAAAGTACACAAAATTATGTCAACGAAAGGAAAATTTGAGACCATTTGGGGAGATATCAGAAATAAAAATGATGTCGAAAAAATAGTTCAAGATATCGATTATGTGATCCATTTGTGTGCTGTTATTCCCCCAGAAGCAGATGAAGATCCAAAATATGCAAATGAAGTTAATGCTGGAGGTATGCAGAATTTAGTTAACGCTGCAGAAAAATTAGAAAAAAAACCTAGAATAATTTTTACAAGTTCATTGGCTATTTATGGTTCAAAAATGCATCTTCCTCCACCACGTTATGTAACTGATGAAATAGAACCTCTACCTCACGATTTGTATGCTTTTCAAAAATGGGAAATGGAGAAGATTCTAAAAGCTAGTTCCTTAGAATGGATGATTTTAAGATTAACAGCTGTCCCCTCTCTTAGGATGCCGATGAAAATTCCTTCACTAATGTTTGAAGTACCTTATGATCAAAGAATTGAATTCATTCATACTTGGGATGCTGGATTAGCTTGTGTGAATGCTTTAGATGCATTTGAAAATCACAAAATAATGCATCTTGCAGGAGGAGAAAAATGTCGAATAACAGCAGGTGATTATATTACTCGACTCCTCAAATCATTTGGTGTTGGTCCTATACCTAGAGAATGCTTTCATGAACCTAAACACGAGAAGGATTGGTTCCATACTGATTGGTTATATACCGATGATTCACAAGAAATACTTCAGTATCAAAGACATACTTTAGAAGATTTTGCCTTAGAATTCGAAAATCGGATTAAAATTCGAAGAAATCTTATAAGCTTAGTTAGTCCTTTAGCTAAATTATTTTTAATTCTTAGGTCTCCTTATTACAGAGCAAATAAAAAAAAGGTAAAAGAAAAGTAAATCAGACATAGAAGGGCATATATTTGGGTTGAAACATTCCTTTTATTATCAACCACATCTTTTTGAATATACTGCTAGGATATATTGAATCAAAAATCTCTTGAAAAGTCTTATTCGGAGCTGCTACAGTGATTCTAAAAGCACAATGTTTATCATATGTGCATTCTACACAATTCTTTCTAAATTTTTCTCCTTCCTCAAGTAAACCTTCTTCAGCAATTATTTTCTCAAATCCAATAAATGGATTTATATCACCAGCAAAATCATCTAACAAGCTATTATACTGCTTATTAAATAAATCTGCAAATAATCTCAATCGATTCTTATATTCATCTAAATTATCTTCTGGATCTGTATACATTATTACTGTGATTTTTTCTGTTGGAAAAGTGAGTATCCTAGCTTGATCCATCTCAAATTCATGAAAATTATCTGGATTAGCATGGTCATAAATTAACATTGCATTTAACAATGCAGAATTCAATAGTGTTTCATCTGCAAAAGTATTGTCCTTTGAAAGATCAAGACAATGTAACCCAATGTGACACATTAACGATCGACCAAAAAGAGGTAATCCACTCTCATGTGTGATTATAATATTCTGTATCATTTTCTTTTCTTCCTATCTCCAGTTACTTTTTTTGATATATTAATTTATGTTATTAAAATTGTTTAACGAATCTCTTTCATCGATACTACTCTTTCTTCTCTTCTTGCATTATCAGCTGCAAAAGCCATTAAATGTGATTCTAAAGAGGATTCTGCATCTGTTAAAATTGATGCTCTATCTTTGTTATTGACATTCTGAAGGAAAGCTTCCATTAATTTTTCATCTCCTCCACCATGACCATCTAACATCTTTGTTTTTCGTAATAACTTCCCCTTTCCTGTAATTGAATCATATAGAGTAAGTTTATCACCTGAATGTAGAAATTCTCCAATTATAGTTCCTTTGGTTCCATCTATCCTAACCGTTCTTCCTTCCTCATGTGAAAAACCGTGCATTGTGAAAGTAGCTGTAATCTTATTTTCAAATTCTACATTTACAACTTGATGATCTACAATATTATGATCTTCTATCCTATAAACACATCTTCCATAGTTGGTTGTTGCTAGAGCTTTCTTTTTCCCCTCAACCGATAAATCTTTGGTAATTGTACTGACTGGCCATCCAGAATATTCTTTAACTTTAGAGAAAGGAGGGATATTTTTAAGCCAAGAAAACCTTAATACTCCTTTAGCAACCCATCTAGATAAGCCTCTAGATCCTTTCCTAGCAATCTGTAATAAAGGTATAATATCAATATAGATTCTTGGTGCATAATATAAGCATGTTTTTGAGATTGGACAACCTTGTATACAGTATTCAGGAGATCCTTCAGGAATGTTTTCTTTTCCAAAATGAGTTTGAGATCCAAAGGAACTTACTTTTTCCGCTTTAGAATTTGCAAACCAGTGAAGAATATCTAAATCATGACATGATTTTGCTAAAATCATAGGACTGGATTTTTCTCTATTATGCCAGTTTCCTCTTGTAAATGAGTGTGAATAATGAAATGATGCAACATTTTCTCTTAAGGAGATATTAACAACATCACCTATACGTTTTTCAGTAATTAAATTTTTTATTAGCGAGAAAAATGGTGAAAACCGTAAAACATGACCAATTTGTAAAATTCTCCCCGTTTCTTCAGCAACCTTTACAAGTTTTTTACACTCTTCTAAGGTAGTTGCCATTGGTTTTTCTAGAAGAACATCATACCCTTTTTTCATAGCTACTATTGCTGGTTCAAAATGCATTTGATCTTGTGTTGTAATTATAGCAATATCAGCAAACTTTTCCTTTTCAAGTAGAGGTTTCCAATCAGTAAATGTGTTCTTTTTTTCTATAAAGTGCTTATGAGTAAAAGCATTTCTTCTTTCATCTATTGGTTCTGCAACTGCAAGAAACCTTAATTCATTAGGATGTTTTAGAGCATATTTTCCAAACACATCAGCTCCTCTGTCACCTGCACCTATCAAAATTGCAGTTATGGATTTAATCATTACGCACATTTCAACACTATAGTTTTTATTTTTTTTCCAAGAAAAAGGAGCAATTTAGAGTGGTTCAAGAAAATTTATATTTCATAATTCCTTTTTATCTCGGTTATAATGAAGAAAAAAATTATAATTCCATTGGTAATAACTCTTGTTGCAGTAATAATCATCCCAGTATTAATTACACAATTAGCAGATGGAGAAGATCCTGTTATAACAAATTTTTATCCAACAGTATACAAGACTTACTCTGGACAAATTGAAGTTGGGATGGAAGCAGAAGATAATTCAGGAACAGTGTTTTGCAGTATATACTTTAATGACGAACTTGTATCAGATAATAATACATTTTTATGTGATACAACTAGTTTCGAAGATGGTACCATTATTGTAGTAGTATTCAAAGCAGAAGATAAACGAGGTAACTTCGTAACTGAGACAACTAAATTTGTAATTGATAATTTTATTGATCCAGTTCGAACCGATGTTTTCAAAGTTGTGTCTTATAATATCTGGGAAAGTGGAGAAGAGGTTTGGGGATACAATGGCGAACTAAGAAGAAAAGGATGGTGGAGATACGCTTTACAAGAAGAAAATCCTGATATAGCTGTTCTGGTTGAAACAGGTTCTCTTGATGATCGTAATAATTATGAATTGAATAACTCATTGAATCGATTAAGTGCGTTTTTATATGACGAAGCTCCTTACGAAGGTTATACAGAACAAGGAATTATGGCTCATACTGATGGTGAAGCTATAATTAGTAGATATCCTATTATCAATTTCACTCAGATATTAGAATACCCCTTAGATGATGAAACCATTCATGATTATCATCACGGTTTTTGTGATGCTGTTATAGATATTAATGGGATTTATACACATGTGATTGGATATCATGGTAAATGTTGCAATAACACTGGAGAAGAACCTCCAGAGAGAGAGAAAGAAGTAGAAGGTATTCTCAACTATGTTGATGATTTAGGTGATGTACCTATCATTTGGGCAGGAGATTTCAATGCTTTCTCACCAGTTGATACCGCTGATCCAAATCTTGCTCCTTTGGGTAATCTTGGGGATGAACCTCTAACAATGATTCTGGATCCTGATGATCCAACTTGGGGACAATATTCGAGTAAAGTACATAATTTTACAGACGTTTATAGAACCTTGAATCCTAATCTAAAAGGATATAGTTTTGGTCAGTGGGAGACACAATATTGGAGTAGGATAGATTATATAATAGTTAATCAACATTGGGCAGATAAAATAATTAATTCTACAGTTGGTGATACACCTTCAGCAAATACAAGTTCTGATCACTACGCTCTTGATTGTTTCTTTTCTCTGGACGAAAATTATTCTTATTCTGATCCCATACCTAAAGTCATCGTAAGTGCTAGAATTAAAATTATGAATGAAAGCAACCCATTGCTAATACAAATAAAGCAAAGGTTTGTAGAAAATGTATTTCAAATAAAAGATATTTTTTAGAAGAAATGTCTTTCTTTTTTTAATAATTATCCTTTTTGAGTTCTAATTAAGAAGTTTAAATCTCTTCAATTGTCTTATCTAAAACTACATTTCTCTCTCGAAGATATTCTATGATGTTTTCAAAGGCATTTGAATTTGAACCAATCAATTCTAAAGGAATTATTCCATTAATGCCAAATAATCCTTGACTAATAAGATTTACAACAGCTGCACATGTATAACCTGTAGTCCTAGCCATAGAAATTACTTCTTTCTCTTCATCATAATAGTCAAGCATGCTATAGGTGTATCTTACATTTTGATTATTTTTGTCACCTTCAATTATTATCCTCATGATTGTAAGATCTTTGTCGTCTTTATCCATTTTCCAACTTTTGAATAATAATTTTGAAGTAAGATTTAAAGGAATAATTGTTTGGTTGTTCACTTTTATAGGTTCTCTATTAAAGAAACCAGTTTCTCTAAAAATCTTCATTATCTCAATGTGACCGGGGTATCTAAGAGTTTTTTCTTTCATATTTGGAATGTTCATAGTTCTTAAAAGAGTTCTCAGACCATCTGTGTTGAAAGCTTCTAAAGTACCTAATTTTTGAAATTCTAGTAATTCTGGTTCTGAAAGTGCAGGTTTGACAACTAACTCATTGTCTTCAACATATCGTGCTAACCTTGTGTATTCCTCAATTACATCAATAGGTGAAAAAGGTGCTTTATATTCGAAAGGCCACTCTCTTACTTGAGGTAATCCTCCAACATAACAAAGAAAATTGCTTGTTGAATCTAAGATACTGTATACATGACCAAGGATGAGATTGCTTAATCCTGGTGCTACACCACAATCTACAATAGCTGTTACACCTTTCTCTTTTGCTAATTCATCTAAAGTGAATGGATCCTCACTAAAGAAAGATATATCTACAACATTTTTGCCTGTTTCAATAACAGTTCTTAATGTCTCATACCCCATAAAACCAGGTAAAGCACCTATTACAAGATCAAATTCTTCAATAATGTCTTTAATCATTTCCTTATTTGAAAGATCAGCATATATGGTCTGAATATCAGCTTTGTTGCTTAATTCTTCAAGAATCTCTTGATTTAAATCTGCTACAGTTACTCTATTATTTGGATTTTCTGCTAAATCTAAAGCTATCACATTACCTACTAAACCAGCACCTAGAACAATTATTTTCATTTTCTACAATCTCCATTTTTATCTTAGCTAATTAAAATTTTCTTTAAAGAAAAAAAAAAAGAAAAGGTGATAAAATAAATCATGATTCTCGATAATCACTTGCTGGTGCAGCTGAGGATATTAAACCAGTTTCTACAGGGAGAATCTCTTCCTTTGTTTCTAGCTGATAAATCCCTTTTTCAACATGTCTCAAATTAGTTAAAAACCATGAAACTGCTAATAATAGTACACCTAATACTATTGATCCCCAAAATACTGGTCTTATAGCGTTTGCAGCGTTTGCAATTACACCTGCTAGTATCATCCCTAAAGGAGTAGAAAATTGTGCTAAAGTTTGTCTAACAGCCATTACTCTTCCTAATTTCTCATTAGGTACAACAGTCTGCCAAATGTATTGACTTGATAGATTTATTACAGGTAAAGAAAATCCTGTTATTAACATCCCAATAGCCATAAACCAAAACCAACCCGTTGGAGTAGAAGCGATTATTATAAATCCTACATAATCAACCAAAAGTCCCAAAACAACTCCTAAAACTTTCTTTTTGAATCCTTTCCAAATAACCATTAACACTGAAGCACCAATCATACCCCCTTGAAAGAAAGCCATAACTAGAGCAAGATTTGATGCATTTCCACCATGACCAGCATAAACATACAAATTAAGAAGAGTAAATAGTGGAGTTAGGAAAAGATTCGCCCCCGTAAAGACACCAAGAAGAGAAAGAAGACCTTTTTTTTCTTTTATGAAAATTATTCCCTCTTTAAATTCTTGGAAAAATGTTGTATCTTTTTTCTCTTTCTTCTCTGCTTTTGTTATGCTAGGGATTTTAATTAAAACTAGAGGAATCACTGCTACAAGAAAGGTACCTGCATCTATCCATAAGAGATTCCCGATTTCTACGTTGGGAATTGCTAATAAAAGAGCTGCAACAACAGGTCCTATTAATCCCATAACACCATTGAAGAGAAAATCAACACTATTCATTCTGTTTAAATACTTTCTTGGAACCATAATAGGAATAATTGCTTGAATTGCAGGTGCTTGAAAAGCCTGTAAACATCCTCTAACTGCAAGAAATACTAAAACTATCCAGACGAAAATTATTGGTCCATTATTAACTCTTTCATATTTTAATATGTAAGAACTAATATTAAATTTAAAAAGAAAACTTGGATATTTGAAAATAGTATTTTCATACATGAAAAAAAAGATTAATCCTATCGTAACAATAGCTTGAAGAAAATCTGCAAGACCAATTAATATCTTTCGGTTCCATCTATCAACAAAAACACCTGCTAGAGGAGTCAGAATAATAAAAGGTAAGAATCCCGCAATGTTTGCTAGAGATAAATATAATGCACTTTGTGTGCGTATTGTGATCCACCAGATTATGATAAATTGAACAATAATTGATCCTAATATGGAAATAAGCTGACCTGACCAGAAGAATATATATCTCTTGAAAGTACTTGTACTTGTTGGATCTTCTTCTACTAATGCAGTCAATTAAATCATCTTAATTTTCTCTGTTCTTGGAGAAATGTTTCTTCAAAAGTATATAAAAACATTTCTCTAAATAGAGAAAAACTTAAATTTGTTTATTAAAGATGTTTTACTAGAAGAATTAGTAGGGATCTATTTGAAATATTACGATCAAATCTATTCAAGTTATAAGGAAGAGACTGTTAAAATAATCCAAAATAAAACTGAATTCGATATTCTTGAAGATTCAAAATTTGAACCTATAATTATTGCTTTAAGAGAAGGTCCTTTAACTGTAAGAGAATTAGAAGAAAAATACAATGAAATAGTTCAAGAGAAGATTGAAAACGAAGACTTACCTCAGAAACAGAAAGAAATTTTAAAGAAAAAACTTGAAAGAAGGTTTAAGACGCTTTACAAATATCTTAATATTTTAGAAGAAAATGGTTTTGTCACTCAAGCTGGTAAAAGAGTTGTTGAAAATCAAACTGCTACTGAAACATTATACGGTAGAACAGCTAAATTGTTTTTATTTCAAGGAGGAACAAAAGAATGGATAAATACAGAAGATAATATAGCAGCTTTTGAGATCCTTTCTCAGCTAATTGGATTATTAAGTAGTAAACCTAATCCAAAGATAGTTTCTTTAGAAAAATTATATAACAAAATTGAAAATAAAATCAATTCTGATGTTGAAGCACTTATCACACAATTCTCCAACAAACTTCCTAAAATCGCGGAAAAAACTAATTACAATCAGATGAAAGTTGTACTTCACGGATTAAATATAATATTGCTTATGAAAAGTTTTCTAGATTTTGAAGAAGATTTGAAAGAAGTAAATATAATTTAGACTATTTATAATTTCAAACTCAAATTTAAAATCATAAATCAGTTTATTCAAGTTCTTTTTGCCATTTATTGACTATTTTGTTGTAAACAATGTGAATGAATTTTTTATCAAAATCATATTCTTCCTTTAGCATTGAATCTAGTTCTTCTTGTGTAAAATATTTCATAACAGGTTTGAAAAAGTGATGGTCTTCTTTTTCTATATGTTTGGGATAAAATTCTTTCAATTCAGTTAACAACCTTTTGATTTTGTCCAAACTTTTTTCATTTCCTTGAAGATATTTTGTTTTCTCTTCAAGAACTGCTGAGGAAAGTTTTCTCCCACGAATGTGTTCTTGAATTAGTTCATTCATAATCCTGTTATGTTCATCAGATATTTGTTTTTTCTTTAATTCTCGAAACAAAATATCTTCTTCTTTTCCATGGTGACATGCATCTGCATATGTTTTTATGAAATCAACAGCTGTCGTAATAAAATCTACATTTACTTTGTTTTCTTTCTCAATTCTTATCAATTCTTTGTCGATTAAATCAATCATCTTTTCTATTAAACGATGTTCGATCATTAAGGGACCTATAGGTAAAACCAAATTACTCACCTATCTAGTTGATTCTTAGATTGGTTTGTAAATCTTACGTATCTTTAGTAATGATTTTATTTCTATCTGTAAACAGTTTAAATTTGTTACAACGTAAAATATATTTGAATAATTACTTACCTTTAGATACCATGATATTAGGAATAGATGTGGTTTTCATACATACTAGAGATCCAGAAAAACTTCGTGATTGGTATAAGGATATTTTAGATCTAGAAATAGGATTTGCAACACCAAATTTACATTGGCAAGAATTTAGTTTTCCACAAGAAATTGCTTCAAGATTTGGTTTAGATTTTGCTGGAAATAATCCTTCTGAAGTCGAAAAACAGAAAATTATGATTTCATTCAAGGTTAAAGATATTTATTCTATTGTAGAAAAACTGGAATCAAAAGGAATTGAGTTCTTCGGAAAAAATAAGATTAATGATGCAGGACCATCTTTATTTGCAACATTTCAAGATATTGAAGGGAACTGGATTCAGATGTCCCAACGAAAATAACAAATTGTTAAGTGTGATTTCATTCAAATAGGTTTATAAATTTAAAACATAAATTTCTCGCTGTAGAGGTTCCTAATTATGACAAAAGCTATTGATGTTTCAGATGTTATCTGGTCTCCTTCAGGTGATTTAAGTCCACGAATTAAAAAGCTTAGAGAGCAATATTTCTCGTTTAACGAAAGATATGATTATTACACTAATGAAGTCCGTCCTTATACGACAGGCACTAAATGGGATTACAATTATGGGTACATTCATTGGGGTGTAGCTCCTGAAGGTATACCCTTCTTTCCTGGTTTTTTAGATAATCTCCGTGCTTTAGCAGAAGTTGTGGATTTTCCAGAAGAATATTATAAAAATTCTATTGCTGAACGTAAAGCCTTTTTCTTTAATCAACTTCTAGAAAAATACATCCCTGCGATGATTCTAGAAGGTGAACTTATTGTTGGAAGCCATTTTAATACAGCACTAAGTAAAAATCTGACAAAATCAGAATCTAAAAAATGGTTAAGAGGTCAGAAAAAATATTTTAAAGAATTGGAATTAAGATGTGAAACTGGAGAATTTAATTATGGAGCAATTCCTGGCCACCTCATTCCAAATTATGAAAAAATACTAAAACTAGGTTTTTCAGGTGTTCAAAAAGAACTTCTAGAACTGAAAGATTCAATCAAGAAAAAGAAACATATTCAATGGTTAGATGCTCTTATTGAATCATGTGAAGGTCCAAGAGAGTTAGCCTTTAGATATTCCAATCTAGCTTTAGATTTAGCTACAAACGAAACTAATGAAGAAAGAAAAGAGGAATTGAAGGAACTAGCAAAAATTTGTAAAAAAGTTCCTTGGAAACCAGCAGAATCATTTTGGGAAGCTGTGCAATCGTTGTGGATTACTCACATGTTAGTGCTAGCAGCTGAAAGTTATCCTGGTGCAGGAACAAGTCCTGGTAGAATAGATCAATATCTTTATCCTTATTACATTAAAGATATTGAAGAAGGAAAAATTACTCGAGAATTTGCAAAAGAGATCTTATTCTGTTTTTGGATTAAACATAATTATGCTTACGATTTTCAAGGTCAAGTTGGAAATTCTCAAGGTATCAACTCTAGTTTTGGTCAGCTGATAACTATTGGTGGTATTGATGAGAACCATCAAGATGCTTCAAATGAGCTGACACACTTGATGTTAGAAGTAATAGATGAAATAAATTTACTTGAACCTAAACCTAACATCAGATTACATGCAAATACATCTGATGTGATTATGAAGAAAGTAGCTAATATGATCGCAAAGTCACAAGGAAGCCCTTTCTTAATGAATTTCGATGAAAATGCGATGAAAGGTTTAATCTGGCAAGGTATTCCTGAGGAAGAAGTTTGGAACTATGGACCAGTTGGTTGTCTTGAAAATACAATGATAGGTAACGACGTATCTGGAACAGTGGACGTGAATGTAAACATAGCAAAAGCTATTGAATTAACTCTTTTTAATGGTAAAGACATTTCTGTAAACAAACAAGTTGGACCTAGAACTGGAAGACCTGAAAAATTTAAAACCTATGATGAATTTGAGAAAGCATATTTTAAACAGCTTAAAGCTTTACTAGATAGAGCTATAAAAGCAAACAATTTTGCAGATAAATTAAGAGCAAAATATGAACCAGTCCCAT
>Ga0315555_1000586_pt1 | contig 25894 bp, 17 predicted proteins | sample SalMarSW160380MG_FD_202113 | JGI IMG/M metagenome (GOLD analysis project Ga0315555, IMG submission 202113) | Salt marsh sediment microbial communities from the Plum Island Ecosystem LTER, Massachusetts, United States - Salt Marsh Sediment SW1603-80 ... | reverse complement strand
ATCCTGATTACTTTGCCGGATGGATTACCGCAGAATCTGATGCATTTTAAGTGGACCGGTTATGAACAGCCCGTTACATCCTTTGATATTAATTATATGTATTTTCCCGAACTGGAGCCGTATACCACCCGCATCTTTCTGGGAATAAATGAAAATTCAGGGATATAAAATATTAATATAACATAGAATACTATAAGGCTGATGTGAAGATAAGAGATCCCAGATACTTGTTGGAGAATAATTTTTTCGCTATTGAATGGTTTGAGTGGGACATCCGAATTTTTTTGAAAAGATTTTCTGCGATAATCCAATATCTGCCGGATTCACAGTTTTGAATATGAATTAGAAAATAGTTTGAAAATAAAAAAACAGGATAGGATAACAAAGATGGAGTTCCGGTTCATGAAGAGTATATATCCAATAGTATTTTCTCTTTTTATCAGCAGTACAATTTTCGGGCAGGTTGTCATTTCGGATCCTGCTTATGCCACCCAGTCCGATTCCATAATCGTATATTTTGATGCCACTAAAGGCAATCAGGGTTTGATGGGATATACCGGTAACGATGTTTATGCCCATACGGGAGTAATTACCAATAATAGTATTGCTCCCAGTGACTGGAAGCATGTGATCGCCGCCTGGAATGTCAATATTCCCAAGGCTAAACTGACCCGGATTTCTACAGATTATTATAAAATGGTGATTGGTTATCCCCGTGAATATTATGCTATGACCGACCCCGGGGAACAGATACTGCAACTTGCTTTTGTTTTCCGTAACAGCGATGGAAGCCGCACCGGACGGGATGTGGGAGGTGCGGACATCTTTCTGGATCTTTATGAAGCAGGTATTACCAGTATCATTCTTGAACCGGCGGTTGATTTAAGTTTTGGTGATCCTAAAAGATCTCCGGTATTTGCTGATAATGATGATACGGTTCATGTCAGAGCATCAGCGGCAACTGTGGGTACACAGATCAGCTCCCTTAGAATTTTACTAAATGATGTACTGGTAAATCAGGTGCAGGACAGTGTGATCAGTTATGATGTCATCACCAGCCAGTATAATACCGGTTACCAGGAAGTATCAGTAATCAGTGAAGATACTCTGGCAATCAGTGATACGGCTGTTTTTTATATTATGATTAATCCACCGGTCGCGGTAGAGACACGTCCTGCTGGAATTGTGGATGGGATCAACTATATAAACAGTACCACGGCTATTGTTTCGCTTTTTGCTCCCTATAAGAATTTTGTTTATGTCCTGGGGGATTTTAATGACTGGAAGGTGGACACCCTTTTCCTGATGAAGGAAGACGTTATTAATTCTGATTCCGTTCATTACTGGGCTCGCCTGGAAGGCCTGACTCCCGGTCAGGAATATGCGTTCCAGTACCTGGTAGACGGAACCTTACGGATTGCCGATCCCTACACCGATAAAATTCTGGATCCCTGGAATGACCCGAATATCCCTGCTAATATATATCCTAACCTGAAACCATATCCCTCCGGAAAAACCAAGGAATCGGTATCGATATTACAGACGGACCAGGTGCCGTTTAACTGGGTGTACTCCGATACTTTCACCCGTCCGGAGAAAAAAGACTTGGTAATTTATGAGCTGCTGGTGCGGGATTTTCTGCAGCAGCATGACTATGCTACCCTGGTCGATACCCTGGCATATTTCCGGCGCCTGGGAATCAATGCCATTGAATTGATGCCCATCAATGAGTTTGAAGGCAATTCCAGCTGGGGTTATAATCCCTCGTTTTATTTCGCACCGGACAAATATTACGGACCAAAAGATGATTTAAAACGGTTCGTTGATGAATGTCACCGGCAGGGTATCGCGGTTATTCAGGATATGGTCCTCAATCACTCTTACGGACAGTCCCCGCTGGTGCGCCTTTACTGGGATGACCAGAACAGCCGTCCATCGGCTCAAAATCCCTGGTATAATCAGGTCTCCCCCAATCCGGTATATTCCTGGGGATACGATTTTAACCACCAGAGTCCGGCCACTCAAAAATTTGTGGACCGTGTGAACAGGTACTGGCTGACCGAATACAGGATGGACGGATATCGTTTCGATTTTACCAAAGGATTTACCAATACTCCCGGTGATGGGGGAGGCTATGATTCACAGCGTATCGGAATTCTGGAACGGATGGCTAATAAAATCTGGGAAGTTGATACTACCGCCTATATCATTCTGGAACATTTTACCGATAACAGTGAAGAAAAGGTGCTGGCGGAATACCGTTACGGAATGATGTTGTGGTGCAACCAGAACTACAATTACAACGAAGGGACCATGGGGTATAACGACAACGGAAAATCTAATTTTTCCTGGGGATATTTTGGTACGCGGGGCTGGACCGTTCCTCATGCGGTCACCTATATGGAAAGCCATGATGAAGAACGTCTGATGTTTAAAAACATAACCTATGGCAACGGCAGCGGAAGCTATCAGATACCGGATACCACCACCGCCCTGCAGCGCATGCAACTGGCTAACGCATTTTTCCTGACCTATCCCGGGCCGAAAATGATCTGGCAGTTCGGAGAACTGGGATATGATTATTCCATCGATGTGAATGGCCGGGTGGGAGAAAAGCCCATTCGCTGGGATTATCTGGATGATGCAAGGAGGGAGAGATTGTATAAGACTATTGCCGCTCTCCTGAAAATCAGAAGTGAGAACGCTGTTTTTACCAGCAAGCAGACCACGGTTGAATTATGGCTCAATGATCCCAGCGGCAAGAAGCGAATCCGGTTGATGAATCCCCAGATGAATGTGACGATCGTGGGGAATTTTGGAGTAGTAACCCAGACGATTGATCCCCAGTTTCTGTATCCGGGAGTCTGGTACGACTATTTTTCCGGAGACAGCGTTACCGTACCCGCCAGTGGTTTGAGCGTCAATCTGTATCCCGGCCAGTTCCATATTTATACCGACAAGAAACTTCCCACGCCGGAGCAGGGGATATTAACCGATATCGGAGACAATCAGGTCACTACTCCCTTGAGTTATCAGTTATGGCAGAACTATCCTAATCCGTTTAATCCGGAAACCAGCATTAAATTCGAGATTCCAAAGGCCGGCAAAGTGCAATTATATATTTATAATGTGCTGGGTCAGAGAGTAGCCACCCTCCTGAATGAGCAATATCCTGCCGGGCGTCATGAAGTACGGTGGGATGGGCGGAATGATTCCAGTGCCAGGCTGGCCAGTGGAATATATTTCCTGCAGCTGAAGGCGGGATCATTCATACAGAACCGGCGAATGGTTCTTCTGAAGTAGTTTCTGACGACCCCGGTTAAAGAATGTCTTGGGCATAACGTAAAAGAAGGATTCAGGAATAAAAAAGCTCAAGGCTCAAGGCTAAAGGCTCTCTCCCACATTATGACAGTTTTTTGCTCAGGCCAGCACGGCAAATGAAAGTGAGATAGGAATTTCACAAATGAGCGCGAATTGCTGAAATATTTTTTTATTTTTTATATTTTTTCCACGAATTCCACGAATTTTTTACTGGATGCTGAATTTTAGTTACTGCTTTCTGTATTCTGCTTTCTATTCTCTGGTTTTTATCCGACTGATTGCCAAAATAAATCTGAGACACCGGACTGCTTTCTGCTTTTGAAAACCAGGACGGTTTTCATCCGGCCTCTTGCCGGAGGCAAAATAGAGGAAGGGCTGCTTTCTTTCATCTCCTTTTCCCCTTTACCCTTTCCCAGTCCCGATTATCGGTGGAAATGAATAAATTATTCAGGACGGTTATTATGGCTTCTTTCTCTATTAATCCTTGAAAAACATCATTCATGGGTTCTTCCTTACTTTAAGATTCCAAAAGTTGAATAATATCAATCTATGAAGGAATCAATCATTTTCCTCATCAATTCTGCCAGGGCTCTCAGATATCATTATTGCTGGCCGGTATTAATTTCGCCCGGTTTTTTATATCAATATCGCAGATTGCAGCCCGGAGAAATGCCATGGCTGTGAAAGCAAAATGACAATGCAGTTGACGTCTTTGGTATCCGGTGTCAGGATATTTATTTGCCATATTTGATTTGCATCACGCCATCGATTGGAAAAACGGCGATAATTCATACAGAAGGATTTTGCATAATCACAACGTAAGAGAAAAAGGGAATTGATGATAGAAGAGATGAAACTAAGGGTTTTCTATGAGTCCAATATCAGGAAACTGGATAAAATTCTGGAACTGCAATTCGGTAGCCGTCCCAAAATTACTGACGAAATAAATCGGAGATTCCGGCTGTAAAAAACCGTAAAATTTCAATTGACTACAATTCAGCTGCCGCTTCCAGGGACGGAGGGCGGCAGTTTTATATATGGACACTCTCCCAGATTCGATCTTCTGAATCCCCAATATTTTTCTTAAGCATGAGATATTAATATTTTTTCAGTTTGGTTTTTATTAAATTCCTATATGAAGACCATTTTGATTATTTAATATTATCTAAATTTTGTGCAGTATTTTCTTTCATCAAATATTTTTAACTATCATGAAAGGGAATTTGGTTTTTTCGGGAAAATTGAAATAAGGATTTGAGTTTCCCGTCACGGCCCGGGATGTATAGAATGTTAAATTCCTAAATATTGACCCTGTCGTGTTCTTAATCGCGAAACTTAATTACAGGCATTCGAACTAATACTGTTTCAGGAACGGAAAACCATATTTGAAAAATTCAGAAACTGAAATCCGGGAAAAATCAGAAAAATTATTTGAAGAAGATATACCGTATGATGTCCGGGAACAGGTTGATCTTCCGGGAAACATCATGGAGATTTCCGATAATCCGCTGGCATATCTGGATCCTGATTTTAATATAATTAAGGTAAATTCCGCTTATTGCAGAAGTTCCGGTCTTTTACTGCAGGAAGTAACCGGTCACAATTATTTTAAGCTGTTTCCTGATGCAGCTACTCGGAAGATCTTCCAGAAGGTGAAGGATAGTGGCAAGCCGCTTGAATTCTGTGCCAGAGCATCTACTTCTCCTGATCGGTCTGAAGAAGGGGCAGCTTTCCGGAAGTGGAAACTCACGCCGGTCAGAAATGCAAATGATCAGGTAGTGGGCTTGTTGCTTTCCAACGAGCCAACGGCTGCGCAGGATAACATATTAAAGGAATCCAGAACCTCAGCTTACAGGTTCATTACGGTTACCACTGTTTTAATCTTTATTACCGAAGCCATTTTTGCTATTCTGCTTCATTTGCTGCCCAGGCCATCTTCCCTGTTATTCACCATCCTGGATGCCCTGTTTATGGCGATTCTGTTAATTCCTTTATTGTATATATTCCTGTTGCGTCCGCTGATATTAAATATTTCTGAGCGAAAGAGGGCCCAGGAAGAACTGAAGAAAATAAATGAAAAACTGGAATTAAAAGTCCGGGAACGAACCTCTGAATTATTGAAGATAAACGAACGGCTGAAGGCTGAAATCTGGGAGCATAATCAGGCAGAAAAGGAATTGCAGAAGAAAACTCATGAGTTGATGATGCGTGTGAAAGCACTCAACTGCTTTTATGATGTCTCCCGGCTTATGGTTCAGCAGGACCTGGATTTCCCCCGGGTAATACAGCAAATTGTGGAATTCATACCCCCCACCTTTGAATACCCGGAGTTCACCAGTGCCCGGATTACCCTTAACGGCAGGGACTACCTGTCATCGAATTTCCAGGAGACGCGCTGGGACCAATCCGAGAAAATTGAGGTGAAGGGTGAAAAAAGGGGTGAATTAAGGGTTTTTTACACTGAGGAGATAACCGGGACAGGCGGGGATTTTTTTCGAAAGGAAGAAAGGGTTTTTTTGGCAGGTCTCAGCAGGTTGATTGGTAAATATACCCAGCGCATTGAGACCGAAGAAGCCCTGAAGACCGCATTGGAATCTTCACAACAGCGTAAAATTGAACTGGAAGCATTGCTAACTGGAGCCAGGGTCGTGCTGGAACGGCGAGAATTTGAAGTAACAGCCGGCCGTATTTTTGACAGCTGTAAAAAGCTGATTGGTGCAACCGCCGGCTATGTGGCATTATTATCTGAAGATGGTAAAGAGAATGAAGTGGTGTTTCTAGATTCAGGCGGTAAGGAAAGCCTGTTGGATCCCAACCTGCCCATACCCATCCGTGGTTTGCGGGAAACCGTTTACAATTCAGGCAAAACGGTTTATGAAAATTCCTTCTCCCGGCGTGAATGGACAAAATTTTTACCGGCCGGCCACCTGCCCCTGGAAAATGTATTATTTTCTCCAGTTCTGATGGAAAACCGGGTGGTTGGGCTGCTGGGACTGGGAAATAAACCGGGTGGATTTACGGATGATGACAAAAGAATGGCCACAGCCTTTGGTGAACTGGTATCAATAGCCCTGATAAACAGTCTGGCATTGCAATCCCTGGAGAACAGCGAAGAGCGTTTTCGTTCGGTGGCTCAGACCGCCAGTGATGCCATAGTCAATATAGACCAGCAGGGAAGAGTCATTTTCTGGAATACGGCTGCTGAACGAATTTTCGGTTACACAGCAGATGAAATTGCCGGCCGGGATGCGGTTATACTGATGCCAGAGCGGTTCCGAAAAAAACATCAGAAAGGTCTGCAGCACCTGTTCTCCACCGGAAAATCCCGCCGCATTGGTGAAGTCACAGAAATGACTGGTCTGCGTAAAAACGGTGAAGAATTTCCGGTAGGACTTTCCCTGGCATTCTGGAAAATGGGGGAGCAGATGTATTTCACCGGAATTATACGGGATATCAGTGAGCAGAAACAGCTGGAAGGGGAATTGCGGAAGTCCAGGGATGAACTAGAACTGCGAGTGCAGGAACGGACACTGGAATTATCCAGAATAAATACCGCCCTGCGGGATGAAATTCAAGAGAGAATGCGCATCGAAGCTGCGCTGGATACGGAACGGCAACGAATTTTTTCGGTACTGGATAAACTGCCCGCGTCGGTGCACCTGCAGAGCAGTGACTATAACATACAGTTTGCCAATCGTTTTTTTCGCGAACGTTTTGGGGATCCGGAAGGAAAGACCTGTTATAATCTCCTGCATAACTGCCCGTCTCCCTGTGCCGATTGTGATATAAACAGGATTTTTAAAACTCGAAAACCATATGAGCTGGAAGAAGTTCATGCTGATGGTAAATTATATCATGTATATAACTATCCCTTTACTGATACTGATGGTTCAACCCTCATTTTACAACTGGGAATAGATATAACGCGGCAAAAAGAAGCTGAAAAAGCCTTACGTGCCAGTGAGGAGCGTTTCCGACTGCTGGTAAATTCAATGAGCGATATTGTGGTCACCCTGAATAATAACATGGAAGTGGAAGCTATATATGGAAATGTGGGAGGAAATATCGGAATTTCTGCAGAGCAGTTTATTGGCAAATCACTTAACGAGATATTCAGTCCCAAGGACCGAACCATTCATAGCCGGGCCATCCGGAGGGCCATGAAGGGGGAGATGATCGTGTATGAATGGGTCATGAAAAATCCGGAAGAAGACCGTTATATGCAGAGTTCCCTGGCGCCTATTTACAATCCGGATGGTGAAATAGAGGGAGTGGTGGGGGTAGCACGGGACATCACCGTTCAGAAGATAATGGAACACCAGCTTATCCAGACCGAAAAATTGTTGACTGTGGCTGAAATGTCCGCCATGATTGCCCACGAATTCCGCAACTCTCTGACCTCGGTCAGAATGATTCTGGAACTACAGCTGGAATCCCCCGGTCTCACGATATCCGAAGTGAAATCGTTGTCCGTGGCACTCAGTTCCATTCAGCACATGGAAAATATCGTCACTCAGTTACTGAATTTTTCCAGCCCGGCAGACATGGTGTTCGGGCCGGGTGACCTCAAAGAAGTAATCGAAGACAGCCTGGAGTTTGTGAATCTGCAAATGAGGAAGAATCAAGTGAATGTGATCAAAAAACTGGTTCCGCATATTACCTCCCTTGAAATGGATGCCAAAAGCCTGAAGGAAGCGTTTGTCAATCTGCTTCTTAACGCCATCCAGGCGATTGCATTGAAGGGCGCCCAGCCAAATAACCGGAAAATCACGGTATCTGCCGGATATTACATTTTACCGGAGACTCTTCTGGATCATATTTCTGTTACTTCCCGAAACAACCACGAGGAAAAGGGTGATGACCTGGTTTTATCGGAAGGGACCGCCTGTATACGGGTGCAATTCAGGGACACAGGCATCGGAATCGGGAAAAAGAAAATACCGCGGATATTTGATCCCTTTTTTACTACCATGCCGGGCGGAACAGGGCTGGGTCTATCCATGGTGAAAAAAACCGTTAATGCCCATGGTGGCATTATAAGGGTAAAAAGCAGACGCGGGCGGGGAACTACTTTCTCAATTTATATCCCGCTTAAGGGAAGGGAATAAAAATGACGGTTCCTGCCAGGATTTTGGTGGTTGACGATGATGAAAAGATCGTCTATGCTTTCCGGGAAGTCCTGCAGAAAGACGGCCATGTTTTTCTGGAAGCCAGGAATGGTGAGGAAGCCCTGCAAAAACTGGCTGCGGAGATGCCGGATATCATTTTTATGGACATCACCATGCCGGGGCTGGATGGTTTGCAAGCCCTGAAAAAAATTAAGGAGTCAAACTATACACTTCCGGTAATCATTATTACCGGGCAGGGAACCATGCAGACCGCCATCAGGGCCATGCAACTGGGAGCATTCCAGTATCTGAACAAACCGTTGTCGGTTAAGACGATCCGGGAGGAAATTGCCAAGGCTCAGATCAGCCTGAAAAGCGCCATTTTTACTCCATACCGATTCGATGCCAACCCGGCTGATCGTTATCAGTTGATCGGAAACAGCATTGTAATGCATGAAATCTACAAACTGATCGGTTCGGTTTCCACCACATCTAACCACACCTCGGTTCTCATCACCGGCGAGAGCGGTACCGGCAAGGAGCTGGTGGCCCGTGCCATTCACAACAACAGCGGATTTCCCCGGGAGCCATTTGTGGCTATAAACTGTACGGCGGTACCGGAACCGCTGCTGGAATCGGAGTTGTATGGTCATGAAAAAGGGGCGTTTACCGGGGCTATTGACCGAAAAATAGGCAAATTTGAGCTAGCGGATCAGGGCACCATCTTTCTGGATGAGATCGGTGATCTGTCGGTGAATCTGCAGCATAAACTGTTGCGGGTGCTGCAGGAGCGGGAATTTGAGCGGGTAGGGGGGAATACTACTATTAAGGTGGAGGCCCGTTTTATCGCAGCGACCAATCAGGATGTGCAAAAAAAAGTTAAGACGGGAGCTTTCAGGGAAGATCTGATGTACCGTCTGAGGGTGGTTACTATTGAAATGCCGCCACTGCGTGAGCATCCGGAAGACATTCTCCTGCTGGCCAGCTTCTTCCTGCTCCGGCATAATGCCCGTATTAAGAAGGCTATCAGTGCCTTTTCCCGGGAGGCCATGGAAAAACTGCAGGCTTATGCTTACCCGGGAAATGTGCGGGAACTGGAAAATATTATTGAGCGGGCAGTGATGCTTACCCAGGGCTCCACCATCCTTCCCCAGGCTCTGGGAGAATTGGATTCCGGGAGACAATCGGATGATGTTTCACTTCCCATGGTCAGTCAGGTTTACAGTGAGTCCAGGGATTATCTGCTGGAGGTGTTTGAGAGGCAGTTTATTACCGCTCAGCTTAAACAGTATGGCGGCAATATCAGTGAAGCTGCCAGGGCCAGCCGGATGTCCCGCCAGAATTTTCACCGGCTGATGCAAAAGTACAAAATCAATCTGAGCGACTGAGCTGTTTCCGGATGTTACGGGGCGAGTGTTTACTGCTGACTGTTTTTCTTTATCCACGAATTTCATAGTGCATACATGTCCGGCACGGGGACATGACGAGCCCATTTATTTATGTCCACGAATTCCACGAATTAAAACATATAACATCTTTGTTCTTTAGCCTGATTACTGAATCCTGATTCCTGACACCTGTCGCCTTTTTTTTTAATCTTTGCTCTTTAATCTTTAATCTTGTCTTTACCTTTTACCCTTTTCCCTAAGTGTCACTCAGGTTTTACAGCCTGTCAAATCCGTTTGACAGTTTCCGGATTAAAAGTAATTTTATCTGTTTCTGTAATATCAGAATATTCAATAAGTTACAAAAACACAAAACCGTCCGAGTAGTCTGGCACTGAAGTTGTTTAATATGATATACAATTTAAGGGGACGGTCTGGTTTTGCCAGCCGCCGGTTTTATCCCTTCTAAGTATATCATGCCTTTTTTATGTAGTGAATAGCCTCTGTGCCGTCAGGGAAATGGGGCACGGAATACCGAAAGGCGCAGTCATCCATCAGTCAATTCAGAGAAAAAATGCTGCACCGGTTTAACAGTAACGGTTCAATCAGTTATAAACCATTCAATTCCAATAATCCGTTCACGTTTTATTTTCCGGGCATACCCGTGTTTTGGGAGTTATTCCGGGAAGAAAATAATAAGGAGGAAAAAGATGAGCTTAGAACGATTTCCGCCCTAGCAGGTAGTTACCGGGGGAGATTTCAGATTGTGAAACGGGATTAAAAGACAGCCCGGTTTCAGTATTTTTTGAGGATAGAAGTTAAAACGGAATTTTTACAAAAACAGAATTATTCAATTAAACAGGAGGAGATATATAATGAAGTTTGGTAATGTTTTAAAAGTGTGCAGTATTTTAATAATATTTATAGTTTCTTTTTCGTTTGCCCAGCTTGCAGGGCAGTTACCCCTGGCACCTAATAGTGTCCCGCAGTTTGTGGACCCATTACCCCACTTTGCGGGTGCCCGGCTTGATGGAACGACCGGCGGCACACTCACCATAAGCATGGAGCCGTATCAGCAAATAGCTGTTTCAACCGGAACCGTACTGGCCCTAGGTACAGCAGGAGTAACTCCCGGTGTTGGAATGACCAAAGTCTGGGCTTACAAAATAGATGATGGAACGAATACTTACGGACCTTTATGGCCTGCTTATACCATCGAAGCAAAAAGAGGGATTCCACTAAGTGTTACGTATGTAAACAATTTATTTGGAGAGACTTACGCAAACGTTGGCCTGGTTGTTGATCAAACCCTGCATTGGGCAGATCCTCTTAAGGCTCATGGTTCACTTGCTGCATATACCGGTGAACCACCGGCAGTTGTCCACCTGCATGGCGGAGAGGTACCCTCAGAGTATGACGGCGGTCCCGATTCCTGGTTTACCCCTGGAAATGCCCAAATCGGACCCTCCTGGGCTTCCGGTGTTAGCAACAATTATGAATATCCTAATACCCAGGAAGCCGCTACACTATGGTTCCATGACCATGCGTTGGGAGCAACCCGACTTAATGTCTATGCCGGAATGGCTGGATTTTACCTCTTAAGAGATGATGCGGAGGATGCCCTGATGCTTCCGGGGTGGTCCGGGGACGGTATGGTCCAGGAATTTGATCCTGTCACAGGAACATTTGGAACTGCATACCTTCCCGAGATTGAAGTTGTGATTCAGGACCGCATGTTTGATACCAATGGTCAATTATATTTTCCAAGTATCGGCATCAATCCTGAACATCCTTTTTGGGTTCCGGAATTTGTAGGAGACATCATTACCGTAAATGGAAAAACCTGGCCCTACCTTAGCGTGGCACCACGCAAATACCGCTTCCGTTTCCTGAACGGTTCCAATGCCCGGTTCTATGAACTCTGGCTGCAGGACCTCGCAACAGGAACCTTTGGACCAATCATTTACCAGACCGGAACGGATGGTGGGCTGCTTGATGTGCCGGTCGCAATTGACCCGAACCTTGGGCAAAAGCTTCTTATGGGGCCCGGTGAACGAGCTGATATTGTCATTGATTTTTCGACAACGCCAAACGCAGTATGGACGCTCAGGAACTCCGGAAACACCCCCTACCCGAAAGGAGCTCCCCCGAAAGGATCGACCCTGGGTCGGATCATGCAGTTTGTGGTGAATGGCCAGGGCACGGATAATAGTCAGCTTCCGACGACATTAAGAGCTACCCCCCTTGTCAAACTGACCAATTTCGCAGGTGGGTTAAATGTGACGCCGGCTAAGAAACGCCAGTTAACACTTAATGAAGTAATAGGAGCCGGTGGTCCGCTGGAAGTCCTGGTCAATAATACCAAGTGGGACGGAAACGGAACAGCGCCCGGTTTAGGAGAGACTGAAATCCCGACGGAGGGAACGAGTGAAGTGTGGCAAATCATCAACTTAACCGCTGATGCCCATCCCATCCACCTGCACCTGGTGCAGTTCCAGCTGGTAAGCCGACAGAAGTTTAATCTTAACAAGTATTTGAAAATTTATACGGCTGTTCCCGGTGCGGGGCCACAGAATCCTTATAATACCCCTAATGCTGATGGCGCGGTGGGAGGTAATCCTGCCATTACCCCTTACCTGCAGGGACTGGTTAAACCGGCAAATCCGAACGAGCGAGGTTGGAAGGATACCTTTATTATGCTTCCCGGTGAAGTCACCACGGTGGTTGCGCGCTGGGCGCCAACCGATAGACCCACTACGGCTTCTGCAAGTGATTTATTGTTTGCTTTTGATCCTAGCAGCGGTCCTGGCTATGTCTGGCATTGCCATATCATCGACCATGAAGACAATGAGATGATGAGGCCTTATAAAGTGACTGCCAGCCCGGCTCGCACTGCGGATCAAGGTCAGATTGGAGCAGAGCAGATTGCCTTAACTTTAACTCCCGAGTCATTCATTCTGGATCAGAACTACCCCAATCCCTTCAATCCCACCACTCAGATCAGCTTCCAGCTGCCGGAAGCCGGTAATGTGCGTCTGGCGATCTATAATACCCTGGGACAGGAAGTAAAGTCCCTGGCCAATTCGGCCTTTGATAAGGGTGCGCACAACCTGACCTGGGATGCCACCGATAATTTCGGCAATCGGGTGGCCAGCGGTATCTATATTTACAGAATTGAATCGGGCAGTTTTGTGCAGCAGAAGAAAATGATGCTCCTGAAGTAAAAAGGAGTTCCCCTGCGGAAAAGAGGGGATTAGTTCCCCTCTTTTCTGTTTTATATCAGTCGGAATTACCGGCAAGACGTTCTAATGTAATCTATTACAATATTAATCCGGAATGGCAGATATGACTTTCCCCAAAATATTGATAGTGGATGACGATGAGAAAATTCTCTATGCCTTCCGGGAATTGCTGGAAAAAGAAGGATACCAGTGCCGGGAAGCCGTGAACGGTAAACAGGCCCTCAAAAAGTTTACCGCGGAATCGATCTCCGCCGTTTTCCTGGATATCGGTCTGCCCGATCTGGATGGCCTGAACATCCTGCAACAGATCAGGCGGTATGACCGTGATCTTCCCGTAATTCTTATCACTGGCCTTGCTCCGGATAAGATCCTTGTCCGGGCCAGGGAGCTGGGCGCCTCCGGCTACCTGCAGAAACCGCTCTCTCTGGCCGCAATCCGGGATATTCTGCAAAAAATCAAACAAGATCCTCTCCTCCCTGATGGTTTTATTAACCGGGAAGCAAAGTCCCACCCGAAAAAAAGGCGACCACCCCTGAAGCATAAATAACCCCATTCAAATCTATTCAGCTTGAAATTAATGTCCTGAAGCAGCATCGGCTGTTAGCCGTTGGCATAGCATACAGCATGGAGCATAGGGAAAAAAGTGCGGAACCAACTGTTTTTTTAATCTTAAATTTTTAATCTACTCTGTAATTTCCCCCATTTTTCCGTTTTGTCGATCAAAAAAACTTAAATATTGCGTCACTTTCGCCAGTATTTTATATTGGCCATGTTTTGGATGCCTCCGTAGCTCAATTGGTAGAGCAGCGGACTCTTAATCCGTTGGTTCGGGGTTCGAGTCCCTGCGGGGGTACTCAGCAATCAGGTTAAGCATCTAGGGTGTTCCCCCCACCCGTATTTTCCTGATTGCAGCAGGGGAGGGCGTTATCAGCCTTATAGAAGTTATCCCCCAATATCTATAAGGCGAGTCATCCTCTGTTAATTCAGCCTCCTGTTCCAGGTTGTAAGACCCGAGAACGGGAGGCTTTTTATTAGACAAGAGAACAGTTGTTTCTTTTCCAGGGACACCTCTCACAATCATCCCGTCCTCATCAGACCACGCAGGGAGAAAAGTCGGTTGGAAATTCCGTATCCTGGAATAGGAAACAGCCTCTTCCTGTCTCCATTCACTCACGGATCTTTCCTTGTAGAATTCTTCCCCAATATTTTGACGAATAAGATGAAGTACCGGAATCTTTTTGACCATCATAAACACAATCATACAGGTGTCTGAAAAAGTATAACAAATAGGTGCGCCCTGATACCTTACAATTCTCCTCTAAAACTCTGTATTTACTCCAGTTATGCAATGTGGTATCATTTTTGACACTAATAGTATTGAATAGACGAGGAGATTATCGTGGATCGACATATATTTCTTACCGGCGTCACGGGTTTTGTTGGACAAAATTTACTTGCCTACCTGCGCAATGCTAATCCTGCTGACAAATTTTCGGTGCTGATACGGGCACAATCGCAAGCTGAAGGAGAAATGCGATACCTGCAAATCCTGAAATCTTTGAGCGGTAAAATTGATATTTCCAGGACCCTTGATTGCAGTGAAGTGTTGGTGGGAGATGTGACAGCACCGCAGTTGGGACTCTCTCCAGAAGTATATCACCAAATTTCACGAAGTCTGACACATATTATCCATTCGGCAGCCAATGTGTGCTTTCAACTTCCTTTATCACAAGCACGTTTATGTAATGTGGGGGGAACATCCCGGATCATTGAACTGGCGCAGCAGGCTCAAAAGTATGGTCGATTGCAACGACTTGCCTATCTCAGTACTGCCTATGTTTGCGGTAATCGATCGGGAATGATTTACGAGGATGAATTATACTGCAGCCAGCAATTTGATAATTCCTACCAGCAGTCCAAATGTGAGTCAGAACAGATGCTTGCTGCCAGGAAATCTAATTTGCCTGTTACCATTTTTCGTCCCAGTATTATTGTGGGAAACTCAAAAACTGGTCGTACTTCTGCCTTCAATGTCATTTATTATCCCTTAAAACTGTTATACAGGGGTGTGCTTAAATTCATTCCCGGATCCCCTGATATACCACTGGATATTGTGCCAGTGGATTATGTGTGTGAAGCAATTAATCATATTATATTACAAACGGATCTGGGTATCGGAGAAACCTTCCATTTAACCACCGGACCGGGAAACATAAATACTGCTGGTGAAATTATAGATAAGGCGTTGAATTTTTTCAGGAATGCATTGCCCGGGATAAATATCCCTTTACCAAAATTTATCTCCCCTAAATTTTACCAGGTGGCTAAGCTGTTTGCTATTTGCCGCAACAAAGACTATTTGAGAAAATTTGAATCATATATCCCCTTTTTAAACAGTGTAAAGATTTTTGATAATAGTAACACTTCGGCTGTATTATCAAATACCGCTATCAAAGTACCTTCTTTCAACCAGTATATAGATAGAATCTTGCAGTATTGCATCGATGTAGACTGGGGACGTAAAGTACCATCATTAGTATAAAAGGATCTCTTACCATGAATATAGAATTTATAATTAATCCTAAAGCAAAAAATGGCAAAACAGAAGAACTGGAACGTATCATCAGAAGTCGCTTCAAGAGCCATTCAATATATGTGACTCCAACTTCATATTGTGGAGAAGCCACCCTTCTTGCCCGGCGTGCTGTTGATCATGGAAGGGATGTTATTGTTGCAGTTGGCGGTGACGGTACTATCAATGAAGTACTGAATGGAATGATGGGATCGGATCTTGCACTGGGTATAATTCCCACCGGAACTGCCAACGATCTGGCATCCTATTACGGACTGCCCCGGAAGGTGGAAGAAAATTGTGATATCATTCTCCGAAAGCGGGTGCATCGGGCTGATCTAATCCGGGTGAATGACAGATTTTATGTTACAGCCGGCGGACTGGGATTTCCCACAACGGTTGCTGCAATTGCCAATAACCTTAAAAATGAGACCAGATATGGAAAATTTATCAACCAGCTTTTATCTAATAAACTGTATATGCTCTGCTGTCTTCTTGCCATCCTGCAGGGCAGGCGCAGGAGTCTTCTAAAACTGACAGGTCAAAATCAAAATTCTATTTATGATGTATTCGCTCTTACCATCAATAATCAACCTTTCCTGGGTAAAAATTTTGTGGTCTCGCCTCAAGCTGTAAATGATGATGGACTTTTTGATGTCTGTCTGATAAAAAATGTAAAATCCCGCCTGGGAATCGTTTTCCATATAGTGGAAGTATTAATCGGACGACATATGTATTCACCTGCGGTACAGATGTGGCAGACAGACTATCTAAAGGTTGAAAGTCAAAATCCTTCTCATTTCTTAGGTGATGGGGAATTGTTACCGGAGTGTGACTCATTCCACATTCATTTATATCGAGGTGCCTTATCGGTTATAGTGCCGGATGCATTTCTGTGTGAGCGGGATAGCAGAAACACATCTGACATCGCAGCGGCATAATTTCAGCTAAATGAGAATGGCATTTAAAGGAGAATCAGTAGCCATGATAAGGAAAAATAAATTGTTTACGCGCAAAGGCCGGTCCAATGTTTTACTGCTTCAGGGAGAAATATCACATAGGGGTGAGAAAGTTGGATATAAGGCCGCCCGACTGGGGCAGATAAGCGCGGAAGGATTTCCGGTTCCGGAGGGATTTGTTGTGACCGCTGATGCTTTCCGTAAATTTTGTGAATTCAATAAGATCAGTTTATCAAATACTGTTGTGGCAGTAAAGCGGCAGATACAGGAAGGTGATTTTCCTCTGATATTGAGGGAAAATATCGAAAGGACTCTTCAAAAATTTCCTTTCGATTTATATGCTGTACGATCCTCAGCCATGGCCGAGGATGGGTGTTATTTTTCTATGGCTGGTCAGTTTGCGACGATTCTCAATACCCAACAGGAAAAGGTACTTGATGCAATTAAAAAATGCTGGGCAAGCTTATTTAACTCCTCGGTACAAGCCTACCTGAAGCGGCGGGGACCATATAATAATACAGGGATGGGCGTGATCATACAGCAGCAGATAAAATCTCGATATTCCGGTGTATTATTTACGCTTGATCCCATCCATCATTCAGCTGATTTTATGGTTATTGAATGGGTGAATGGACTGGGAGATAAACTCGTTTCGGGTCATGTTATTCCCAACACTATATACCTGCGGCGAAAAAATTTTACTCCTCCTGATTACCTTCCCGGTCAACTGGTGTCGATTTTTCGGCAACTGCGCGGCTATGCGCTCCGGGCAGAATCTCTCTTCCACCAACCGGTTGATATGGAGTGGTGTTTTAGTGGTGGAAAGCTGTATATTTTGCAGGTTCGTCCTATCACAACTCTATCAAAAAAAGATACCACTATCTGGACAAATGTTAATATGACCGAGAATTTCCCTCACCCTCTAACTCCTTTCGCCGGATCCGTAGTGGATATATTTTATACTGCTTATATTAAAAATCTGTTACGACTATTTGGATGGACACCTTCCCGTCTGCAGGAACAAGAATTGATCACCAATAACCTTACCGGCATTCAGGGAGGTCGGATTTACTATAACCTCACCAACTGGTACAAGATCCTGGATTCATTCCCTTTCAGTCGCTGGTTTATTCAATTTCTTGATAATTATATCGGGCAGAATATTCCCCTCGCTCCATCTGAGCCGGGAAGGCCTTTTCAAAAGAAGATTAAAAAGTTTCTGGCAACAATTACCTTTATACCCCGATTAGGGTATATTTCTAAAACATCAGGCCGGAGGTTAAACAGGTTTGAAAGTACATTTTACCGAAACCGAAAAAGCTGGCGCCGGATCTCATACCCAAATTTAAATCTGCTCCAATTATTCGAAAAGATAACAGAAGTATTAAGTTACGTTCAAAATCACTGGGTGGCACCGGGTATTGCCGACCTCCGTGTGATGATATTTAGCGGGATACTCGATGCTTTAACGAAAAGATGGATCGATAGGCAATCCCATACCATCACTTCAGAATTGTTGCAGGGTTTAAAATTGAAAAGTACTGAACCCGCTGCAATCATCCTTAGCATGTCCCGCATGATAAAAAAAATTGACAGTCTGCAGAATTATCTCGGCCAAAATCAATACGAAGATTTGGAAAAGTCGCTTCCGGTTGATTTGCGGTTGTGGTTCGATAGTTTTATGGAACAATATGGCTGCCGATGTTATCATGATTGCATGATTATCAATCCTACTTTTGAGGAACGGCACGATCTGTTTTGGGATCTGGTGAAGTCCTATCAGAACGCACCTGATCTTACCTTGTTCATCAATGTAAGAGCCGGAACCGATGCATGGGAAATTGCCGTGAAAAAATATACAAAGAATCTAAATCTGATAAAGCGTTTTATTTATCGGCGAATACTAATACAAGCACGGAAATCACTGGCAATGAGAGAGAGTGGCCGTTTATTTCAGAGTATTCTGTTTGGAGAGTTACGTTTCATCTCATTGGAGATAGGTCGTTTACTGAAAAAGCGAGAATGTCTGAAGGAAAGGGAGGACATTTTTTTTCTGCATCTGGAAGAGATTGATAAGCTTATTCATGGAAAATATCATTTTCCTGAAGAAATTCAATCAGTAATTGACAAACGAAAAGAACTATATCAGGAGAAAATGAACACTGATTCCCCCGAACTCCTGGTACTGGAGAATGCAGAATATTTCTCTTCCGGTTACTCAGTTGATCAAACACCTGCTGCGACTACAGAGATGAGGGGAACTGGTGTATCGAAGGGGTCATATACCGGTAAAAGCCGTGTTATTATCGATCCCACCACAGATTCGCAGTTACAACCCGGCGAAATTTTGGTTACACGAACTACAGATCCGGGATGGACTCCATTGTTTCTTATAGCCGGGGGGCTTGTTCTGGAAAAAGGTAGTCTTCTTTCCCATGGAGCAATCGTTGCACGTGAGTTTGGAATTCCTGCTGTGGTCGGTATAGATAATGCGACCAAAATACTCCGGAGCGGAAAAAATATTACTATCGATGGTGAAATGGGTACGGTTAAAATAATGGAAGAAGAAAACTGATGTTTCATAATATGCTAAAATTCATGTTTGAGCGATTTGCGCCTACAGTCACATTACCCTTATCATTTATTTTAGTGGCTGCGGCTTCAAAATTTAGCGACTTGAGTAATAAAGAGTTTTTTACGGCATGGATCAGTGCGTTTTGTATTCTCTTCATCTTAAGAGCTGTTGACGATTTAACGGATATCCATGTTGATAAAACCTGTCACCCAGAACGGTTATTAGTCTCCGGAAAAATCAATCAGCGAAAATTTATAAATGCCCTGTTATTTACCGGAGGGCTGGTCTTTTGTTTGAATTTCAGAGAAAAAGTGCCCCTTTTTATTACCGGATTAATGTTACTATACGCATTAATTTTTTATTACAAAAGTACAATTCCCGCAGTTTTTCGGATCCCGCTCATTAATGTCATTTTTTTAATTTTGCCCATTTATGTAGGTGTAACTGGTTACTCAACATCCTGGACTCCCCTCATTCTACTGGGTCTTTTTATATGGATATCGACTATTGCGCATGATATTGCCCACAGCATTCACGAAAGAACTGCGGTAATTGTTGATACATCAAGTCTCCTTATAAATGCTAATCCCCGGCAGGGAGCCCTGCTGGCCACCACGATGTTCATGATAGCGGCGGGTGTGGGATTTCTCTTCTGGTGGTGCATCGGACAGCCGCTCCTGTTTATTATGTTACTCGGAACTACTCTCGCACAGGTTTTCTATTTGTCCATAAAACTCATTCGGAATCCCCATTTTGCAACTGCTCGGCCCTTTTATATTTATGGTTTTACGTTTTTTTTAATCCCGCTTATCGGGCTGACATTGAATAGTTTACTCGGGATACTCAGGGAATTTTATTTTAGTATCGGATAGGGAAAGATGAAAGCATTTAAACGTGTTATCCATGTTCCTCGCAGATTTAACCTCAGCAGTCTAATTCTGGTTCTCAAGACCTTCCGGTTCTTGAACTATCTTGAGTATTTCCGGGAGGAAAGTGATAATCCTCGAATATGTTTTTTAGGACCTGTTATAAAAAGGGCAAGCACAAAATGATTAATAATCTGGTTTTAACCATGGCATGTTTATTTGCCTTTGGGGCGATCCTGATCGGACTTCACCACCAAACGAGAGGAGTGACGGGTAGGCAACTTAAGAGAGATTGGTTGAAGTACTTCACATACGCGTTGATAATAAGTTTTATAATTTATTTGGCATATTTTGATAAAATATTCATCATCGTTATTCTTATTGTTATCGCTATGGGTGGTTCTCTGGAAATGTACCAAAACGTAAAAAATTATCACTCCTGTCCCTTTTTATTCCTTTTTATAACCATGATTTTCCTGTTATTATGTTTAAGTCACCTGGTAATAGAAAGCGGCAAAATTTGGTTTACTTCCTTTGGATATGTTTTTCTTCTGGTCTCTGTTACCGACAGTTATTCGCAACTGTGGGGCAAATTGCTGGGAAAACATAAATTATGTCCAAACCTCAGTCCTAACAAAACCTGGGAAGGATTTTTGGGGGGCATCGTGTCCGCCATTGCAGCCAGCTTCATCTTCTCATTTTTAATGCCGGGTGTCGGTCAGTTAAAGCGGACAGTTTTAGCCTTATTCATCAGTTTATCGGCAATAGCCGGAGATCTATTATTTTCTTATATCAAACGAAAATTATCGATAAAAGATTTTTCGGATGTTCTTCCCGGTCATGGTGGAATTCTGGATCGCTTTGACAGTCTGATGTTATCGGCTCCCGTGTTTTACTGGTTTAAAATTATTATTCAATAAGGAAAAATATCGAGTGGAAAATTCAGGTTAGCAGGTACCAGATACCGGATGGTGATTAACAATTTGCAAATTTGGCAAGGGGAAATGGAAAAATACAAAGTAACAACAACTTATACGGTATGCCCGATACCATTAACCTCTGTACCTTTCATCCCGTATTTCCTTTGCATCCGGAACCTGACAGCATTAAATTTGTTCAACAATAGTATTCGGTCTTTAACATTGGGGACGATCTGGCTTCGACGGACAGTCGAAGGAGATTGGAACTGCATGCCGGGATTTCTCGCTACCCCGTGATTAGTGAGAGACTTGGTTAAAATGCCAACGATAATTACGCACTGGCTGCGTAAAAAACGCGCAGCCCGTCCCTTATTCATCCTCTCTGCCGGAGGGATAAACGGACGTCGCTAAAGGCAGGGCAGTAAGTGGCAGCTCCCGTCTGCCGGTTACTGAATCTTTACGGGATCGCTGATGGAAAGCTAGTCCGGCTGCTCGCCATCGGTTAAATCAAGCGCGGGACTACGCATGTAGAGGTTCCCTTAGCCTCCTGCCCGGACGCGGGTTCGATTCCCGCCGTCTCCACCAATTAAAATGAAGTAATTTGCACTTTTTGTTAAATTTCCCAAGTTGAGCCCTTTTTGCCATATCCATTCTTGATTTAATTCTTTGATTTGATTCTTCTTTATCGTTAAATAAACTCTACCGGTTTCCCACTCTTCCGACTGTTCCATACAAAGGGTACCTAAGAACCGCAAACATGATGCCTCATTCGGAAATATGCGGATCACCCGACTACGACGTCCTAACTCCTGATTGAACCTCTCCAACATATTAGTTGATTTCATGCGCCTGCGATGATGGTCCGGAAGATAATATACTGAAAAACATGATTCTATCTCTTTATCTATCCAGGCAGCTACCTGAGGTTTAATATTTTGTAGTTCTTTTACCAGATGATCTTTACAAGAGTGGGCTTCCTAAAGGTCAGGTGCATTAAAAATATCCTGCAACTTATAAAAATAGGTTTTGGAGTCTCTACCTCTCAGTTTGCTGATAAAATTACGAATAAAATGTACCTGGCACCTTTGCCACAAAACCCCCTGAAAATAGCATTGCAGGGCATTAACCAGGCCTTTATGTTCATCCGATACTACATAACTAACACCAGAGAGACCCCTGTCTTTGAGATCCTGGAATATGAGGCCCTAATCCGCTTCATTCTCGCTATCTCCCATCTGAATTGAAAGTATCTCACGATGACCACAATCGGCTACGCCAACCACGATCATGACCGCCTTGGAAAAACCACCCCGGCTGCGGTCCTGATCTTCTCATATCGCGCATCAACCACTAAATAGGGGTATGCTTTCTCCAATGGGCGCTGGCGCCATAGGTTTAGGTTCTTATCCAGTTCGCCGGCTAGGCTACTTACCTGACTCCTGGATATCCCAACACCACATAACTCGTGAACAATATGAGTCACTTTGCGGGTTGAAACACCCCGGATATACATTCCCGTCTGGTGCCGGACAGGTCAATCATCGATAACATAAATGCCTGCTCGCTTCGCTGGTAACGACGAAATAACTCGCTCTGAAACATCCCCTCCCGGTCACGGCATACCTGAAATTCTATGCGGCCAACACACGTGATCAAAGAACGAGTATGGCTGCCATTGCGATATCCGCGTCGCTCCTTATTTCGCTCGTAAGGATCAGCACCAATAAAACGATCAAACTCCTCGTGTAAAATGCTCTGTAAATTCTCGGCTAATAGTGTCTTCAAAAAATCCTTGTCATCTAAAAGAACTTTTTGTATTTCCTTGACTAAAGAATTATCTTCTTTTCGAGTCATATCCACTCCTTTCTGTTTTATTAATTGGTCTTAATAAAATTTAGGATGGATATGACTCACTTTTTATAACATAATTCCTTTTTACACAAAATTAGGGACACAATCTTAAGCAGGATAAATTAATGACATTTTATTAAAAAAGAGGTTACTTCCATCTCATGAAGAAGAATGAAAACCGTAAAAAACCAGGTTTTATACTTTCTCTGATACCAATGTTGACCATTGTTGTATTGTTAATTGTGGGATATGGTATTTTTCGAATTGGTGCAGAAGTACTCCTGGTGATTGCTGCTTTTATCACCGGTCTTATTGCCTATTTCTCCGGTTTCTGCTGGAAAGAAATGCAGTCCGGAATAATTGAAAGCATTACCAAGGCACTGCCAGCCATGCTTATTGTCATCACTGTCGGAATTTTAATCGGTTCCTGGATTGTTTCAGGCACTATTCCGATGCTCATTTATTACGGCTTGAAACTTATTTCTCCCAGGTTTTTTCTGTTCAGTGCCTGTCTGGTATGCAGCATCATTTCAATTTTCACCGGAACCAGCTGGGGCACTGTGGGAACGGTAGGTGTCGCATTTATCGGTGTTGCGCAGGGCTTGAATATTCCGCTTCCCCAGGCAGCCGGAGCCATTATTGCCGGTGCCTATTTTGGCGACAAATTGTCCCCGTTTTCAGACACAACAAATCTAGCCCCCATTGCCGCCGGAAGTAATTTATTCGATCACATACGCCACATGCTTTGGACCACCCTCCCGGCCTGGTTGATTGGATTAATTATCTATCTGTTGCTGGGGATATTTTCAAACAATAGCTCTCAAATTGAGATATCAACAGAATTACTGACCGGTTTGAAATCGCATTTTTCTTTTAACGTATGGCTGCTTCTTCCCCTGCTAATAGTTCTCTATTTTGCTGTCAAAAAACTTCCAACCATCCCGGGGATGTTAATCTCATCATTTATTGCCGTTTTTCTGGGTGTTCTTTTTCAGCATATCGATATCCCAGCAGCATTAACCGCTCTCACAACCGGCTATAAATCCAGTACCGGCAGTGAAGTTCTGGACAAACTATTAACCCGGGGTGGTATGATGAGCATGATGGGTGTTACCCTGATTGCATTCTGTGCCTTTGGATTTGCCGGGATTATGCAAGCGACCGGGATGTTGACCGTTATTCTTCATCGTTTTGTGCGATTTACCAGAACAACCGGTGCTATTATAGCCAGTACGGTTACCAGTTGCATTTCGGTTGCCATTATGACCGGAAGCTCTTTCCTCTCAATTATTATACCGGGTGAACTTTTTTCCCCTTTATATAAAGAAAGAAAACTTGCAGCCAAAAACCTGTCTCGTACCACTGAAGACTCCGGTACTGTTATCGTTCCTCTGGTTCCCTGGAGCATGGCGGCTGTTTTCATGAGTGGCACCCTGGGTGTATCTACTCTGGAATATCTGCCCTGGACCTTTATGAACTATCTGGGATTTATCTTTGCTCTTGTTTATGGATTTACCGGATTGGGAATTGCCCCTAAAATTCGGGATGATGAGACACAACCCGGGAGTTGATAAAAAATCTGCCTTGAGCAACGGTAAAATTTTATAACCCATATTTAACTTTGCATGATATCAAAGAAACAAAAAAACGAGATATTTTAACAAAAGTCTTGACAAAAAATGTTGAAGCCTTTTTAATTCAAAAGTACTTTAATAAATTTAGAAGTTTAACTGATTGGAATGATGAATTTTAGATATACGCTTGGCACATATGTCAAGGAACGAAACCTTACCCAAAGTGCACTTATCCAAATTGGAAATTTTTCAATCGGTTGGATGTTTTTGCCTTACCAAAAAGACTAGCTCTTTGTTATTTGGTGGATTGTAGCTAATCTGTTATCAAAATAAAACAAGCTGAGCAGTTACAATAGGCTTTATTTTTTAGAAGAATAACTGTCCTAAACATCTCCAAACTTTAATCCTTGTGCCAGGGGCATCTCGTCTCCCCGGTTAATGCTATAGGTCTGCCGGCACATTTAAGCCTTTCCGGCATCGGAACCGGATTCCCGGCTACTGCCGGTGTTAGTTTTCCGGCAAGTTGTTTCAACTGCCTTCTCCGAATAAACTCTTGATAAAAATATTTTGAAATGGTAACTTTCTTCGGAAACCGGTGATAACCGGGGGGAGTTTTGTTTCAAATCATTCTTTTTACAGATATTACCCTTAAAAATAAACACCCATTATGTTGGAGTATATGGTAATAAACACGGGAGTGATTTGTGACTCAATTGCCCATATATAGCCATCATCATATACCCATATCTGGGCATATGGTATGCCCAGATATAGTTATTTTTCACTTACCCTTTTGGGTATCTATTGTAGATTTTAGAAAAAATAGGGAATTTCAATGAAAAATACTCAAAGATTTATGTTCTTTATAGACGGTACAAACCTGCCGATTGAGTTGGGAAAAGAAATAAATCTTAATATCAGGGCAGAAAAACCACCGTTGAGCGCATTCAGATTGGCAAATTTAATAATCAGTGATATCACACGTCATTTGAATCAAGATTATATAATTAGAAAATATTGGTTTGGTTCTTATCAAGGAGATGATGATTTTGGTAAAACCCTTCGCCAAACACTGAGAGTATATAGATTTGAACCTGTAATAATAAAAATGAGATAGGGAAAAGAAAAGGGGGTCGATATTTCATTAACGAGAGAACTGCTTGTAAATTCCTTTAATAATAATTTTGATGTTGCATTTTTGATTGCTGGCGATGAAGATTATCTCACACTTGTAAACGAAGTGAAACGATATGGCGCAAGAATAAATGGTGCATTTTTTAATCGCGGTTTATCAGATGAACTTAAATTATCTTTCGATACTTTTAGAGAATTGGGAAAACATGAATTAATTCGTGAGGATTGGGAAAAAATTAGTCAAATAATTGAAAAAGGTATTATAAATCAACAAAGTAACAAAAAGTAAAGTTTTCAAACATGTTAAGGCTTTGAAGCGAGCGAAGCCGAGTTTCAAGCCGGTGTTGGACAAGCCCGACAGGTTTGAGTTGGCTTACTTTGCAATTT